>SXGR01583129.1_pt1 | contig 18937 bp, 19 predicted proteins | sample 3174711 | NCBI WGS metagenome assembly SXGR01 (sample SAMN11356860, study PRJNA531348) | freshwater metagenome | isolation source: freshwater sample F1-60 | place: China: Fuxian Lake, Yuxi | collected 2017-12-25
CTGATGAGCATCTTCCGCACCCTGAAGCAACGGGGCCACAACCCGTTGCGAACGATCGTCGCTGCTCTGCGAACTTACGTGCAAACCGGCAAACTTCCGCCGTTGCCGAAGAAGGTTACTTCAAACGGCTAAAGAGTTACCGCTATTCCACAATAATGTCGCCTTCAAATGAGTAGGTGCTACATGCCTCGACCCCTGTTTACGATCATCTCGCTTCTGCTTATCACCTTCACGACCGACCTGTACGCCCAGCGGCCGCCTTATGATGTCTTCCCGCCAGCCGCCCCGCCTTACTACCGCGTGCGCTACGAGGCTGGGGCGCAGAAGGGCGAGCTTGCCTATCCGGTCAACTACACCATCTGGATCCCCACGGGCGTGAAGTCGCTGCGCGGCGTCATCGTGCATCAGCATGGCTGCGGCGAGGGATCGTGCAAATCGGGGCTGACCGGCGCGTACGATTTGCACTGGCAGGCGCTCGCCCAGAAGCATGATTGCGCGCTGTTGGCGCCGGCCTACGAGCAGCCGGACAAGGCTGATTGTCAGATGTGGTGCGATCCGCGCAACGGCTCTGACGCCGCGTTTCGCAAGTGCCTCGTTGATCTCGGCGCCAAGTCGGGACATGCCGAGTTGCCGAAGGTGCCGTGGGCTCTTTGGGGCCATAGCGGCGGCGGTCATTGGGCGGGCGGCATGGTGCTGCTGCATCCGGAACGTGTCGCCGCCGCCTGGCTGCGCTCGGGCGTGCCGCTGTTGAAGGAGGATCCGAACCGCAAAGGGATCAAAGCGCACACATTGCCGGATGCCGCCCTGAAGGCGCCGGTGATGTGCAATCTGGGCACGAAGGAAGGCGTGACCGTCAAAGACCGCTTCGCCGGCGTGTGGCCCGCGAACGAAGCGTTCTTCAACGAGGTGCGCGGCAAGGGGGGCCTCATCAGCGTGAGCATCGATCCGTTTTCAAGTCATGAGTGCGGCAATCAGCGTTACCTGGCGATTCCGTGGCTCGATGCGTGCCTGAGTGCGCGTTTGCCGAAAGATAGCGGCGATCCGCTCAAAGCCATGCCGACGGACCAGGCGTGGCTGGCGCCCATTACTGGCGGTGAAGCCGTGCCCGCGGCGAAGTTTGCCGGCGATCCGCTCAAGGCCGCGTGGCTGCCGAACGAGACCATCGCGCGGGCGTGGATGCAGTATGTCAAAGACACGGCCGTAACCGATGTCACGCCGCCCCCCGCGCCGACGAATCTGCGTCTGAAAGGAAATGAACTCACCTGGGAAGCCGATGCCGACCTCGAAAGTGGTCTGGCGAGTTTCATCATCGAACGAGACGGCAAGTTCCTCGCGAAAGTGCCGGAGCAAGGCAAGAACCCGTTCGGCCGCCCGATTTTCCAGAACCTCCAATACAGCGACACGCCCACACAACCGCTTGTGCAAATGCGCCACGTCGACACGAAGGCGGAACCCGGGAAGAAGCACACCTACCGAGTCATTGCCGTAAACACCGTGGGCTTGAAGTCGATGCCCAGCGTGGAGTCGGTCCCAGTGAATGCTCGATGAAGCGCCGTGTCGGTTCGTACGGGCGAATGCACGAGAGCAACGGAGTCAGGACGGATGGCCGAAAAAGATGGTGGCCCTTTCAACGCAAGTCTCAATTCGGAAACAAGCCCCAATCGTCGCTGCTATCCGTTAGGCCGGTGCTTTTCCTGCTGCTCGATGAGATGATGTGCGTGATGGGCTGACTCTGCTATGTTTATCCATAGCCACAAGCACGGGGGATGCATGCCAACCGCGCCGCTGGAAGTTCTCTACGAAGACAATCACTGCCTGGCGATCGCCAAGCCCGCCGGCATGACCTGCGCGCACTTCCAGGGGCAGGAAGAAACGCTCGACCGGCTTGTCAAGGAATACCTCAAGGACAAATACAAAAAGCCCGGCAAAGTATTCCTCGGCATTGTGCATCGCCTCGACAAGCCGGTCTCCGGCGTCATGCTCTTCGCGCGCACCAGCAAGGCGGCGGCCCGACTCTCCGAACAGTTTCGCGAGGGGACCATCGATAAGGTCTACTGGGCCATTGTCGAAGGGCAGGTCGAAAAAGCCGCCGGCACGCTTGAGGACTGGCTCAAGAAAAACACGGAAACGCACCGCGTCGATGTGCTGGAGCCGCACGAAAAAGGCGCCCGTCAATCGCTGTTGCACTACACGCGCCGCGGCGTGCACGGCGACTATTCATGGCTCGAAGTTCGTCCACAGACCGGCCGCACGCATCAGCTGCGCGTGCAGCTCGCCCATCACGGCTACCCGATTTACGGCGACGCCAAGTACGGCTCGGTCGCGACGTTTGGAGTCGGTATCGCCCTGCACGCCCGCGCGTTGACGTTCCTGCATCCGGTCCGCTATGAACCGATTGCGCTCACGGCCGAATTGCCGGAGGAATGGCTTGACCGTTTCTTGCCGATCCTGCATGAGGCGAAACGATGAACGATGACACCCTCAATCAACTGCGCGACATCATCCAGGAAGACGTCGGCAAACGCGGCCTCGCCAAAGATCCCGAACGCAATCTAATCAATGCTTGCCCCGGCGATTTCGCCGCGTCGTGCCGGAGCCTCGCCGAGCACCCGCGGCCGGCGCTCGCGGTGGTGACTGGCTTTTTCATCCCGACGGGAACGCCCGCCGCGGGCGAGACCGACGGCCCGCTGGGCGCGTTGTTCTTGGCCCGCGCGTTGACGCCGCTCGGCATCCCGGTCGTGCTCGTGACGGATGATTTCTGCATGCGCGCTCTGGTAGCCGGGCTTGGGGAATGCGGCTTGGGCAAGAACGTGCCGCTCATCGCCCTGCCGACGCCGACGCAAGCGAAGGACATGACGGATGCCGAATACCGCCGGCATGTGACGGACCGTCTCGACGGCGTCGCGCTCACGCATCTTCTGGCGATCGAACGGGTCGGCCCAAATGATCAGGACCGCTGCCACACGATGCGCGGCCGCGACATCACGGAGCTGATGAGTCCGGCGCATCGTCTCTTCCTGCCCTCTCCCTCTGTAGTCAGGGGGGGAGGGGTTGGGGGTGAGGGGGACGACGCGTTCGGAAGCGTTACCTTCTCATCGCCTGCACTTCACGCGCCTGGCGAGATTGAGCAATTTCCTGGCAGTTCGGCCCCCTCACCCCCGGCCCCTCTCCCCCTGAGTACAGGGGGAGAGGGGGGAAATGTGCTGACCACCGTCGGCATCGGCGACGGCGGCAACGAAATCGGCATGGGCAAAATCCCCCGCGCAGTCATCGCGAACAACATCCCCAATGGCCAGCTCGTCGCCTGCCGCATTGCGACACAACACCTGATCGTCTGCGGCATCAGCAACTGGGGCGCCTACGCTCTGGCCGCTGGTGTCGCCCATGTGCGCGGCCAAGCGCTTGACGCGTCGCTCTTCGATCCGAAGCGCGAACAACAAATCCTCGATGTGATGGTCCAAGCTGGCCCGCTCGTCGATGGCGTCACCGGCCAACCAACCGCGACCGTCGATGGCTTGACATGGCAGCAATATGTGGAGGTGCTGGTCAAGATCGGCGCGCGTTTACGTTGAAGTCCTTGGCAAACGGGTTCCGGAAACGATAGATGAAAAAAGAGTCGGGAATCGCTAATAACGATTCCCGACCCGTTTTTTTCCCCAGGTGCCGCTCGCGGCTTAGCGCTCGCAACCTGGCGTCAAGCGATTTGACTTTTGTCAGCGAGCGCTAAACGGCCGCTCACGGATTGCCGATGTCGCGCTTGGCGTCCTTGCGGGAGGCGGTGCGAATCTGGCCGCGCAGATATTCCACGGCGGCATCGAGCTGGCGATCGCGAAATTCGCTCTTCGCGTCGCTCGCTTTGGTCCCGCGTATTATCTCCGAGTCTCTTTGATGATCGAAGAGATCGTTTTCCTCCTTCTTGGTCAGGCGGATATCGAATCCCTCGTTCGGCTTGACGCCCCATTCGACGGTGTCGTCGTCCTTGTGCGGTGAGTTGCCGCGGTTGAGATTTCGGCCATTGGGACGCCAGAACGTCGCAGTGGTCAGCTTGAGGATGCTGTTGGCTTCGAAGCCGTGGATGGTTTGCACGCTCCCCTTGCCGAAGCTGCGCGAGCCGATAATGATGGCCCGGCCATGATCCTGAAGGCAGCCGGAGACGATCTCCGAAGCGCTGGCGCTGCCGGAGTTGATAAGGCAGACCATCGGGAAGGTCGTGTAGGAGCCGTCGGCGCGTCCGACGTAGGTCGTCTCCTTGCCGTCGCGATGCCGGACCGACACGATCATGCCGTCCTGAATGAAAAGGTCGGCGATCTTGATGGAGCTGTCGAGCAGACCGCCCGGATTGAAGCGCAGATCGAGGATGAAGCCCTTGATGCCTTGCGCACTGAGATCCTTCATGACACGTTCGAGGTCGGCGTAGGTGTTTTCCGCGAAGCCGCTCAGGCGGATGTAGCAGATCTTGTTTTCCTCATCGATGACGTAATTCCAGGCGTCCTTGTCGTTGCGTTTGATGCCCATGACGCTTTCGACTTCGATGGTGCCGCGCGTGAGAATGAACTCCAGCGGTTTGGCGGCGCCTTCGCGTTCGACGATCAGCTTGATCTTGGTGCCGGGCTTGCCCTTGATGAGCTTGACGGCTTCATCGGTGGCGAGCCCCTTCGTGGACGTGACGATTGGCGAGTCGTAAGGCTTGCCGGTCTTGGGGTCGACCTCGGAGACGATGGTGGTGATGATGTCGTTGGCCTGCATGCCGGCTTTATGAGCAGGGCTGTCGAAGATCGGCGTGATGACCTGTAGTTCATCGCGTGCGTCGTTCTTGCGAATTTGTACGCCGATGCCCTTGAATGAACCGGAGGTGTCGGTGCGGAATTTTTCGACCACCTCGGGCGGAATGTAGCCGGTGTGCTTGTCGAGCTTGCCGAGCATGGCGTTGAGCGAGGTGGTGACGTCTTGCCCCTTGTCGAGGTCCTCGCGTTTGCCGAGGTGCTGACGGGCGTCGCTGAGCAGACGCAGCAGCTCGGCCGGCTCCAGCTCCTTGACCTTGCCGAGGCGCTCATTGAGGTGCGCCGGGATCTTTTCGTCGATGCCCTTGTACATGCCGTTTATCGCGTACTCGACCATCGGCCCACGCGCGGTTTCCTTGACGTAGCTCTGGCGGACGAGTTCGACGCCGCGCATGATCGTGAGCGCGTAACGTCCCGCCTGCTGTTCGGTCATGCGCGTGCTTTCAAAGATGTCGGTGCGCTCCTTGGTGAAGGCATCGACATCGATCTTCGCGTCGGCGAGCTTCTGGTACGATTTGCGCAGGGTTTGCTGGGCCTCGAGCTTTGGCATGCGAATAAGGAGATTGCGCCCTTCCTCGGCGACCTTTGCATCGAGTTTCTTGTCCTCGGCGATGGCCACGAATTTCTTCAGGCGCTCGAGCGACTTGGCGTGTTCGGTCGGGTTGTAGGCGATGACGAAGTCCTGCGATTGTGCTTCGAGCACGCCGGACTTCTGCTCTTTCTCTTCTTTGGTCTTGCCGTTGGCGCGGGCAAGGTCGGGGACCGCCTTACGCACGAACTTGGCGAGTTCGCCGACGGTGATGTTGCCGTCGGCCTCATAGCCGTCCGCGTCAGCCTTACCCTTGAGGCCGTCGAGCAACGCCTGGGCGAGGATGCCGTGCTTGTCGAGATCGAGCGAGGGTTTGGTGGCGGCGCCGGCGATGAAGATGACTCGGCTCGGCTGAGGATCTTTCGCTTCGTCGCCGGCGCTGAGAAACTCGCGATAGAAGTTTTGTGTGTTGGCGTCGGGCGCCTTTTCCTTGCCCGGATCGAAGCCTTTGAAGTGGACATCGACCACGGCGACGAAACGCTGGCTGGGCAGCTTGTCGATGATGTGCTCGATGTCGCCCGAGGCGATGGCGTTCTTGGCGCGATCCTTGAACGTGGAATCAACGCCGAAGTAACAAGAGCGTTCGCCCAGCGGCGCCCCATTGCCGAAAATGGCGAAGATGACGAGATCGTCCTTCTTGGCCGATTTTTCGAGCCATTGCAGGGCCTTGACGATATTGTCCTTGGTGGCCCTGGCGTCACCGTCCTGCGCGGAGCCCAACAAAAGCTTGGCGTGATCTTTTTCGACGCCGAGGTGATCTTTCGAGAGCAAGAGCTGGTAGAGCGCTTTCGCATCGGTCTCGGCGTGCTTGCGCGATAGGATCTGCGGGTCCTGATACTTGTCGATGCCGACGACGACGACGAACGGCCTGCCAGTCTGTTCATCGGCACGCAATGCAGGCGCGAGAAATGCAGCAAAGACGAACGCCAAAAGCCCGATACGCTTGAGCATACACGCGGTCCTTTCCAGCATGAGGAATGTCAAGGTTGACCGAGGTTCCGCGAGAAAGGGGGGTGAGGGCATCTTTTCCCGACGCAACCGCAATCCTATGGTGTACGACGAATGAGTGCACTCAACACAAACACGTCGCGAGTTCATCCTAACCGAATCGTGAAAATTTGACAAAGGGACTTTTCCTTGAAAGGGCGCAGGCTGGGGAGAGTCGGCTGCCGCTTGCGGCCTAGCAGTCGGCAACGAGTGCGCGAGCGCTAAGGCGCAAGCGGCATTCAAACGGCGTATCCATACCGCGCAATCACGGCCGCCCAGCGTTTCGCGATCTCCGCTTTTTGCGTGTCGGTGAGCTGATACTTGTTCGTCTCGTAACCCTTGACCGTCGCGAGATACGCCTCCAGACGCGGCAAATATGCCTCGTAGCCGCCGAGCTGGAAGTGGTCGTAGATCCTTTTCATCGCGCCGATGGGATCCTTGATGAGGTCTTCGTAACGCACTTCGTGAAACTGGCCCGGCGCGAGCAGCTTCTTGCCCTCTTCGAGCTTCTCGTACATATGGACGAATGTCTGCAGTACGTATTCCTCGACCCCGGCGTGGGTCGGCGTTTGCAGGCAGTGCGCTTTTTGCAGCGTCTTCCACAGGTTGACCGTGGACGGGAAGACGACATACGGATCGCGCACGATGTGGATGAAGATCGCGTCCGGGAACATTTGCTTCAGCGTCTTGATGCGCGCCGTGTGCGGCGGCGACTTCAGGATCAGCCGTTTGCCGGACTTGTAGGTCACGCGTTTCAGAAATCGCTTCAACGCCCGCTTCCAGCGTTCCAATTGCCTCGGCGTGATCGTCTCCAGGTCGAGATACTCCTGGCACTCCGGCGGATCATTCGGGAACGCGAGCATCGTGTACGGCGATCCCGCGCCCATCATGCACAGGGCGAACTCGTCCTCTTGAGGCCGATCGAAGCCCGCTTTCATGTTGTCCATCGGCCGGCTCGACGACATCAAGAAAGGCAGCCAGCGCTGGAAGATCGGCTCGGTCAACAGGAAGTCGTGCGGGTCAATACACTCGTACGTCGTGGGAAAGCCGAATCGTTCGTCGCAGATCATCAGTTCATGCAGGAGCGTCGTGCCGGTGCGCCAGTGGCCAAGGATGAAGATGGGCGGGCCTTTCAGTTCCGTCTTGCGAATGGCGTAGCCGAAGATCACGTCTTGCAGGAGCCCCAGCAGCGTGTGCGAGAAGCTGACGAAGGTGACGATGATGGCGATGTACCAGTAGCGCGGCTGGACGGCGAAACGATGGCGTGCGAGCAGCCGCAGCCAGGTGAAGAAGTCGCAGCCTTCCCACATGCGCGGCGTCCAGTCGGGCTTCTTCGCGAGATCGGCCTTGGGCGGCGCGGGTGCGGAAACTTGCGGCATCGGGGGTCCTTTGGAGTGATATGCGAATCCTCGTTTAGCGCTCGCGTTACGGCTCGCCATCGCAAGTGATGCCGCGAGCGCTAAACGAATTCCAGCCTACTTCATTTCGACGACCCAGATGTTGCGATACACAACTGGATTGCCGTGGTCTTGCAGGTTGATGCCGCCTTTGCTGGCGCCGCCTTTCAGTTCGATGTTTTCGTGAATGATCACGCCGTTGTGGCGAACGGTAATGGTCGGCGAGGCTTGCTTTTTGGAGTCGGGATCGATTTTGCCGGCGCGGTGCTCGATATCGAACGTCTGCCAGACGAGCGGCGGCAAGCACATGTTGACGTCGCAATGGCGCTGCCCGTAGAGACCGCCGCACTCGCCCATGTCGCCCTTGAGCCCGAAGCTATCGAGCACCTGCACCTCGCGGCCACAAACGTAAACGCCGCTGTTGCCTCGCCCCTGCCCGCCGGCGGTGGGCTGGAATGGTGTGCGGAATTCAATGTGCAGCTTGAAGTTCGAGAAGGATTGCTTGGTGTTGTTCGGGATGGCGAGCAAATCGCCGGTCATCTTGCCGGGCTTCCAGGCGTCGGAGTTCTTGCCGTCGAAGAGGACGATCGCGCCGTCGGGGGCCGTCATGCCGAGCGTGGGGCTTTTGCGTTCGACGCGCTTGAGTTCGATAGACACCGGAGAGTCAGGGTCCAAAACCAGCGTCTTCTTGGCGGCGTCGATGGCGCCGTGGAGATCCTTATTCTTGAAGGTGGCAATGCCCTTATCCGTATCGAGCTTGGCTTCGATCTTGATCTTTGTCGACTTCGGGTCCCAGCCAGCGCCGGGCAGGCCGCCCGGCAAAATGTAGACGTCGAGTTTGTTGTTGCCGCGTGCGACAACCTGGGCCGCCACCTTGGCATCCTTGCTGGCATATTCTCCTTGAAGCTTGTAGTCGATCGGCGCCGTGTCCGGATCGGTCCAGACATTCGCTTGCTTCTTGGGTTCGGCCTTCTTCTTGTCTTTGTCTTGTCCCACGGCGGGCAGAGAGATCAGCATGAACAGCATCGGGAGGAACAGCCAGCGGCACGCTTTCATCGTCATGTCCTTTTCACAAGAGAGAGGGGGATTGAGGAATACGATAATCGCTCGCGGCAGCACAGTCAATCACTTAGTCGATTGGCTTGCGAGATCGGCGCGAAACGGATAGACTGACAAAGAACTAACCCGGCCCGGCGAGAACGATTATGACGCAGAAATCCAACAAGACCGAAGTGGTCGCTTTCAAGGTCGAGGCGGAGCTCGCGGAGTTCCTCAACCAGCTCCCGAACAAGAGCGCGTTCATTCGCAAGGCCATCGCCGCGCAGATGAGCATGGCATGCCCATTGTGCAACGGGTCGGGGCAACTGAGCCGCTGGGCCCACGATCATTACGCGCCGCTCTTGGCCGAGTGGAACAAGCACGATTGCGATAGTTGCGGCGACAAGCTGACATTGCCGCGCGATCCGGGCGAGCTGTCCGTCGAGGACAAGATCCGCATGGAGCAATATTTCAAGGGCGGCCCGCTGTTGTGCGATCCCTGCTATGAAAAGGCGCCGCCGTGCGACGACTGCGATTGGCACATCCCGCCGGACAAGGCCGCCGCGCATCAGCATCACGCGCATCAGCACGATTAGAGTTCTCCCCTCTCCCTCTGGGAGAGGGGAGAAATGCCTCATGCCCGACTCCCCCCTTGAATACCTCCGCCGCGCCTGCCAAGCGCCGCCGATGCCGTCCGCCGATTGGCTACGCTCAGCCGGGCACGCGGTGATGGACGCGATGCTGGCCGATCACCTGCATCTCGGCGAAGCCGGCGTCGGCCGCTCGGGAACGCGCGACGAACTCGAAGCGCTGTTGCGTGAGCCGCCGCCAGAAACGGGGGCCGATCTGGAGCGCGTTCTCGCGGAGTTGGAGACGAACGTCATCGGTCGATCGTTGCGCCCCAGCCATCCGCGCTTCCTGGCGTTTATTCCCGCGGCGCCGACGTTCGTCTCAGTTCTCGGCGACGCATTGGCGGCCAATGCAAACCTATTTGCCGGCGTGTGGAAGGAAGCCGCCGGCGCCGCGCAGGTCGAACTCATCGTCCTCGATTGGTTCAAGCAATTCCTCGGCTATCCGCGTGAAGCGCTGGGCCTCTTGACGAGCGGCGGCTCGGAAGCGAATCTGACCGCACTTGTCGTCGCGCGCGAACGGCTCGCCTTCCCCGATCGCGAACGCGCCGTCCTGTACGCCTCGGAGCATCGTCACTGGTCCGTCGATCGCGCTGCCAAGATCATCGGGCTCAGGCCGGCGCAAATTCGCGCATTGCCGTGTGATGCGGAGTATCGCCTGCGCATGGATGCACTGGAGGCTGCGATTGCCGAGGATGAACGCGCGGGCCGCTTGCCGTGGCTCGTGCTCGCCAACGCTGGCGCGACGAACACGGGCAGCGTCGATCCGCTCAAGGCGATCGCCGACGTTTGCGCGCGGCGAGGCCTGTGGCTGCACGTAGATGCCGCGTATGGCTGGCCGATATGTTTGACTGCTGAGGGGAAGACGCTCCTGAACGGGATCGAGCGCGCCGACTCGATCACGCTCGACCCGCACAAGTGGTTTGCGCAGCCATACGAAGCGGGCGGCCTGCTGGTGCGCGACGGCAGCCGGCTCGCCGAGACGTTCAGGATGCGGCCCGAATATATGCAGGACGTGATTCCGAATGCTGACGAGATCAACTTCTGCGATCAGGGCATCGCCTTGACGCGCCGCTTTCGGGCGTTGAAAATCTGGTTCTCGATCAAGCTGCTCGGCATCGCGTGGTTTCGCCAATTGATCGAACATAGCTGTGCACTCGCGGCGTATGCCGAGGCGCTGCTCGAACGTGCGGGCTTCGCGATCACGAGCCGGCGCAAGCTGAGCGTCGTCTGTTTCCGCTATGTGCCATCAAGCCGCGGGGTGAGGTACTCCGAACCCCGCGGGTCGGACGACGCCCTGCAGCTCGCCATCGCCGACGAGTTGATGAAGGACGGCCGCGCCTTCATCTCGACGACCCGGCTCGACGGTCGCAATACGCTTCGTTTCTGCTTCGTCAACTGGCGCACCAGCGCGGCCGATGTCGAGCTGATCGTCGGCTTGCTGAAGGAAATCGGCAGCCGGCTCGAAAAATCTTGACGGCGAGAATGGCAGCGATCAGAATCCATCATGGGTTGTCATTCGGGTATTTGGCCCGAAGGGCCGAAACAACTCAGCCCAGGGCAGAGCGCAGCGCCGCCCTGGGTATGCAGCGACACCGGAACGTCGCCCTGAAAGGGCCTAACAAGGCGTGACGCACGGTTGTCGCGCCCTTTCAGGGCTTGGTTTTCGGCTCGGCTCTACCCAGGGCGGCGCTGCGCTCTGCCCTGGGCTGATTTGTTTGCGCACCTTCGGTGCTCCAAGCGTCACGAACCTGAGGAGATGCACCATGTACGCTCGTTGTCTCGCCGCAATGGCAGTTCTCACACTATCTCTCAGCGTCGCATTCACCGGCGATGCGAAGCCGGATGATGCCAAGAACATTCAGGGGACATGGAAGGTCGTTTCATTCAAGGGATCGAACGAGTCTCCCTCAGAAGAGGAACTGAGCAAGGTGCGCGTCAGAATAAAAGACGACCAGCTGATTTTCGTTGTCAATGGCTCAGACTCAGAGGGGGCTCTGAAGTTTCGCCTCGATACAGCAAAGAAACTCAAGGAGTTTGATTTCATCTTCGTCATAAGAGCTTCGGCCAAAAGCAAAGGTAGTGAACCGCTCCACCCTGGAATATATGAACTGAATGGTGACGAGCTAAAGATCTGCTGGCGCTTGGTTAAGCCGATTGCGACAAAAGACAAGGACAAGAAAACGGAAATGGCGGTTCGTCCGAAGGAATTCAAATCGGACGACAACCACACTCTGCTAATTCTCAAGCGCGATAAATAACAACGCTGCAATTGGAGTCCCGATGGTCCGTTCCTTTCTTTTGTTCATCATTGTGTTGGCGTGGGCAAATACGGTCGCCGCCCAGCCCGCCGCGATCACCGTCACGGAAACCGCCGCCGACATCACCATCGACACCGACGCCCTGCAAGCCAAGATCAAGAAAACCGGCTATGTCAGCGGCCTGGCTGCTGCGTCGTTTCTCGACAAGAAGACCGGCGCCCGCGATGCCGGCTTCGGGCTGCACATCATGGACTTCCTGCTCGCGCCCGGCTGGCGCGACGATGAGTATGGCCGTGAGAAGAAGTATCACGGCGACCTGCCCAAGCATTTCGGCCTTCCGGCGAACCGCATTTGATTTCGATCTTAAGCCGGGCCTTGTCTATGACCGTTTCGGCCTTCCGACCACGCCTGCCATTCCCCCGGCCCTTACGCCGAGCCGCCCGTTCTTCTTCGGTAACGGGACGCCAGTAGACCCGGACTACGACCTTCAGCCGCTTGAGCAGAGCCCGGAGCTTCCCTGGATCACTTTGGATGCCAGAAACGGTCGATAGCAGTTTTCCCTCGCCGAATTTTCCACTTCCGGCAGAAGGCATGGCAAACTTGTGAAGAGACGTGCCGAGGTTCCCGTCTTCCGTGTAGGTCAAAACAAAGCCGTCCGCCCCCTCGGTTGTGCTTGAGCCGTCCGTGCCGATCCATACGAGTTGCGGACGAATCTTTTCCCACCAATCCAGGAACGATTGGATTCCCCCTTCCCTCTCGGCGACCGACATGGCATCCAGCCGCCTTCGGGTTTCGACGACTTCCGCCTCCAGGTCTTCCACCTTTTTTTCCAGATGCTTTTTCATGACCTGAGAAACCTTCGGGTCGATGAAGGCCCCGGCAGCTTCCGAGATGCTTTCTTCCAGGCTGCGAAGATGGGTTTGCAATACTTCCCGGTTGGTAATCCGGCCCGGCTGCTCCTGCATCGCTTGCAACAGCCAAATCGTTTCCTCGTCAACGGCCTTGACAAGCTCGGCAAGAATCCTCGGCATGATTTCGGATTCGTAGCACGTCCAGCGCTTGCACTTCGTCAACAGGCCCCTCCCGGTGCTGTTGCAACGGTACTTGTTTCCTCTCGGATCGTTCGCCTTGCGGGGGTTCTCTTTGTGCAGAACATGACCGCAGCAACCGCAACGCAGGATGCCCTGCAACGGCCCGGACTTGCCTTCTTGGGGATGGCCCTTGTTTCCGTCCAACTTGGCCTGAGCTTCGTCCCATGTCTCCCGGTCGATGATTCCCTCCCATTCGCCTTGTCGTTCTTCGAGGTCAAGCCGGTTGTGCGCCTTGCGGTAGTGTTCGGGCTTCCCACCGATTCGGCTGATACGAGCATAGGCGGAGCAGCGCAGCCGAGTACGGACATTCTGAACCGTCCAGACGGCATCAACCCCCTTGCCGGGACCAGGGATGATCTCGTGGTTCAGCAGCCGAGCGATTGCGCAAATGGACTTGTCTTCATCGACGTACAGCCGGAAAATTCGCCGCACAATCTCGGCCTCTTCCGGGACGATGGCGAGAAACTGCATCCAGCCCCGAAGGTTTTTCGTCTTCGTCCCTCGGCGGACTTCCCGGCGTTCCGCCCCAGAGACGTAAAGATGGTTGTAGCCGAACGGGATGTTGCCGTATGGGTAGCCCCCGGCGAGAAACGTGTTCCTTCGGCCCCGGAGACTATCTTTGCCCAGGCCGACCGAATAGGTATGGTCGATGATCGTGTAGATGCTGTCCTTAATCATCCCTTCGAAGCTGTTCCAATCAATCTTCCCTTCTTTGACGGTATCGAGCCAAATGCCGTTGTTCTTGAGAATGCACTTGCCGGTTGCGGCTTCGTGGGGATGATTGCGAGTAAACCGAGACGTTGCCCAGCAAAGGACGGCCTGGAAGTCTTTTGCGTTGCTGTCAACCAACATCTGCTGATATTCCATCCGTAGCTCGTCGCCTTTGCTCGCCGAAATCCCTTCGTCGAAGTACCAGCGCAGAATCTTGTAGCCATTCCGCTTGGCATACTCCTCAACTTCCCGGCGCTGTTGCTCCGGCGAAAGCTCTTGATCCTCCGTAGACATTCGCCCGTACCCAACCGCCGGGATAATGTCTTCAATCTTCAGGGCTGCCCGACCTTTCGGCGTGGGTTGCTTTTTCATCGGTAGTTCTCCTTCTTGGCGTTGAGGATGTAATGAAGGCGGCTGCGCAGACATCTTGCGTTGCGTCATGGGGCGTCCGCTTCGGGCGACGATTGACGATATCCAAGGAGGTCGAGGGCAGAATCGACGGCAAAATGCCGACCCATTCGGTCCAGACAATCTCCGCTCCGCAACACTAGTGCGGAAAAATGCAGATTGCCTGGAGGGGATCGGGCCGTCGTCCCTCACAAGGCGGAAGTCGGGAAAGTCGCAGAGCGGCCACAAAAAGAAGTTCCCGACGAGGAAGATTGTACCACGGAGAAGGGCGAGTTGTAAATCGATTTGCGATCTTTCTAACCGGAGCAAGTCCCAGCAACATCGGCGGCGTTTTTCCGGCGATCACGGGTAGCCCGGATGCCACGCTTGATCGTTCCCCTCGCTGCGGCTTGGGGCCTGGGTCTCTCGTAGTCCTTGTTTTCGTAATACGCTCTCACCCTTGCAAGTTCCATTTCGGCAATCGCCTTCGCTTCTTCAAGCGTCAAGGCTTCGCCAATCAACTCGTCATCCTCGTAGCCGCCATTTCCATCAGAAACGAGGAATGAGCAAGCCCGGCTGCCTGATGAAATAGCCTTTAACCGTTGCCAGCACGTCTGCTTCTTTGATCCAGGATGGTTTCGGGTATTTTGTCGAGAACGTCTTGGATGGCGATATAGACATGACCGATGGCTCCCTCTGAACTCCGATGTTCAGGTCAATTAGCATCGTGGCGGTACTCTTGTATTTGTGTTTCTCGATCACTTTCTTGCAGGATTCGGTCCCCACTTCGCTCGCCGTTGCACTATTTGCACTTGTTGCGTGACGGAGTGTATTTGCAAGTACAAAGCCGCCTGCAACTACCGCAACATCCGCAACAATCGGTAGTAGGTGTCCCGGCTCTTGCCAGTGCGTTTCTCCCATTCCTTCACACGGTCGCCTTTGGCAAGAGTCGATTTTGAAAGCTCCAAGGCGATGTTCCGGTCACGCTTGGATTCGTCACAGCGAGTGACAGGCGGCTCCACTTTCCCGGTTAATTGAGAGCGAATCAGTTCCTGCCACGAAGATGTGATCTTGTTGCCGAGTTTCTTGACCCCCAGACGGTCATCGAATGCCCGGATCAAGATGCGAATGTCGTAAAGGCCGTCCGTGGGGTATTCGGATAGGAAGAACTCAAGTACCTCGCCGCACAACGCCGAGGTCAGCACACCTTTGTCCGTGCGATAGTCCTTCTCGCTTATTTGCTTCATTAGCGCCACGAGTTCTTCACGAGTCACGGCTAGGTGGATCGTTGGGATGCGGGTCGCCAACGCCCGAAGTTCTGGGATGTTGAGCAACGGTCGATTGCCGGTGAAGATGATCTGCCCCTCGAACTCGACCGTCCGCTCGGCTGGATGGATGCCGTAGGTAACGAGTCGTTTCTGTTTCCCCGACTTGTCCTTCTGGCCCCACAAGGCGCTGCGGAGCAAGTTCATGTTGGTCCGGTCGGTGAAGATGTTTTCAACATCCTCAACGACGTGGACCTCTTTCGAGTGTTTTTCCAGACTCTTGAAGAAGGCCGGGGCCGAGAGCCGGGTGTTGTGTAGGATGAGCGGCTTCTTCATCTCCGTCAGCGTCGTGATGACGCCGTAGCTCTTGCCGATGCCGCCGTCACCCCAAATGTAAACGCCATTGCCGTAGCCCTCGGCACAGAGCGTCACTCGATCTCGGATCGCCTGATTCTTATCGTGCAGAGATGCCAAATGTTTCCGGTCTTCGTCAGTCATCTGGATGTTCATAGTGGTTCTCGTTTGCTGCTTTGATTTCTTCGGGGTTCAGGAATCGCTCTTGGCAGTCCTCGCAGATCACGTTGAGCGTCTCGACCTTGGCCGTGATGACCGTCAGGCACGCCGGACAGACGAACTTGAACTTTGTCGGTTTCGGGTTCTTTGGCTTGCTCGCTTCGTTCGGCCCAGCACTGACCCAAGGAAGAACGTACTCGGTCGGCATTCGCTTGAGGGCATCCTGAAACCGCCCATCAGCGTCGATGTAATGAGTCATGGTCTGCCCGGTCGGTCGCCCTCCCGGGTGGCCGGTGTCGCTTGGGATCAGGCCGATCTCGACCATCTTTTCTGCCCATTCCCTGTTGTGGTAACAGCGGCGGGGCGGCAAGCCATGATCTTGCTGCCATTGATGCACCATCTCGTGGACGAGGGTGGACATTACCGCTTCGAGATTCCTGCTGAGGCTATCGGGGTTGAGGCTAATCTCGTGAATCGCAATGTCGCCCCGGCTCCACCGCCTCGGCGTGAAAAACCCGTGGGTGCCCCGGTGACGGGAGAAATTCAGCAGGCAGGGTTCGAGCTTGCCGCCAAAAAGTTCCGTGTTGAACCACTCCCATGCCTTCTGGTACTTGGAGAATTGCTCCAAGGTAGGCGGGACTTGCTCCCGTTTAGATTTCGCTCGCCTTGGTGTGTTTCCGTCAGTCTTCACGTTTGCTCACTTTGTTGAACTGGCTGATTGTTGGTTGCTACAAGAGCAATACCCAAAGTCGCCACGCCACTTTCCTTTCTGCCTGTGAAGTCAAACACTTGCTGGAACACACGGGTCGTGTTTGGCGTAGCGCCTCTGCGATTGAGCGGTACCGCCGCCAAGCAAACGCCTCGGTTCTCATCTCCCACGATCCCGCCAGGCCGGTGGAAGAGCAGAATCTCTGAATCTCGAAAAGTTGTTGGAGATACTAGCGGGCGAGCATCTTCAGTGCGCCCTTGGTCGGCTGGAAACTGACCAACTCGGCGTCGGCACCGTGAATGCTCTCCACGAAACCGATGGTCCCGGCCCCACCGGCGAACGCCATCGGCTCCAATCCCACTGCTTCCGAAGCCTTGGGTTTTTGACATATTACATTCCTTAATTTGCGTGACAATTGATTTTAATTCCAAGTATTTGATTCTACAACAGGTTTTTACAATTGTAAACCTGCTGGAAAGTTTATTGGATTTTGCAACAAAAAACCCCTTGCTGGTATCCAGCACGGGGTTGAATGATTCTCAGAGAGTATGGAGAGACTCGGACTGAATCAGCCGCCTGTTATTGCCTTCGCAAATTTTTCGAGCCGGTCAATTTCAGCCCTGACCAATGAAAAATCGCCGCTGCAGGCTTCGACCAATTTCATCGCCCATTCGGTGCGCTCAGCAATGCGGTGAGGAAGTTTCTCAACCGGAAATCTGACGATTTTTCCCGGATTTTCTTGTTGATTATTGCCTTCTTTCGCCGTTTTCAACAACTTGCTGACGGTGGATTCGACCGACGCCGTGATCGGGAATCCTGCTGCCTCAACCCCTGGCAACACCCTCGACGGCTTAGCGAAATGAAGCTCAGAGAGAGGGATTGTCCCGATAACCTCTCGCACCACGACGGAAAGGCGTTTCTTTTTTTCGGCTTCCATTTGTTTCTCTCCCTTGCCTCATCGGATATGTCTTGGAAGAGTCTAGCATGTGGCGAATTAATTGTCAATTGAATTTACTTTACATGTGGAATATTTCTGTGGTATAATATGCCAATCGCAATGCGGCAAGTAGTCCGCAATGGCATATTTCAGTGCAAAAGAGGTGACTTGTGGGCGAACTATCACGTAGTGAAGGTGGCGATGAAGAGCTTGAGCGTGCCGTAAACGAATTCATCGGAATTCTTGAAGACTGGGCGGACGAAGCCAACGAGGATTTGAACCGCATTTCTCGTGAGATGGAGGAATTAGAACGTGAACGAGAAGAATGGCGGAACGCTGCCAAATTGTGGCTCTCCAAAATGAGGGAGTGGTTTGGCGACGACCTTGTTCCCGATGACCTTGAGTAACAGAGTGTCCTAAAAAGGCCGTGGCCCCTACGAAGGTGCCACGGCCTTTTTCTTCTTGCTCGCACGAAAAAACAAAAGCCTGCTGCATACATACAGGAAAGGAGGCACCTATGCCAAAAGATTTATTTCTGCTCAGAGAAGCGGCCAAGCGAATCGGCGTTCGACCGCACCAGCTTGATTACGCCATCTTGAGCGGATTCATCCCCCAGCCTGCGTTGAGGCTTGGGACCATGCGGGTCTTCACCGACACCGACGTGAAGAAAGCCAAGCAACATTTTGCCAACAAACACAAATCAAAGAAGGAGGCACATGCCAAATGACAAGTATTTATCGCAAAGACAACTTGGAACCATTTACGGAGTCAGTAGCCACGTCATCGGGCGTTGGCTCAAAGGGCTGGGGCTACGAGCCGATGGCGGAAGCCCGTCAGTTAGGGCTTTCAACGAAGGCTACGTCAGCCAGCGGCCCAGCACGCAGCCGGGAACGTACTTTTACGTCTGGCACCGGATCAAAACCTGCGAGCTTTTCGACGGGATGGAATACCCCAGAGCAGCCGGGTGACTTCTCCGTGCGCTCGTCAGGCAACATCGGGCAAGAGATTCTGGATGAATCCGGTGTGATCGTTGCGTGGACCACCGATGCCGTCCTTGCCCATCGGATCACTCGCCTTCTGAATGAAGACAACTGATCTCAAACGACAACACCCGCCAAAAGGATTTCGGGCGGGTGTTGTCGCATATTTTTCAGAATGGTTTTCTTAATGAGCCAAAGGGCTAACTATGACTCAACAGTATCTATGCGCACCACCGACGATTTCCGACGAAATCTTCGACACTTTTCTTTTTCATCAAGACGATTACCGCTGTTCGCTTTCGCTGGCCGATGTTCTCGACCAATGCCCAGATGATTTTGGCACCAAGCGATTCTATCCCAACCAAGAGCCAGCTTTCAGCAACGAGCCGCAGCGGTGGGCCGAAGTTCTTTTCGATCCCGAAGACATCATCGAGATTCGGATCGTCCCGGCTCGGTCTTCGGCGGATAAGATGCGGCCCCGTTTGTTCTTTCCGACAAAGACCGCCTCTCAGCATGGCCTCTGTATTGCCTCAGTCGAATCTGGAAAATCGCTTCGTTCGGGTTAGTCTAACCTGAACGGAGGTTCCATCATGAACAACGAACGTCGGCACGTCGGGCCTCACGAGAGGATCGTCGCCCTCAAGCGGCATCTGCTCGAAGGC
>SXGR01017509.1_pt1 | contig 18934 bp, 15 predicted proteins | sample 3174711 | NCBI WGS metagenome assembly SXGR01 (sample SAMN11356860, study PRJNA531348) | freshwater metagenome | isolation source: freshwater sample F1-60 | place: China: Fuxian Lake, Yuxi | collected 2017-12-25
ACTACGTGCTGGTTGGCGGTGCCGTCACTGGGTTGTTCTCGGGAATTTACTTCTACTGGCCGAAGATGTTTGGATGGATGCTCAATGAGACGATCGGCAAGGTCGGCTTCTGGATCATGACCATTGGCATCAACCTCACCTTCTTCCCGATGCACTTCTTGGGTGCTCAGGGTATGCCTCGCCGGTACTACACCTACGATGCCAATGTCGGGATGGAGATGTCCAACCTCCTCGCTACAGTGGGCTCGTTTATCCTGGCCGTCGGCGTGTTGGTGGTGTTGATCAACATCGTCTATTCCTTCAGCAAGAAGGTGAAAGCGCCCTCCGACCCTTGGGATGCAGCTACGCTTGAGTGGTCGATCCCGTCGCCTCCAGAGCACTACAATTTTGCCAAGCTGCCAACGGTGCACTCGGATCGTCCTTTCTGGGACGAGAAGCACGAAGGTGGCCCAGCGGTGAGCCAGGAGAAGATTGCGGGTCCGGGGCACCACCACGTGGCCATGCCTCCTCCCTCGTTCTGGCCGATGCTCGCGGCAATTTCGATGGTAATGGTTTGGGCTGGATTCTTGTTCGGACACGGAACGCTGGAAGGCGGATTCATCAAGTTCAACTTTGATAATTTCCTCCGTCAAGTGGCCGTTAGCGGCACGGGTGCGGTTCTGTTCCTCGGTTGCATCCTCGCCTGGATTCGTGAGGACGACACACCGCGATAGCGGTTGAGTCGCCCTCAATAGTCAAGTACTTTACTTTTACGTCTTACCGGAGAATTCCTCCATGTCGACCGCACATCCCGAATCGGCTCACGGCGATCACGGGGCTGACGACCACCACTACACCAGCATGGGGCTTGACAGCCTGAAGCTGGCGTTTTGGTGCTTCCTCGGTTCTGAGTGCTTCTTCTTTGGGTCGCTGATCGGTACTTACATGTCGTACCGCGGCAAATCGTTGGTGGGTCCGTACCCCCTCGACGTGTTCAGCGTCGAAGTGACCTCGATCTCCACCTTCTTGCTGCTCATGAGCTCTTTCACCATGGTGTTGGCGGGGGCCGCCGCCAAGGACAAACAGCGCGGTGCGGTGTTGGGCTGGTTGTGGTCCACCGCAGCGTTGGGTGCCTCCTTCGTGAGCTTTCAGGTGTACGAGTTCAGTCACTTTTTCAAGGAAGGCCATCTGAGCCTTCAGGGAAATCTGTTTGGCTCGACCTTTTACACGATGACTGGATTTCACGGCGCGCACGTGACCGTCGGTGTGCTGTGGCTAATGCTGCTTTCCTTGTGGCATTATAAGAAGTGGATTCGCGGCGATGAAGGCACGGTTGTGGAAGTTGCTGGGTTGTACTGGCACTTCGTCGACATCGTGTGGATCGTCATCTTTACCCTCGTTTACCTGATGGAGTACACCTGATGGCTTCCGCAACTTCGGATGCTCACGGGGAGCATGGCGGCCACCGGCCGACTTGGCATTATGCGGCTATCGCCATTTTTTTGGCGGTGTTGACGGCGATCGAGCTTGGTCCGCTGTTCCACTTGTACCACCTTCCTCCGCTGGTTCTGCTGGGGTTGTCGGTGGTGAAGTTCTTCGTGGTTGTCGCCTTCTTCATGCATTTGTGGGACGACGCGCCGATTTTCACCCGGTTGTTCGCCGCACCGTTGATCGGTGCGACGTTGATGATCGGTGTATTGATGCTGTTGCACCACACCTTTCAGCCGGCACCTGGTCGAGACGTGGTTCCGGTCGTCGAGCGTTACGTCGACATCTACAATGGCGATTGTTCCTCCTGGTTGCAGAGCCACAATACCAACCGTTGGTACTGTGCATCTCCTCCGTTGGACAACGACCGGATGATGTTGCACCTGGTCGGACCGCCCAAGGCTGAGGCGCCTCCGGCGCCGGACATCTCCAAGCTGCCTCCCGACGAGGCGAAAGCGAAGTTGATGGAGCATGGCGCCGAGGTCTACAAGTCTTGCGGTGCCTGCCATCAGAAAGAAGGTCAGGGCGTTCCAGGTGCCTTTCCTCCGCTCGCCGGTGCCGGTGCGTTCTACGGCGATGCCGTGCGACACGCTCAGATTGTGGCGTTTGGGTTGAGCGGCGAGATCCAGGTGAACGGTGTGACCTACAACAGCGCAATGCCCGCCCAACACGACAGCAAAGGTGGAACACTGACGACGTACGATATCGCGGCAGTTGCTACGTATGAGCGGCACTCCTGGGGGAACAACGACGGAGTGGTGATGCCCGCTGACGTGGAAGCCGCGCTTAAGTTGGGTGCTTACAAGCCGTAATTGGCGAAGGGGGGCGTCATGCCGCTCTGGCTTTTGGGATTTCTTGAAGCGGCATTCGCGCATTCCGGCGCGGTGCCGCTTCGCGGTCAATATGACTGGTCAAATCTGCCGGATGCTGAGCCCGGCGCGTGGATCGTTTGGACACTGCACCCTTCGATCGTTCTAGGATGCGGCGGCCTGATCGCTCTGTATGCCTGGATGGCGGGACCTGGGCGGAAAAAGTACGGTTGGTCGGATCAAGGGCCGACAAATCGTCAATGCTTTTGGTTTCTGCTGTCAATGGCGATCGTTTTTTGCGCGTTGCAAGGGCCGTTGCACGAATTGTCGGATGTTTACCTTTTTTCGGCGCATATGGTGCAGCATCTGCTGATCACCCTGCTGTTTCCGCCGATGATGATCCGCGGAATTCCAGCTTGGATGTGGACTCCGGTGGTTCGCAGTCACCGCTTGGTTCGGTTTGGGCGCTGGTTGACTCGGCCGGGAATGGCGTTCACAATCGCCGTTTCCTCGCTGTATTTCTGGCATATCCCCGCGATGTACCAATGGGCGATGGTGGACCACAACGTGCACATTGTGGAGCATCTGATCTTCATGACCGGGGCGGTGGTGATGTGGTGGCCCGTACATTCACCGCTCGCTGAGATCCCCGCATTGACGCCCGGATATCGGATGATGTACCTCTTTGTTCTGACCATCCCGATGAAGGCGCTCGGGGCGATCATCACCGTGTCCGATTACGTGCTCTATCCATTTTATGCGCTGCAACCCCGATTGTTTGGCTTGGATCCATTTGAAGATCAGCGCTTTGGCGGGATCATCATGTGGATGCCGGGCGGATTGGTGTTTTGGTTCACCATCGGTTGGGTGTTCTTTTCGAATTTCTATGCCGAGGCGATGCGCCAGCGCCAAAGCACGCCTAAGGCGGGGAGTCTGGCATGAGAGTGCTGATCCTGCTCGGTCTGTGGGGTTGTGCGGGTACTCCAGCGCCTGAGACCCCGGCGGGCTGGGGTGCAACTCGTCCAACACAGGGCGGGAAATATAAGGTGGATCTCGCGATTACACCCGACCCGCCACCGATGGGAGAGTTGTTTCGGGTGGATGCGGTGGTGTCCAACAAGGATGGAACGCCGTTAGATGGCGGAAAAGTGAAGTTGAACGCTTTGATGCCACAGCATGGGCATGGGATGGCGACGGAACCGCAGATGGATCCCGGCCAATGCGACGAAAACAAGGTCTGCAAGCATCCCGACGGAAAATACTGGGCGGAGGGGTTTAAGTTTCATATGGGCGGTGAATGGACGATCACGGTCGAGGTCGAAGGGCCACTCGGACCGGACTCGACCTCCTTTGTGTATGAGATGGCGGGTTGAGTCTGCTGTTTCTGGCATTCTTTGGGTGTACCGGTGCGCCAACGCCGGTGCTTAACCCGGGCGAATGGACGCCCGCCGAACGAGAGCAATTGCTGACATTGCGGTTGGATACGTCGCTTCAGGCCGATCCGACCAACCGCTGGGGCGAGGACGCAGCGGCGGCCCGCTTCGGTCAATCGCTGTTTTTTGACGCCGGATTGACCCCCTCCGGAACGGTTGCTTGCGTGAGTTGTCATCGGAGCGACCGCTATTTTGAGGATGGGCAGGTATTGAGCCGAGGGGTGGGCGTCGCTGGACGACACACTCCAACCGTCGTGGGATCCCAATTTGGTCCGTGGCAATTTTGGGATGGGCGGGTGGACTCGCAGTGGGCCCAAGCATTGGGCCCGATCGAAAATCCGGATGAGATGGGCAGCAATCGGATGTTTTTGGCGAGACAGGTGATTCAGGAATACGGCCCTGAGTACCAAGCGATTTTCGGTGAACTTCCGGATTTTTCGGATGCGTCGCGGTTTCCTGAACATGCGATGCCCGGGCGAAACGCGGAATCGGAGGCCGCTTGGCAGGGCATGTCTGAGTCTGACCGCCAATTGGTGAACCAGACCGTTTCCGATATTGGCAAGGCGATCGCCGCTTATGAGCGCCGCTTGATGCCACAGGAGGCCCCCTTTGATCGCTATTTGGACGCCTTGGAAGCAGGTACTCCCTCAGATCACTTGGATGAATCTCAAATCCGAGGTTTGAGTTTGTTTCTCCGAGAGGGAAATTGTGTGTCCTGCCACAATGGCCCGCTGCTGACAGACCGAGGGTTCCATAATTTGGGTCTTCCAGAGCCCAAAAAGGGATATGACGCGGGCCGGCAGACCGGGGCGGCGTTGGTAGCGGTCGGCGAATTCAATTGCGAGAGCCCGTTTTCGGACGCGAAAGACTGCCCTGAATTGCGATATTTAAACCCTCAGTTTCCGGATTTTCAGTCCGCTTTCAAGACGCCATCGTTGCGGCAGGTGGCGGAAACGGCGCCGTACATGCACCATGGCGAGTTAGCGACACTTGAGGATGTATTGGTGTTTTATTCAGATCTGCCCGGTGAGCCCGCGTCCGGGCACCGCGAGTTGATTTTGCGCCCGCTGCATTTCAGTCCCGAGCAACGGCAGGATCTTGCCCACTTTTTGGAGAGCCTGACCGGAGGGCCCCTGCCAGCGGAGCTCTTGCAGCCCCCGCCGTAAGGTGGGTGGGGCACCGCGCGCTAGGCGTTTTCCGAGCGCGACCCTCGGCGGACGCCCGCCACTCCCCAGATCACGACGAGCGTGCCCGCGATCAAAAACCAGGTCGCCGCGTATTCCAGGTGCGGCAATTGCTTGGGCGTGGGCCTAAATCCGGTCGCCGGGTACTTGCTCCGATCCTTGTCTTTCCCGGCCTCGAGCCGTTCTCCGAGCACCAAAGCGAGCGGAGGAGTGCTGATCCCCTGGTGGCGCGCCATGGCCGAGTATTGATTCTGTTTCCAGCGTTCGGGGCTTTCTTTGCCGGGAGGTGCCGGACTTGCCAGTGGATCGTCCTCGACCGGAATGAGTAGGCCTTCGACCGTGGTAATCCCGGTGGGCGGGGTGGTGGCGGCCACCGTCGCCCGGTAGTCCGTTCGCGGGATCCAGCCTCGGTTGACCAAGATCAACGGTCCATTTTCCACCTGAAACGCTTGGACGAGATCATAGCCGATGTCGCCAAACTCAAACCGACCACCGACAAAGAGGGTTTCGCCCGTATATTCTCCGGTAAGCTTGGCGAGATGCCATTGATGCTTCTCCCAATCGTTCGTGAGGTCGGCGTTTTCGCGAGGTTTGGCGGCTAAGCCCTGCTCGATTTCCGCCACGCGAGCTTTGGTTTCGGTATTTCGGCGAAGTTGCCATGCGCCGAGATTGATCAGGATGAACAGGCCAACCGCAGAGAACAGGGTGGGCACCAGCGCCGGTCGAAACCGCATTCAATCCTCCGGCCTTTCGGTATCACGGGATATGGGGAGGTTGGAGGAAGGATGAACGATCGGCTGCAGCGCGTGTTGCGAGGGGAACCGGTAGATCGGCCGCCGGTGTGGTTTATGCGGCAGGCGGGTCGGTATTTGCCGGAGTATCGGGCGGTTCGCGCGGGTACGACCTTTCTAGGCATGTGCCGAAGCCCGGACCTGGCGTGTGAAGTGACGGTCCAACCGGTGGTTCGCTTTGGTCTCGATGCGGCGATCGTGTTTTCGGACATTCTGGTGGTGCTGGAAGCGATCGGTCGAGAGATCACGTTTGAGGCGGGGGAAGGGCCGCGGATATTGGAACCGGTTCGTTCGGCTTCCGACGCGGCTTCTCTGCGTCGCCCGGATGTGGCGGACGCCCTCCCGGTGGTGCCGCAGACCTTCGCCCGTTTCAAGAAAATACTCCCCGAAGTTCCCATTCTGGGGTTTGCGGGTGCGCCGTTTACGCTCCTCTGCTACCTGGTCGAAGGTTCCGGCTCGAAGGAGTGGGCGCACGTCAAACGCTTACTTTGGTCGGATCCGGTGACGGCGCGGTCGATCCTTGACCTCCTCGCGGACGTGGTCGGCGATTATTTGGAGCTTCAAGCCAGCACAGGCGCCGCTGCGGTGCAGATGTTCGACACTTGGGCGGGGGTGCTCTCGCCGGAGATGTACCGAGAGTTCGCGTTGCCGGCGGCACAACGTGCGTTGGCGCGCGTGAAGTCTGCTCCGCGAATCTACTACACCAAAGACAGCGCTCCAGTCCTCGATCAACTGCGATCGACGGGTGCAGATGTGATCGGCCTCGATTGGCGGGTGGACCTGGGGAAAGCGAGGAAGGTTCTCGGCGACGTCAAGGTGCAGGGAAACCTCGATCCGGTCGCATTGTTTGCGCCCGAGGCGGAGATTCGGCGGCAGGTGCGCCAGATCCTGACCGCGGGCGGCCCTGGCCACATTTTCAATTTGGGGCATGGGATCCTGCCCGAAACGCCTATTTCAGGGGTGGAAGCCATGGTGGATGAAGTAAAGCGGTTTACTTATTAAGGGTGGTCAGTCGGCCAGAATCGGCGCGCTCACCACCCACTGCCCTTCATTCCAAGCGACCGCAATCGCCCACTTTCCGTAGATCCGCGGCAGAGGAGGGGAGGGCTCGCCGACGGCCCAATTTCCCAAAACCACGCCACCTTCGCCGATCCATTGGGCCTGACCGGAAGTCATTCCTCGAACTTGCACCTCGAGGTTCCCCAGGATTGGGGTGATCTCCATCACTGGGCCGTTAGAGGCGAACGACCGTCCTTCGATCAATGCTCGCTCGATGTCCGCCGCTCCAAAAGACCCCTCAAGGCGCACGCCATTCCACGGGCCAGCGGGTTGGATGAGCTCTCCAGCATCCAACGCCGAGAACCACGGTAGCCATTCTTCAGAGGGTGCGGTGGGTTGGTCCAGGCGAACGAAATCGGGTGATTGCGGCCAAGGAAGGACGGCCGCCTCCAGCCAGCCGAGGTCCACGACGGCAAAACGCCCGGTTCCAGTGCCCAGCAGCATTCCAAGCGCTTCTTCCGGGTGAAGATCCCGCGCATCCGGGGCCCCGTGTCCGGGCTTCCGACGGTTGGCGCTTAACGGCCACGCCCAAATTCGGTAGTTTGAACCGGTAGTCTCCACGCCGGCGGACACAAAGGGGATATAGGAGCTGGAACCCTGCCTGGAAATATCGTTTTCGGGGGTAAACACGGCGTACGCGAGTCCGGCTCCTACGCCGCGGGAGACGGAGGCATCCCAGGTCAGGGACGCCCAGGTGACCGGCTTCTCGGAAAACCGCAATGGCAGTGCTAAATCCCCGACGATCGCGATATCCCCGTCGGGAAACGCTGCGTCCGGACCTGCGGAAAAGCTAAGATGGTATTGCCCTTCTCCAAGGGTGACCGACCCGCCCTCCGCGGGGATTAGACTTACACCGGTTTGTCCGGCATCGTTGGACCAAGCCATCCGAACCGGGCGTCCGCCGCCGTGCCCTACTGTCAGCGTGGCGGAAGGGCCGATGGCAAGCTCTATATTCTCCTCGGGGGATGCCCATTCCGACGGACGAAACCCTTCCGCGACCGCGCGGATCTGGTCCACAGACTCCGGGATTTCGGCCCCGAAAATGCCGTCGATAACGGGCAACCATCCAACTCGTTCCCCCGCGGCGGCCAGCTCCACTCGTTCGGCGCCGACGGCCGTGCCGGAGACGGGGACCCCCTCCGGCCACGGCTGTTCTGGAGAAAAGACCGAGAGGCAGGCGCCTTCTGCGATCCAGCCCTCGTCCAGAAATTCGATGGTCGGCCCCAATCGCAAAACGGTGGTTTCCCCCCACCAATCGTCGCCAATTTTTTCGCCCGATCCGCGAACCCTTAGGTAGAGAGAGTCCGCTCCCTCCGCGCATAATTCGTGCTCGGTGAGCGTCCAACGCACCGAAGCGGGGACCGCTTCGATGGGTGGTTGGTTTGGCAACATTTTTGTTGTTCCGCCAACATCGATGCCTTCGGGAGCGGCTTCAAATTCGTTGACGTCGAGCCAACCTCGTCCGATCAAAGGGGTGAGTTCGCTGATGACGTCTTCGTGGCCCCAGGCGGCCAAATCGATCACGGTTCCGCCGCCCAACCCGGGGGCGGTCAAGGAGCCCTGCGGATGCCGAACGACCGTTAGAACCTCCGCATTTGCGAAGACGGTGTCCGCGGCGCCGCCTTCGCCCTCGGGGAGCGCGCCTTCGGTACACCAAGAAGCAACGGTGTTTTCCGAGGGCGGTGTGGTAAGACAGACGGGGGTGGACTCTCCGAGCGGTCGAGCGCACCCGGCGAAGATCAGTGCCCAGCAGCCTTTTCGCTTTCCCGCTTCACCCATTCGGTCGCCTGAACCAAGCCGTCTTTGGTGAGCATCGCCTGGATGAAACCGGGCACCCACCCTTTCAGCTTGACTTGAACAGAATAATATACTCTGGACCAACCCGGCTTTCCAGGAAGCGCCTCCACTCGCCAAAAACCGACCGTGTCGTCAAAGTCGGAGTTTCGAGAGTAATCTAGGGTCCAGGTCATATATCCCGAACCCGGCGTGTATTTGTGGTCGATGAAGTACTCTTTTTTGACGCCCATGCCGCCGATCACCATACGGGTTTTGATGTGGTCCGCCGTATTGGAGTAGGTCTCGCATTCATACACTCCTTTCACCCACTTGGGGTAGTTGGAGTAGCTGGTGATCCGCGACCAGATGGTGGTGGGGTCGGCGTGGATATCCTGAACGGCGATGCCCTTTCCACCGCTTCCTTTGCCGTCTTTGGTCTGTTTCAGGACATTCTTTCCCGTGTCCAGGATCGCGAGATCTTCGGCGGTGAGCGTGGGAATGGAGGGCATTCCGGTGTAGGCGGGCAAAACTCCCTTATGCTCGTGAGGGATGGTGGCGTCCGCTGCAAGCGCGGCGATCGGCGTGGACAGCAAGGCGGCGGCCAAAAGGCCGAGTCGGATTCTGTGCATGCGGACTCTCCCAATGCGCGATTGTAGGTTACCTGGGCGGCATGGGCAACCCCAAAGCCGACCTGGAAATTCCCAAGGAGCGAAGGCTCCGAACGACCGAGGTATACCTTTCGGTTCAGGGAGAGTCTACTTACGTCGGCAAACCTTGTGTATTCGTGCGGTTAACGGGTTGCAACCTGCGTTGTGCATGGTGCGACTCCACGTTCACCTTTAAGGGCGGGTCTTACCGAGATCTGGAGGACTTGGCGCAAGAGGCCCACGCCTTTGGCATACCGACTGTCGAGATCACCGGCGGAGAACCTCTCGTTCAGGCCAATGTTATTCCGCTGATGCAGCGTCTGATTGACCTCGGCCACGAGGTTATGCTGGAAACCTCGGGAAGCAGGGATATTTCTGCTGTTCCGGAGCCGGTTCACATCATCCTCGACCTGAAGCCGCCCGATTCCGGCGAGGAGCGCGCAAACCTCTGGTCCAACCTCCCGTTGCTCAAGGCCAAAGACGAGGTGAAATTCGTGATCGCCTCTCGTCGCGATTACGAGTGGTCCCGTGAGGTCGTGAAAAAGTACGGTTTGGACCGGGTCTGTCCGGTGTTGTTTTCGCCCGTGTGGGGGTCGGTCGAGCCTCGCGATCTCATCGCCTGGATCCTCGAAGATCGGCTCCCCGTGCGTTTTCAGCTGCAAATGCACAAAGTGGTCTGGCCCTCCGACGCTCGCGGCGTCTAGTTTCACCCTCGGCCACGATCCCGGCGTCGCTCGTTCCAGTCCTCGGGCTTAAGCCCAGCTTCCCTCCGGGCTTCTCGCGCTCCTTGGCCTCACGGCCGAGGGTGAAACTCGAATTGCGTACTTCGGGCGCCTCGGCTTCGCCGACCGGGCTGTCCGGGGGTTCCGTCGCTCCGAGCTACGCTCTCCGCGACCGCTCCGCGCCCCTTCCATCCCTGGCGCTCGGATCCACAAGTAGAAAGACGGCTTAAAGGTGGACTGGAGCTGGGTGGGCAGGGTGGTGCGGGCGTGAAAACCGAGACTCCACTCGCCACGCGAGCGAAGTCTCTTTCGAAGCTCGCGATGTCGAATGGGGAGCCCTAGGAGCAAAGCCCATAGCGAAGCTGGGCTTAAGCCCGCGACCGAGGACTGGAGCGCGCGACGACGCGATCACGGCCTCCGGGCGCGCATAGCGCCTAGTGCGCAGCTTCGCGGAACTGATGGGCCTTGTTACCCACACTCATCCAAAACTGCTTCCATGGACCGCGGCCCAACAGGTCGCCACCGAAGTAATTGGGTGGCTTGACTGGGGGATACGGCTCGCCCGGCAGGACGGTCAGCTGCTGCCGACGCTCTTCCAAACGCTCGCGGGTCTCTTCAAGCGTGCGCACGGTGCGATCGACGAGCTCGTAAAAATTACCGAGCGCAGCGGTCAAATCCTGTGCCGAGACGGTGCCCAACATCGCGTCGAGCCATTCGCCGGCGAGCATGTTGAGGTAGTTGCGGAAGGACAGGTAGGTGCGGTTCATCAGCTCGCGGGCGATGGCCCATTCGATTGGAGTCAACTCGTCTTTCTTCTTGAGAAGAATTTGGAGGCGCTCCAAGCGGAGCTCGGTCACGGAGACCGCGCACCGGAACAACAGCAGAACGTTTCCGACGCCTTCGACCGAAGGATGTGTCGAATGCCACTTGATTTTGCGCTCGTGGCGGTCGAGGAATTTCTGCATACCTGCGGAAACCTCGCGCTCATTTTCGTAAGAAGAAACGGTCTCGACCTTGGCAACGATCTTCTCGATCGCCGCATTGGGGAGGCCATCCAAGCCGATCGAACGGGGGATGTTCAGTCGATCGAAAAACTCAGCCGCCCGCTCCGCGTCCGCTTCGTCCAAAACCTGCTGGATGGTCTGGAGGAATTCCGCCTCGGTCTTGGCGGCAATGCGGACGAGGCTCGCGATGGTCGCAGCCTTGGACATGAAATCTCCTTTCCGGCGACATTCGAGATGCGCGCGGTCATCCCGTGCACCTAACCGGTTTGGGGAGTGCGAACAACCCGAAGCCTACAGCTCCTCTTCTTCGACCATCGAACGAATGACGTGGCAGGTGATCTTCGACTTCGGAGCGTCCTTTACCACCTCTTCTACTGGCGCCTGAACGGTCTTGTCGCGTATGGCAATGCAGGGAATTCCGATGGCGCGAGCTAGAGTTTCCGCCATTCGATCGATGGCCCAGGTGCGGTGACCGGGTGTCAATTTGGTGGCGCCGGCCAGTGCAGCCGAGGGAGTGCCACCATCGTTGAAATTCAACTGGTCGTAGTCGCGTTTTTCGAAGTCGGCGGCATAGAATTTCAGTAGGCGCATGGCCGGCCAGTGAGGCGAGGTTTCGTCAGGGAGACCCTTCGCTTTTCCGTCCAGTTCTTTGGCGAGTGCGGGAACCAAATCGGTAGCGCTGGTTCGGTAATCCTCCCCATCGACATAGAAACACTGCCCCCCGCTGAAGGTGGCCGTTTGAATTAAGGTTTGATCCAGAGTAAGGTCCGGTTGGCCGGCCGCGGCACGGAGAGCCCCCATAGCAGCGTCCAAATCACCCGCGCGCATGACGGCTGAATCGAACACGGCGTCGTATTGGAGGTATTCGAGCTTAAGGTTGCTTCCTTGGCGCCAGGTCATCAAGAGTGGGCCTCGGGCGCAGGTATCTCGACCCTGGGCGTCCCGCACCAACTCCCATTCGCGTTCGTCCACGTAGCCTTCGAGCGCCGCGGTGTACGCGAACGTCCGGACCAAACCTTTTGGAAAGCCCTTCTTTTCGATGGTTTTCCGGAACAGCACAAAGGGGCTGTTCGACATGGGTTTGTACACCCATTTGTAACGGTCCGGGTGCGCAAAAACATTGTTTTTGAGTTGCTTATAGACCGCACGCCGCAGGTCTTGATCGTCCTCCAGGGTCTGTTTCCAGAAGAGTTCGCCGCCCAGCATGTCGTTGACATAGTCGGGGAGCTCTTTTTCGCCGCCACCGCCGGTGTCGCCGCTCAGCACTTCCACTGTGGCGTTGCAGGAGTCGAGCTTCTCTTGCGTCTGGTTGTTTTTGAACATCCCCAGGCCGCCGCCGAGTCCACCGCCCACGAGCAGCGTTCCGCAGCCTCCAAACACCATCATGGCGCCCATGATCAAATAGCGAGGCTGAAGGATGGTACCGGACTTAATGAAGGTCCAAGCGTTGGATACGGCTTGTCCGGCGCCGGTGGCCAAAGTGCGGGCGATGCCTTGGCGTTTGATTTCCGCCATCAAGGTGCCGGCATTCAGCTTGGATGCCGCCTTTCCGAGTCCACCCTTGGCGGCTGCGGGATCTTGCGTGTCCACCACTTTCTGGTTTTCGAGAACGACGATAAAGCGGGGTCCTTCGGCCGAAACCAGCGAAAAACTATCACCGGTCTGGAGGGCCACCGGGGATTTGACTTCTTTTGGAGCGCCACCGCTGACCCGAAACAGGAACACGTGCGCGGTGCGATCCACGGGGGCAAGAATAAAGGTTTCATCGGCCTGTTTGACGAGGCGCGCATGCTCTCGCGCGACGCCCAACGCCTCATTTAGCGCGATGTCGCTGCGACCTGGATCGCTCCCCAGCCGGATCTCGGCTCCGGCGAAAGGACCAAATTTCTGGCCACCGAACTCCGGCGCCAATTGAAGAAACACAAGCCTCTTGGCCATCCGGCCCTCCGTCTATGGAAGGATACCAGCGACGGCCTCCGATCGACAGTCCATCGCGCCGGGTTCCGCGAACGAGCCATTTGCGGTAGCATCGCAACCCGAGGATTCCGCTATGAACATCTACCTGGTGCCCTTCACTTGGTTTCGGCATGTTGCCGTTTCTCTGTACACCACCGGGGCGGTCGTGATGACGTGGTGGGTGTTGTTGGCCATCCGGGTGTGGATCAGCCCGAAGATCGGTATCGTGTGGTTGCCGGCGGTGGAAGGGGTGATTGTCCTGTCGACGGTGGCCGCGGTGCTCGCAGCATCCTCGCTCGGCGCCGAAACCACCCTTCGCCGGCAGGCGATCCTGGAACGGATACTCTTGCCGATCGGTGCCGCTCTGGTCGCGGCTTTGTTTGCGGCGAGTGGCTATGCCATTGCCCACATTCTGCATCTGTACCTGCTTGTGCCCCGCGCCGAAATGGAAATCGTGGCCGATCCGACGTTGACCTCGCTGCGGTCTCGCCTGCTGGAATGGGCGTTTGCGGGCTGGTCCGCTGGAATGGGGGCCTATACGATTCGAGTGTTGTACCGCAAGTTCATCGATGGATTGGGCTTTGGAGCTTCCTTCGCGGGTTGGTGGGATCACCTCGGCGGCGGATTGGCTTCTGGCTTGTTTGGGGCGGCAATCTGGCACAATGTCGGATATTCGGGATGGAAAATCGTCGGTATTCCTCCCAACCTCTATTGGGCATCCGCGTTTGGGTTGATCGCTTGGGGCTTTACGTTCGGCCTGCTCACTTGGGGCGTTCCTGCTGAACTCTACGCAGGTTGGATTCGCGTGATTTCCGCGCCGCGGGGCGCACACCGGATTCCCATCGATCATGCAGATGGTAAAGCGGCGGAACGATTTATTGGGAGCTTCACCCGTGGCTTGGATTTGCACCTCCCTGCGGAACGGGGTGTTGCGGAGCTTCATGTGTCGTTTGTGACCGATGGCCAGCAAAACTACTCCGTACGCGGGCTGAGTCAGCATCACCTGCTGGTAAAACGCCCCTTGGAGAGGGTAGATCTTCGTTATGATCCAAGGCGCCCCGCGCCCCTGGAGACGGATCTCCAACCGGAGGATCGACTGATCCTCGGAACCGGAGCGCAGCAGACGGTATTGGAATTTCTGCTGCTTCCAAAAGAGGAACGGTGATGCGTTCGTTTGCAGGAGTGCTCGCGGGTTCGTTGTGGTTCGGTTCGATGGGCTGCCAGCCGTTGAACGAAGAGATGTATGCGGTCGAAGGCTCGACTTGGCTCGCCGAGGCTCCGGTTCCGGTGGAGAAGGGTTCGGTGACCGTCGACATTTTTCCCGATCGTGCTGCGTGTAAAGCCGCGAGCAATGAGGTAGATCAGGTCGCGGTGGACGGCTGCATCCCCCAGGTGTCGCGTTCGGTGTGCAAGACCAACGATGGAGAAACGGACTGCCATCGGGGCGAAGTCGAATTTTCGTTTCGGCTGATGGATCGTGAGCTGGGTGGCGCAACCTATCTTTCGCTTGATCAAAGCCAGATTTCGCTCGCCCACGCGGGTCAGGAAGTGGCGCCAGATCGGTGGGAGTTGGAGCAGCACGGTGCAGAGCGAGGTTCGCAGCTGTTTATCGTGTTGATCGATGGTTCATCGTCGATCTACGAGACAGGCGGTATCGAAAAAGTAAGGAAAGCGCTGAATAACCAGAAGGTTATGGACGCCTTCCTTCCGAAAAAACGGGACGGTCGGGCCGCGGGAGTGATGCTCCTCCGGTTTTCTGAAGACGTGAAAACCTTGGATGGACAGGATCCATTGAAGGCTGGATCGATCATCGAACGGCAGGACACCTACAAGGCGATGGTGCGGGACAACCTGATCAGCAACGATCAAGGGTACTCGCACGTCTATGGCGCGATAAATTACACAGTTTCCAAGCTAATATCGAACGGCGCGGTCAAGGAATGGATCGAGCTCAACCGCGCTGAGCCAACGATCGTGCTGTTGACCGACGGCTTTAACAATGAAGCTGCAAACGATACTTGTGCGACGAACGTGGAGCGGCTGACCAGTACCCTGCAGACCATTCAGCGCGTTCGCGCGGGCGCAGCCAAGAAGTTCCGTATTTATACCATCGGTTTGGGCCGAGCGATGCAGCCCCAGTTCAAGCTTCCTCCCGGCGGGGCGGTGAGCGAGGTCGAGCTGTGCCGAAGTTACGCAAAAGATACGATCGACGGCGATTTGGAACGCCGCGGTATCGACAATCCGTCGCTGATGTGGCTGTCGGAGTGGGGGGGCGGTGAGTCGTTTGTAAAGAACAATCACAAGGGACTTTCGGACGTTTTCCTAAAAGCTGCTTCGCAGAACTACAAGTGGTACACCGTCCGATACGAGATCGATTCCTACTACATGCGGCGGAGTTTTGATTCGAAGGTGCGTTTGTTGGCGTATGCGCAGGGCGAGTCTTCGATCCGCTTCTTGCCCAGCCCTTGGTTGGATGCTCCGCCGTCCGAGATCCCGCCGGGAGAACGCTGGACCGCTCCTGTGCCCTTTTCAAAGTCGATTTCGCTGACGTTGATCGTCCTCGGTCTGTTGTCCTTGATGGCTTTGTTTGGGCCGGCGATGTTCAACATCCGGCGGGCACTGTTTCGGCGGCCGCGATCCTGAGCTGCCTTGCGAGGAATTGGAACCTTCATGTAGGATGAGTGTCGGAGCATCTGCTCTGCCGGAGTTGGCCCTTGGCGCGGTATCTTGGGCAATATGAGATCTTAAAGGAACTTGGCGCCGGCCATTTCGGTACGGTGTATCAGGCAGATGGAGAGGTTCCAGGCCGCGGGGTCTCGGGGCCCAGGCGTCGCTTGGTCGCGATCAAAAAGCTGAAAAATCCTGCCGATCCGGTGGCCAAGGAGACGCTTCAGCGCGAGTTTGAACTCCTCGATCAGGTGAAACACCGCAGTCTTTGCCGTGTTTACGAATATTTGGACGATGACGGCGCCGTGGTGATGGAGTACGTCCACGGAGTCACGCTGCGGCAGGTGCTCGATCTCTGCAAACAGAAGCGGGAACGAGTCTTTGTCGAGGCAGCGATCGAGATCGGTTGCGAGGTCGCGGATTGCCTCTACCAATCGTTCAGCACGCCCGGACGCGGCGGGGATCCTCTGCAATTGGTGCACCGCGATCTTAAGCCAGAGAACATCATGATCACCCCCGAAGGGGAGGTGAAAGTCCTCGACTTCGGCTTGGCGAAGGTGAGCCTTGCGCACCGGAAGGACGGAAAAAGGGTCAAAGGAACTCCGCTCTACATGGCGCCGGAGCAGGCGATTGGTCAACTGGTTGACCATCGAACCGATCTGTTTGCGCTCGGATTGGTGCTTTACGAGCTGTTGATGGAGCGACCCGCCTACGATTTGGCGGACAATGCGACCCAGGCCCAGGCCGACGCGGTGATGAAGCGGATCGAGAAGGCCGATCTCGCCAAAGAGCTTCGTGATATCGAAAGTAGGCTTCCAGGGCCGGGTCCAGTCGTCACTCGGTGTTTGCAGGCCAATCCGCGAGCCCGCTATGAAAACGGTCACGAGCTGATGCTCGACTTGCGCCGCCAACTGTTGAAAGAACGCGGCGCATACTTGCGCGAATTCTGTCAGTATTTCTTTGAGACGGTGCAACGGTTGGAACCGTTGCCGTCCCTGGGTGAGCCAGGGGCGATCGGAAAATCCAAATCCGCGGCGCGCTCTGCGCCGACAGAACCCACGCGAGCCGAGCCCATGTCCAGTTCACAACCGCCTCGTCCTGGTGGACCTCCGGGTCCTGGAGGGCCGCCTCGACCGGGGGGTCCTCCTGGCCCTCCGCGCCCTGCCGCTGGCCCTCCACGGCCCGCTGGCCCTCCAGGAATGCCCAGCGCGGCGCCCCCGGCCGCTCCTCCCGCCGGTCGTGCGATGGCCGCTCCCTCCTCGGCAAAGCCGATGGGGCGTAGTGGATCCAATGACGGCCTGTCCGATGCACCGATGCAAGCCAAAAAGAAGAAAGATGGCGTGCTCAGACCGGATGCCACCGGAATGCTCAAGATGGAGGAACTTCGCGAAGAATTCGAGGATGACGAAGACGATCTCCAAAAACCTGCGCATTCCGCCACCCAGTTTTTTGCGATCCCCGCTGGCAAGAAGAAGTCGGGCGATTTTCCGGCGCCACCCCCCCCCGCGGCACAGCTGGGGACGAGCGCAGGTCGGGCGCTGCCAGGCCAATCTTCGGCAAATCTCGCGCCTCTTCCCGGTCCTGTGGGCGGAGGGATGATTTCCGGCCCCATCGCCTCGGGTCCGATCGCTTCGGGTCCGATCGCCTCGGGTCCCGGTGGCTATCCCAATGCTCCTCCCTCTCATTACGGGCAGGGAGGTCCGGCAGCGATCCCCGATGCGGAGGAGCGCTCGTCCAGCGGTCGGGTGTACGCGATTGTGCTCGCACTGTTCGCGATCGTGATTTGCTCGGGCGTTTCGGCGCTCGGCGGCCTGCTGCTGTGGACGCAGATGGACAAGGACGAGGTCGTCGCGGACAACGATCCTCCGCCAAGGGGCGCGGATCCCGTGGTTTCGGACGATCCGGATACCGGCGGAGATGAGGTCCTGCCGGTCGAAACCGTTACTCCGATCAAAAAGCCGAAGACTCCCAAGCAGCCGAAAGTAGACGGCGGAACTCCCGCTGAGGTGAAACCACCTCCAGAGCCGAAGAAGCCCCCTCCGGCGGCCAAAGCGACGATTACGGTCAAGATCCCGTCGGATTTCCCTGCGACCGGCGCGGTGGTCAAATGCGGCGAGATGTCGAAGAAAGGCAGCTTTAGTGGTGGCGTGGCATCGATTCCCGACATTCCCACCTCCGAGGATTGCACCCTGTTGTTTAAGGGTGGCCCTCCTGCTCAATTTCGCCCTGTGAGAGGCGGACAATCTCTGAACTGCACTTTCGTCGGGACCACGGCGAGCTGCAAGTGAGGTAGACTCCCCCCGGACCGGGAGTGCGCCGCGGTTGCGCGCTCCTTCGCAGGATCTGGGGGTGTTATGCTTCATTGGATAGGGCTGGCGGTTGGCCTGATGTTCGGCTCCGCGCAAGCGGCCGACAAACCGATCGACAAGAGCGAGATCCATCAACCGGCGATGAAGAAACCGGCGATTCCAGAGCCCGAAAAAGCGTTGACGGACGCGGAAAAGAAGCGAGCAGAGCGGTTGGCCGCGTTGGAGGCGACTCAGTCCAAGAAGTCGGCCCGGGTGGTCGTGCTCAAGTGGCAAGGTAAAGACGTTGACTACACCAACGCCACCCTGATTCGTATGGTCAAAACCCGCATTGCGCGACCGGATGCAAAGTTCTATCCGGAGATCGACCTGTACCAGATCGGTCGTAAGGAGCCGGATCCTGCGGTTCGCGCGGGTGATCAGCGGGCGATCGTTCCGTTGAGTTCGTTGGAACTCCTGAAAGCCGCCGTGGATGAAGTGGCGCCGATCCCTTGGGATGGGATGTCGGAGTCGGAATGGGGTTTGAAGGCGAATGAACTTCGCGATCTGACCGACGAGGTATGGTTCGTCGATCGGCCGGAGCTCCGGGAGCCGCTATTCCAGCTCTACGTCTACACCGGATTGGCCGCAGAAAACCAAAACAATCCGGCGCCACCGTTCTACCAACAGGTCGGCGGCATGACCGTCAACTACTATTGGTACCTCGCCGGGGCGATGGCGTACGAAGAGCCCGGTTTGATGTCCAAATTGACGGACCAGGACTTGTACGCCTCGATCGACTACTACAAGCAATTGTTGGACGCAGGCCGAATCAAGCCGATGACCCTCGGCTTTGAAGAAGGCGGTGTTTGGGATGCCAAGACATTCGCCGGCGACTACGAGGTATTCATCAACGGCTTGCCGATCTTGATCGAAGACAAAGACGGTTTGAAGCAGGTTGCCCCTGGTAAGGTCGACGTGTTTTTGAAGCGCGCGGACGGCAGCTTCAGCCTTTCGGACGCTGTGGACATCACCGAGCTCGAAGGCAAGATTTACTTCGTTCGCGACGTGGCCCGAAAGAAGATGGGCATCGACTTTATCGATCAGCTGATGGAACACCCCAACGAATGTACC
>SXGR01397019.1_pt1 | contig 18930 bp, 15 predicted proteins | sample 3174711 | NCBI WGS metagenome assembly SXGR01 (sample SAMN11356860, study PRJNA531348) | freshwater metagenome | isolation source: freshwater sample F1-60 | place: China: Fuxian Lake, Yuxi | collected 2017-12-25
ACGACCCGTGGGACCAGCGCGTGTGCCTGGTGCCCGACGGCGACCTGTTCCGGTCGATCCGCAACGGCGAGGCCTCGGTGGTCACCGATCAGATCGACACTTTCACCGAAAACGGCATCCGGTTGCGCTCGGGCAAAGAGCTCGAAGCCGACATCGTGGTGTCCGCGACCGGCCTGAACATGTCCGCGCTGAGCGGCATCCGGGCGTCCGTGGACGGAGTTCCGGTCGACGTTTCGAAAGTGGTCGTCTACCGGGACACGATGGCGTCCGGAGTGCCGAATTTCGCCTTCACGTTCGGCTACATCAATTCGTCGTGGACGCTCAAAGTGGATCTCACCGCGGATTTCATCTGCCGGTTGATGAAGCACATGGACGAACACGGCTACCACAGCGTGGTCCCGCAGATCACCGATCCGTCGATGAAACTCCGCCGGATGCTGGATTTCAAGGCCGGTTACATGGAGCGCAGCGCGCAGCAGTTCCCGCTGCAGGGGGATCGGCGCCAATGGCAGGTGCGGATGAGCTACCTCTCCGACTACCGGGCCTTGCGGGCAGCCAAATTCGATGTCCCGGAGCTGGGTTTCAGCACGCGGAAAAAGCTGCAGGAGAAAGCCGAGGTGTAGCCGGTGCAAGCCGGCCGCAATGCAGCTCCAGCTCAGCCGGCGCGCAGCACCGGAACGGCCGCGGGGCCGAGGAAATCCTCGGCTCCGCGCATCGCGGTGTGGTCCTGGCGGACGTCGCCGGGCTGATCGCCGTTTCCGTACAGCAGCCCACCCCAGGCCATCCCCAGATACTCGGCGGTCAGCCGCAACGAGGTGGCCAGGCCATCGGCCTTGCCGGCGTCGTCGGTGTATCCGGCGCTGATCGCCCAGAGCGTCCGGCCGGCCATGGTGCGACGGAACCGGAGCCCCGGAATATGCAGCCAGCCGTCCCAATGGTCGAGGTAGCGTTTCACCGGCGCGGAGACCGAATACCAATACAACGGTGAGACGATCACCAAGTCGGTGGCGCGCAGGGTCGCGGCGAGCAGCGCGCCCTCGTTGCCGTCCGGAAAGATCGGCGCCGCGTCGGCGTCGGCGTCGAAATCCGGCAATGGCAGGTCGGCGAGCCGGAGCCATTCCGAGCTGGCGCCGTCGGGCAGGTGCTGTTCGGTCCGGCGGGCCAGGATCGCGGAGTTCCCGTTCGGCCGGGAGCTGCCTTCGATGAAGACGAAATGCCGCTCGCTCATCGGACGGCCTCCGGCCGAACGGCTTTGCGGCGCTGCGGCGCGGCTGCGATGGCCAGGGCCGCGATGGCGACCACCGCGCTGAGGATCAGCCCGGGGCGGAAGGTGTCCAGGGTCGCCGCCGCATCTCCGGCCGGGTGCCCGGCCTGCGCGCCGGCGACGATCGCCGTGGTCACGGCCAGCACCAAAGCTGCGCCGACTTGTGCGCTGGTCTGGATCAAACCTGCGGCCAAGCCTTGTTCGTCGTCGTGGATTCCGGCCGTAGCCTGCACGTTGATGGACGGGAAGCCCAAGGCGAAACCGATGCCCAGCAGAATCACCGACGGCAGAATGTCCAGGGCGTAGTTGGGGCTGGTGCCCACGTGCAGGAACAAGAGGTAACCCAGCGACAGGGCAGCCAATCCGGCGACGATGAGCTTCACCGCGCCGATCCGGTCAATCAGCGCGGAAGCGAACGGAGAGCTCGCCGCCACGATCAGGCCGGTCGGCAGCAAAGCCAATGCCATGGCCAGCGGGGACCAGCCGAGCACGTTCTGCAGGTACATGGTCAAGATGAACTGGAAGCTCAGGTAGGAACCGAACAAACCGATGATGCTCAGGTTGGCCCGGGCCACCCAGCCTTGGCGCAGGATGCCGAATCGGACGAGCGGGTGTTTGACCTTGGCTTCGATGATGCCGAAGGCGGCCAGCAGGAGCGCGGACAACGCGAAGCCGACGATGGTCCGCGGCGCCGTCCAGCCGGCCTCCGGGGCGGAAACCACCGTGTACACCAGAGTGAGCATGCCTAGCGCCAAGGTGATGGCGCCGCCGATGTCGTGCCCGCCGTCGGTGGCCGGTTTGTCTTTGGGAATGAATTTGAAGCCCAGGAGAACCGCGACGACGGCGATCGGCACCGCGACCAGGAAGGTCCAGCGCCAGCTCAGCGAGGTCATCAGGCCGCCGAGCACCAAGCCCAGCGAGAAGCCGCTGGCGCCGAAGGTGGAATAGATCGAGATCGCGCGGTTGCGGGCCGGGCCTTCGGCGAAGTTGGTGGTGATGATCGAGAAGCCGGTGGGTGCGGTGAAGGCTGCAGCCAGGCCCTTGATGAAACGGGTGGCGATCAAAAGGGTCGGATCGTTGACGATTCCGCCCAGAAGCGAGGCGATCGCGAATATGCTCAGCGCGATCAGGAAGATTTTGCGGCGGCCGAGCAGATCGGCCATTCGGCCGCCGAGCAGCAACAGGCTGCCGTAACCGAGCACGTAGGCGGAGACGATCCATTGCAGGGATTCGGTGCCCAGGCCCAGTTCGCGGCCCATCGAGGGAAGGGCGACGCCGACCATGGAGACGTCCAGGGCGTCGAGGGCCAGGACCGTGCACAGGACGAGCAGGAGCATGATCTGCCGACCGGACCATTTGCCGGTGGGCGCGGAGTGTGGCTTCGTCGCAGGCGTGGCGACGAGAGGTGGTGTCGTGGTCATGGCATCAAACTATATGACGCATCATTGAATGACAAGGAAAAAGATGACATAGAATTTAATTCTTCGTCATGGTAAACTGGCCGGCATGACGAAACTTGGAGTGTCCTCCAGGAGTGCGGCTGAGGCCGCGGATTCTGGGCTGGTTGAGCAATGGCGCTCGGTGCAGGATGCCTACTTGCGTACTTCGAACGCGATCGAACGGGAATTGGAAAGCAAGTTCGACATCGGCTTCAGCGAGTTCGAGATTTTGGATCTTCTGGCCGAGTATTCGCCGGAGAACTGCCGGATGAAGGATTTGGCGCTCACCTCTCCGTTGACCCAGAGTGCCTTGTCCAGGATCGTGGACCGGTTGGAGAAAGCCGGAATGGTGGAGCGGGCCGCGTGCGCCGACGACCGCCGCGCGATGCTGGTCGCGCTCACTCCGCTGGGCCGCAGCGTGCACGCCGAAGCGGCGGTCGCCCAACGTGCGGTGCTCAAGGAGTGCCTGGGCGCTTGAGCCTGCACGGTTGAGCCGGTCCGCGCCGGCTCCGATGGTTTTGCGCGGAAAATCAGGGTATTCATCGGAAGGTTCCAGTGTGTGGTGATGACCTCTAGGTGGTTGCCCCCTGGTCATCCGAAGACTCGGGATCCGGTGGCCGGCGCGCCCTGACCGGCGTGCCTACTTCGATGAAAATCAGGAGATATTCGTGAAGACTCTGATTCGTCCACTCGGCGCCGCTGCGGTCGCCTTCGCCCTACTCGCCGGCGGCACCGCAACCGCCCAGGCGTACAACCTCTCCGGCGGACATCTGCCGACCACCAGCCCCAGCTACAAGATCAACGGAGGCTCCTCAGCGTCGAGGACTGCTTGGTCAGCCGGGGTGTCCGATTGGAACAACGCCGGCGCCGGGGTCAGCCCCAGCACGACCTCCGGTTCCGCCACCGTCGCATTGAGCGAAGCCAATGATTCCAGCGTCAGCTGGGACGGCATCACCTATTGGAACAACGGGGCCAACGGCGTGATGACCAATGTCAGCGCGCAGCTCAATGCGGCCTACACGGCAGGCTACAGTGCATCGAAGCGCGAAGGCGTCGCGGCGCACGAGGTCGGGCACACGCTGGGCCTGGCGCACAGCAATAGCTGCGTTTTGATGAACCCGACCACCCCGGACCGCACCAATTGCGGGGTGTACACGCCGCAGCAGGACGACATCAACGGGGTTCGGGCGATTTACGGCGCCAGCAGTCGCGCTGCTGCGCAATCGGGCACCGTGATGCACCTGTCCCAGGCGGAAAGCTTCAAAGACCTCAAGAGCCTGCACCGGAGCGCTGACGCCGTGGTCGTCGCCAGCGTGGGCGGCCAGAGCTCCACGGTCAAGGACGGGATTCCGTTCACCGACCACAACCTCAAGGTCCGGGCTTGGCTCAAAGGCGGCAGCAGCACCGGTTCCGCGACGGTCCACCAGACCGGTGGCACGGTCGACGGTGCGCTGATGCAAGACGATCGGGATCCGCTGCTCCAGGAGGGCCAGACCGGAATCTATTTCCTGCGCCAGTACGCGCCGGGCAAATTCTTCATCATCGGCGGTGCGGACGGCCGGTTCGAGATCACGGCCGGCAACTCGGTGTCCGCACTCGCTTCGTCGAATGTGAAAGACGTCTCGGGGTCGTTGTCCGATCTGGTCTCCCGGACCCAGGGCCTGACCCGGGCCGAAGGATCCCGCTAGACGGCCGTGCGGCAGTAGCGTCGCTGCGCTGAACCCTGCGCTCGGTTCTCCCGTCCGCGCCCGGAATGACCGGTGCGGGCGGGAGGGCCTTAGGCGAGAACCGCGCCGATCGGTTGCGCACCGGCTCACCGCGAGGCGGTGCGCAGCCGTTCGATCCGGCGCAGCGCGGCCTGTTCGCTGGGCCGGACCCTGCCCAAGCCGATCCGCACGATGCCCAAAACCACCCGGACCCCGGCCCGGGTCAACCGGGGGAACCGTGAGCGGCGCAAGCCCAGCAGCTCGCGGAACTCGGGTTCCAGAGAGTCCACCGCAGCGCTGAAAATCACCCGGTATCCCTTCAGCTGCGAGCCGGGCAATGGCGGATTCCGGATGAATGCCAGCACTTCGCGCACCCGCGCGTCGGCCCGCAGTTCGCCGCGGCGGTGCCATTCCCGCAATTCGGTCCGCATGGCGGCCTCGGATTCCGGTGGTGCCGCGACGCCCATCAACCGCCCGGCCTGCGCCCATTCGCGGACGTAGGCGTCCCCGTCGACCTGGCGGCCATAGCGCTGGTTGGCGCTGAGGAACGCGTCCATGAAGGCGATGTGCACCCAGCGCAACAACTCCGGATCAGCGGCCGAGTAGTTGCGGGCCACGCCGTGGCCGTCGGTGAATTCGCCGGATACCGATTCGTGCATCCGGCTCACCCAGGCAGAAGCCGCACGGGCGGCTCCGGTGGACCCGTAGGTCACTGTGAAGATCCAGCGGATGGTGCCGGCGAGCCGGCCCAAGGGGTCTTCGCGGAAACGGGAATGGTCCCAGACCCCGGCCAGGGCGCCCGGGTGGAGTGCTTGCATGAGCAGTGCTCGGACGCCGGCGACGATCGTGGTCGTCGAACTGTGCACCGCCCATACCGCTGACGACGGCGGGAAGTAGCCGGCGTCGTCGCCGTCGGCGAGCCGCCCGACCCATTCCGGGCGGGATTCCGGATCGCCGGTGAAAGTCTGCTTCAACTCGGCGCTCCAACGGCGGAACGGGTTCGCCATGCTCAGCCCACGGAGTTCCCGGAGACCCAGAACCAGCGGCCATCGACCTTGACCACTTCCAGGCCCACCCGGACCGGATCGACCCCGCCGGGGAAACTGAGCGCGTCCGGACCGAAGATGAAGCCCTGCTCCACCTGGACGGTGACCCTCGCGTCATTGGGCATCTCGAAGCTCCGGGTCGGCTGGTCGACCGGGGTGGCTTTGCCGGCGTCGATGGCCGGGTCGCGGAAGAAGCTCGTCTTGTCCTGGTAGAGGTCGGCGATGAACTTTTCGCAATAGCCGCCCAGGGCATTGCGCGCCGCGGGCAGGGCCAGGGCGCAGACCCCGTTCCAATTGCCGGCGAGCACGGCTTCGTAATACTGCCGGACGACGGCGGCCGCTTCGCTGTTCGGGTCCGTCGGCTTCGGGTCGGCGTTCTGCACGCTGCACGCGCTGAGCAGCACGAGCAGGACGGCTAGCGGCAGGACGCCGCGGGTGAACTTCATTACCCCATGCAATCACATGTCGCAGCCGGGGTGGCATCGATGCCCGGCCCGGCCAGTTTCACGCCGTCGATTTTGGCCGACGCCGCAGAAATTTCCCCGCGTCGGCCAAAACCGACGGCGCCGTTCTATGACCTGGGCCTGCATTCAGAACGCGGTCCCGGCTTGCCGGTGAGCTCCAGCCAAAGTTTGTTGCTTATGGCATCAAATTCTACATCGAGATTTTGATGATAACGGTTTGGTCTCTTATTCATATTCTGGCTGCAGTTTAATTCGACAATAACGTAACCTAAAATTTGCCTCGAGGGGGATGCTCTAGGCGGTTCTTTTCACTCGCCATTTAACGAGGTCTGCCTTGCGCCCATTTTTGCGTCTTCTCGCACTGCCATTGTCCGCTTCTCTGCTCGTGGCCGTGGTCACCCCGGCAGCTGCCGGGGACGAGATGCCGGCTGCTCCGAGCTCAATCTCATCCGCTTCCAGCGAGGAATCAGCCGCCTTGGTTGAAGCCAAGAAAGCCGGCGACCCAGTCGAGGTGGCATCGTTGACTACCGCCACGGAGCAGGTCATGGCGATGCCTGACGGGACCTTTTCCAAGACCGTCAATACCAGCCCGGTTCGGATGGAGCAGGAAGGGCAGTGGAAGGATATCTCGACTGATCTGGTGATTCAGTCGGAGAATGGCCAGGCGATTTTGGCGCCAGAAATGACGCCTACGGACGTCAAATTCGGGGCAGGTGGGAATTCCCATGTGGCCACCATTAAAGATGACAAAGGCAACCAAATAGTCGAGTCCTGGCCATTCGGCGATTTGCCGACTCCGCTGATCGAGAAAAACACCGCAACCTACCGGAGTGTATTGCCCGGTGTCGATTTTATCCAGACCGCGCACGTCGACGGGCTCTCCCAGGTACTCAAGATTTATACTCCGGAGGCTGCCCGCGACCCGAGGGTCAAAGCGATGCGGCTCTACCTGGATTCGAATAATCTGAAAATCAAAGAGGACGGCTCAGGGGGTCTCAAGGCTGAGGCAGCTGACTCGGGAGAATCAGTTCTCCGGGCGGCGCAAGGCCAATGGTGGGATTCCACGTATCCTGACGCTTCAGCCGCCGAGCCCGGCGGTCCCGGAATCACCCGTCCGTTTTCCATCGACCTGAGCGGCCCGGAGGGTGCGAAGTCGCAAGGCTTCGGTATGGAGGATATTTTCCGCACCGAGAATCTGGTCTACCCGGTTTATGTGGATCCGGACTGGAGCGCAGGCCGGGTGGCATTCCTCTATGTCGACAGCGGGTATGCGTCCACTTCCTATTGGAACGGGCGTTACACCGATGGCGCGATGAAAGTCGGTTACCTGCAACCGGCATGGGCAGCTGACGGACGACCGCATGTGACCCGTTCCTTTTGGCAGTTCGACACCCGGCCGATCAACGACAAAGCCATCTTCGCGGCCCAGTTCAAAGTCGTCGCCAAATGGGCGCCGTCCTGTCAGGCGCGGCCGGTGAGCGCTTGGGTCACCGGAGTGATCGAAGACGGGAATTCCTGGAACTCGCAGCCGGGGCAGTTGCGGAAACTGGACACGCAGAGCTTCGCCAAGGGCAAGGAAGGTTGTGAAGGGCAAGGCAGTGTCGCCTTCAATATGGCTGCGGCAAAGGATTGGTTGGCCGGTTCACCGCGATGGGTCGTGGGTCTTTATGCGGATAACGAAAGCGACCCCCTGGCCTGGAAGCAGTTTTACAACGAAGCGAGCATCACGATCCGTTACGGGACGCCACCGGCAAAGCCGATTCTGAACAGTATTTCGAGCTGCGCCTTTGCGTGCCTTGGCCAAGGCGTCAATGAACCGCCGTTGACCAGGGACGCGCAGCCGACGTTCTCCTTGAGCTCCAGCGACCCCGATGGATCGGTCGACGGCGACATCGGCATCAACATGACGATCCGGGACGGGCAGGGCCGCGCGGTTGCGCACACGCCCTGGACCAGCCAGAAGTTGCCTGGCGGCGGTGGTTCAACGACGTGGCGTGTGCCGACAAGGCTTTCCGATGGTGTCTACAGCTTCGAAGCGCAGACTACGGATTCAACGTACCTCGCATCGACACCGATAAGTACCAGGTTCGAGGTTGCGACCACGGCACCTGCACCGCCCAAGATCACCAGCGGATCCGCGTATCTGAACAACAACCAGATCGACCCGGACGCCGTCGTCGGTGCCACCGAGTTGTCGTTCTCCTTGTCCAATGACAGCCAACGGCCGGTCAAAGGGTTCGTCTACGCCGTGACTGCTGCCGATGCCACGCCGCCCACCTTTCCCGCTGATAATGCAGCCCTGGGTTGCGGCCGGCGAACTGGACCCTATGTGACGGTCTGCTTGACCGAACAATCGGGTACCAGCATCAAAGTTGCGGCGGTGGACGAGGCCTCCGTGCTGACCGCCTGGTCGTTCGACCGGGCAGGGAATGTCGATCTGCCGCAGCAGGGTGCGGCCAAATCCGTTCCGTTCCGAGTCGGCCAAACTGCGCCGATGCCGGAAACCGTTCTTCCGCTGGAGCTGAAAAATGGCGCCAAGTGGGTTGGCATCCAAGCCAATCGCGGCATCCCCGCGAGTAACAGCTGTCAAGGGAGTGCTCCTGACGGGACGGAACCCCGTAACACTGTGAAGGTCCTCGAGCTCAGCGGATCAGGCCAGTATGCCCAGACTTCGGAACGGGCGGTCGACACTTCGCAGAGTTTCAGCACCAGCGGTTGGTTCTGCCCCTCCAGCCCCGCGGCGCCGTCGCCGCAGACGGTGATGGCCCAGATGAACGACTCCGGAAACGCGGCAGGGATGATTCGATTGGCCAGTGGAGGACGTTGGGAATTCGCGATGCCGACGGCGGGAACGCCGCCAGTGTTGGAGAGTGTCAGGACCGCTGAGGGAGCAGTGGCCGACGGCTGGTTTTTCGTCAACTCGATCTATGACCGGGTCAATCAGCAGCTGCGACTCACGGTCGCCGATTCACGGGTCAGAAACACCTGGATCATCGCTACGACTTCGGCCGTCCATCCTGGAGCGCAGCCGGACAAACCAGCGTTGTTGGGTGCTAGCAATCCAATGAATCCGGCGCTGGACGGATTCATCGGACAGATCTTCCAGCCGGTCTTCGCCCAGGGCGTGTTGATCGACGCTCAATTGACCAGTGCTTGGAACACCAAGCGCGGAGAGCAAGGTGTGCTCAAGTGAACTCGTTTTTCAACCGTTGCGTCACTCGGATCAAGCAGTCGTCGCTGGCGGTGTTGGCTACCGCGGTGATCCTGAGCGGCATGGGTCCGATTCCGGACAGTGTCGCGATAGCCCCGTTGTCCCTCAACCCGTTCGAAACGGAACAGATCCCACCGGTTGCTGCTGTGCCCTGGGCCGGAGTCGGTACCCTGGCCGATCCGTTGACCTCGCCGGAAGTCGCCGGAAGTCGCCGGAAGCAAGGCCAGCGTCATAGGGGCGGCTGCTGCCAAGCTAGCCGGGCGGCCTTCAGGCGCCGCGAAGCTTGCTGCCTTGCCTGCGGCTCCGCAGGCAGGTTCGGATAAAGGGGCGGGCGATGTCACGGCCTTACCGGGTGCTTCCGGCGGTGACTGGGGCGTCGCCGGGCAAACAGGTGCGTTCACCTGGTCCTACCCGTTCCCGATCCGAATTGCGACGGCGGGAGCCACGCCGTCCTTGTCGCTCTCCTACGATTCGAGCCGGGTCGATGGGCTGACCAGCGCCACCAACAATCAGGCTTCGCCAGTGGGCGATGGCTGGCTGCTCGCCGGTGCCGGGCAGATTCGGCAAAAGTTCACTCCGTGTGCGGATCAAGGAGTTTCCGGTTCCTTCGACCTGTGCGGGAATCAAGGCGGGCAGTCCTTCACCGCGTCTTTCGCCGGTCGCTCCGGGCAGCTGGTCCAGGACGCTGCTTCTGGGACTTGGCGGATGCAATCCGATGACAATACGCGCATCGAGTACAAGACCTCGCCGGGGTCCAACGGAACTTACGACGGCGGCTATTGGGAAGTGACCGACGCCGCCGGTACCAAATACTTCTTCGGGCTCAACCGGCTGCCGAGTTGGTCAGCAGGCAAAGCGACGACCAATTCGGTGGACCGGGTGCCAGTGGGCGCGGCTTCAGCCGGCCAGCCATGTGCAGCAGCGTCGTTTGCGGCCAGTCTTTGCCAACAGGCCTGGGCGTGGAATCTCGACTACGTGGTTGATCCGAACGGAAACAGTCAGGCCTTCTACTACGCCCAAGACGTCAACTTCTACTCCAGCCGGGCCGGGCAAGGCCCTCGGATGGACTACATCCGGTCCAGCCGCCTGGTCCGGGTGGACTACAACATGCGGGAAGGCAAGGAGCTCAACACGCCGGCACCGCTGAAAGTCGAGCTTGAGTACGCCGGGCGTTGCGACGGCATTGACTGTGCAAAGGGCAATGATGTCCCCACAGGTTTCGATTGCTCGGCCACCGGCAACTGTGGCTCAGTTTCGCCTGCCTTCTACAGTGACAAGCGTTTGGCCAAGGTGACTTCCGGCACCCGCTTGGCGGACAAGTACCAGAGCGCGGATGTTTGGACGCTCAAACAGTCGATGCCGGATCCCGGTGACGGGACGCGACCTTCGCTGTGGCTCGGATCAGTGGAACAGCAAGGCGCAAATGCCGCCGCCGGTGCAGCAATCAGTACGCCTCCTCTGGTTTTCGGCGGGCAGACCTTGCAGAACCGGGTCTGGGTGGTCGACGGCCAGGCGCCGTTGAATCGGTATCGGATTTCACAGATCAAACAGCCAGCCGGCGCGACCATCGCGGTATCTTACCTGGCTTCGGATTGTGCACCCGGAAGGCTTCCTGCTTCGCCGGAATCCAATACCCAGCGTTGCTTCCCGCAGTGGTGGGCTCCCACGGCACCGGTGGCAGAAAAGGCCCGGATGGACTATTTCAATGTCTACCCGGTGTCTTCGGTAACCACCAATGGCGGTCCGGCGGGCGAAGGCTCTCAGGATCTGGTATCCCGTTTCGAGTACTTGGGGGCACCGGGTTGGAAATACGCTGCACCTAAAGTCGTGCAGTCCAACGGCAAATCCCAAGTGACCTGGTCTGTGGGCACTGGTTGGTCGAAAGTCCGGACCACCAAAGGAGCCCCGAGCACTCCTGCGCAAAACAGCGTGCTCGAAACGAGCTACCTCCGCGGTTTGGACGGGAGCCCGGCGGACAATTCCGGTGGGTTGAGAAACGTCAGTCTGACTGCAGTCGACGGTTCCGTGATCCGGGACTCGCCCTGGCTGGCCGGACGGGTTGTACAAACCCAAGCCTTCTTGAACGAAGGCGGCGCGCTGCTGACCTCGACGGTAACCGCACCCTGGTCATCGGCACCGACGGCAACGGCGAAGGACAGCCTGGGCAAGCTGGAGTCCCGGCAGCATGGCATCGCGGCGGTGACCACTTTGGAAAACCAGCCCGCTGGAGGGGCGCGGGTCAGCAAGACCAGCAACGTCTTCGACAGCTTGGGCCGTGTGGTTGCGGTGTCCGCTACCGGGGACCCGGTGAGCGGGTCGGAAGGCACCTGTACGGCGACGGTATTTGCCGAGAACCGGGCCGCGAACCTTCTCAACCTGCCGGCCAGCAATACGACGCGCGCGGGCCAGTGCGGTCCGGACGGCAACTCGACCGGGACGCTTCTTGCGGCCAGCCGGGTGCTTTACGATAGCTCGTCGTCGGCCATTCCGGGAAGCGCCGGGTACCTGGCCCCGCAGAAGGGCAATCCGAGCCGTACGGATAAGGCCAAATCGGTCGATGGTGGACAAGTCATTTGGCAGAACGGCTCAGTTCGGACATTCGATGCGTTGGGTCGGACGATTTCGGAAACCGATTCCAGCACCGGAACCCCTCGGACCATCTCGGTCAGCTATGCCCCTGCGGAGGGGCCGGTGGCCGAAGTCAGCGCACGCAACCCCTTGGGCTGGACCACAACCCAGTCGTTCGATCCGGTGCGCGGAAAACTGCTGAAATCAGTTGACGCGAACGGGGCGGTGACCAGCTACGGCTACGATGCCGCCGGTCAGCAGACCGGGATGTGGGATCCCTCCCGACCGCAGGACAAAAACCCCACTCCGACCGCGGGAACGGCCTACCGACTCTCGCAGACTGAACCGTCCTGGACCCGCACGGACCAGATCAATGGCAGAGGCCAGACGATCAGCAGTTTTGCGGTGTTCGACGGACTGGGGCGTTTGCGGCAGACCCAACGCCCCTCGCCGGCCGGTGGCACGATCGCCAGTGATGTTCTGTACAACGGTTCCGGGGATCAGCGATTGGTCCGAAACCCCTATTACCTGTCCAGCAATCCGGACGGGGTGCTGCGGATTCCAGCGGTGGCGGTTCCATCCTCAACCGAGTTCGAGTACGACGGAGTCGGTCGGCCGACGCGGATCAGGGCTTTGGCGAACGACAACCAGGAACAATGGGTCACGACGTTCGGCTACCAGGGCCTGAACGTGGAGACGGTCTTCGGCCCTGCCGGTGAGGCGGCCAGACGTCTGACCAAGGACGTATCTGGGAATGTGGTCAAACGGGAACAATTCCGCGGGCCCGATGTTTCCGGTGCTGCCGACGTGACTTCGTACACTTTCGATCCGCTGCAACGGATGACTTCGATGTCCGATCCGGCAGGCAATGGATGGACGTGGTCTTACGATCTGCTGGGCAATGAACTGAGCAGCAAAGATCCGGACAGCGGCGTTTCGACGAGCAGTTACGACGGCGCCGGCCGCTTGGCCTCGGTACGGGATTCGAACGGAACCATCGGCTCGTACCGGTACGACGTGCTGGACCGGATGGTCGAATACCAGATCGCTGAAGCCGGGAAATCGGCCAAGACTTTGGTTTCCAAGGTGTACGACTCGGAGAAGAAGGGACTGCAGAGTTCCAGTACCCGGTTCAACGGATCGAACTTCGACCAACCGGTGACGGTTCGGCAATCCGGATTCACGGTTTTGAACCAGCCGACCAAGAGCAGCTTGGAGGTTCCAGGCAGTGCCGCGCAGCTGGGCGGCAAATACGACACCTCGGCGAGCTATACCAGGACCGGGAAGATCGCCAGGGTCGATGTGCCCAAAATCGGCGCCTTGCCCGGCGAAGAGCTGTATTACAGTTACGACTCATTGGACAATCCGGCGTCTCTGGACAACCAGGACTGGGACATGTACGCGGGCAACACGCAATACAACCAGCTCGGTTGGTTGTCCGGATATCAACAGACCGACGACCAGCTATACACCACATCGCCCACCAATGGGCTGAACCGGGTGTCCTTCGTCTGGGATGCCACGACCGCACGCCTGACCAAGACTACGGCGACCAACACCACGAGATCGCGTTGGACTTCCTTGGGCGAGACCAGCTACGGCTACGCACCGTCCGGCAGGCTCACGTCTCGGACGACTGAGGCTGCGGCGGGTGGTGGAGCGGATGCGGCTTCCGGAGGCACCGACCGGCAGTGCTACAACTACGACTATGCCGGGCGGTTGAGCCAGGTTTGGACGCCGGGCAGTGCAGAGTGTTCGGCAGGCTTCGACCCCCAGGCATTGGGCGGTCCGGCGGCGTACGCCCAGCAGTTCAGTTACACCTTGAGCGGTGCGCGTTCCCAGGTGAAGCGTTTTTCCGGAAGCGGAGATGTGGTTTCCACTGAGGATTACCAGTACCCGGCGGCGGGTTCGGCGGGTGCCAACCAGGTGCAGAAGATCGTGGCCACGGCGGCCAACGGCAGCAAAACGGACCAGGTTTTCGGCTGGGATGCTTCCGGCAGGATGGTTGACCGGGCTGGGCAGAGGCTCAGCTACACGGCGGACGGGTTGTTGCTCAATTCAGTGGGGCAGAGCCAAGTTCCGGCGAATCCGAATTTCAGTCCGACGCTGGGCGGGACGTCCGCAGCCAATTCTCCGGGGGACGAGCGCTGGTACACGGCCGAAGGTGATCTGGTATTGGTCAAGGACAGCACCGGGACCACTCTGACTGTGGACAGCGCGACCGTGCACGCGGACAAGAGCGGCAAGACTTCGGGCACCCGAACCTACGCCTTCGCCGGCAAGAACGTGGCACAGCGGGTCACGGTGCCGGGCGCGACCGGTGCCAACGCGACGGTGAAGCAGTTCATGGTTTCGGATTCGGTCAACACCGGCCAGGTGCTTACCGGGCCGAGTACTGGTTCTGCTGGTATCTCGGTTCGGACCCGGTATACGGATCCGATGGGGTTGCAGCGCGGCTCGGTGCAGAGCGCGGCGATTGCAAGTAATGGCAGCAACCCTGAGGGGTTCGGGGCGGCCAACGGGTACATCGGCGGATTGGTCGACGCCGGCAGCGGGCTGACGCATCTGGGTGCCCGGGACCTGGACCCGGTGACCGGTATATTTACTGCCCCGGACCCGATACTGGATGTGAGCAACGCGAACCAGTTCATGCCGTATGCGTATTCGGAGAACGATCCAATCAACAAGTCGGATCCGTCGGGGTTGTTTGCGTTCTTGATCCCGCTCATCCCCTACATTCCATACATAGTCGCCGGGATCAAAGCAGCGCTCTACACGACGGCTTTGGTGGGGGCCGCAGCGGTGGCAACTGAAGGCATCAATCGGTGGCAGCAGAGCTACAGATTCCCGTCATCCAATGGAACGGGCGCAGCAGCTGCGGGTGCCGGTGCTATCACCGCTGCAGCTGGGGCTGTATTGAATTTCGGTTCAGTATCGGTCAGCAGCTCATCTGCTGCGAGTAATGGATATCGGGCTCCTTCCGGTTACCGGGCACCGAGCGGATATCGAGGCCCGGCCGGGTATCGCGGACCGGCATCTGCCGGTGGTTCAGGCGCTATTGCTAACCAGGCCGCTGCCTTGGCGGCGGCTGCCGCAGCCGCTGCGGCCGCTGAAGCAGCGCGAATAGCCGCCATGATCGAAGCGAATCGGGTGGCGGCGGCACAGAGTTTGGCTGCTGTGAACGGTCAGCGGTTGAATAATGAGTCAGCGAATGCGGGTGCTGCCGCGAGCGGTGCGGCGGCGGGCGGTGCCGCTGCGGCCAGCGGCATGCCGGATCCTGACGATGATTGGACCGACCTATTTAGATTTGTGTCTCACCCGGAAGCTGAAGATATTGCTGCGACGGGCGGGTTTCGCGAAGGTCAAAGGTCTATGCCTGGGAAATTCTTTGCGGAGACTGAAGCTGATGCAATTAAATGGGGTGGAAGGTTGGAACGTGGAGTTGGTAAGGTTATTAGAGTTCGAGTTCCAAGTAGTTTTGCAGATAAGCTGATGAGGTGGGAAAGAATAGATGGAATAGGGCCAGCGCGATATGTTGATGATGCAGTTCTGAATGTTTTCAATTCTGTATTTAAATTTTTTTAGGAAAGACTATGGACAATGTATATTTAAGTTCAAAATTTCAAGTTCATCTTGATTGGTTTCCTGCGAATCAAGGTGGAAGGAAAAATGGCCCACCAGTGGGCGGCGATTATACACCCACCGTTGTATTTGTAGAAGACTTAGGAGATCTCAAATTTTCCGATCAGGAATCTCTCGAAAAACATCACAGCACTCTTCTAGAATTTTCGGAAGATTCGCTTGAAGGTATCGATGCTACGGCGAGGTTTTTGTCTCCTGATGCCTTTCGTGAATTTTTGAAACCGGGTAGCAGATTTTATATAATGGAGGGCGCAAATGCGGTCGGGGTTGGTCTGATAATATCAGATGAAGAAAATTTAAACTATTCTTCATAATTTCACTATGAAAAATTTGACCGAAATAGAGGGGTCAACAAAGTTATTAGAACGGTAACTTGAGAGGCGGGTCATGCATCCGGTGAGCGGAATGATTTCTCTCCGAGAAGTTAATTCGATTGGCAATCCATTAAAGGCATTTCGACCGACCTGATCTTATGATTGATTAAATAGGTTATGGCGAGTGGCATGAGAGGCGGAAGTGCGGGAATTTTTGATTCTAACGGGATGGCTCGGATGACTATTTCGGCTGTCCAAGTGCGGAAGGGGGTGCTTTGGCTAATCAGAAAAAGAAATGGGGTCTGGTGAAGCCTGTGGCGATCTGGAAGGTTTGGTCGTTGGCTTGGCTGGTGTCAATCACGGCGGCAGAGAGTAGTCGTATTCGCGCCGTGGCCCTTTATCCGTTGTACTGGTTTGTGCTCGCCGTAGTCTGGGCTCAGGGCGGTCTATACTCTGTGCGGAACGACGTCATGGTGAGCGTAATTTCACCCAAGGAAAGAAAAGATACGACGGCGAGATTTGTCGCAATATTTTTGATCATTCTACTTCCTCTCGCTATAGTCTCAATTTGGATTCAGGGCATTTTAGATATTTCTACTCTTATTGTTCTTCTCGGTTGGTTGATCGCTGCCCTCCTGTTTTTGGCGCCCGGGATCTTCCATGAGATAGGATCCAAATCGTTTACGACAGATATGAAAAACGCTCGGGCGATTAGGGAGTGGATGAAGAGGCTCAAAATTAAGCCATACTATTTGCCGCACTTCGTGACACGACAGAATATCTTGACGCCTGAGGATATTCGGTTCTTTCTGGATGTCTATTGTGAATCCATTCCATCGGGAGTGCCGGTGGCTATTCTGGCCGAGCATGAAGAGCTTGCCGCTATTTGCCAGAGCGAACTCGGGTTGGCCCGACTTTTCAGTAAGGAACAGCCAACGATGGCGTTCGCTGGATTCAAACAGGAGCAAGGCGCGGCTTCAATCTGAGAAGCGAATGGTGCGTCTGTCATGATTCAGACGGGATGGGTTTCGAGGCGGCCCAGGCTCGCATCCCGTTTGATATCCGATAGCTGTTTCGCGTCTGGACTGTGCGCTCAGGGTCGTAATCAAGATTTTTGGCTGGGTACAGGAACGGATGATGACGTGAAAGCTTTAGCCCGGCCCCTCACTGAACCGGAGAAGTACCTGCTGACCGTGTTGCTGCGTGATGCGTACCCGCAGTTCTGCGCCCCCGAGAAGCTCGACGCTTATCGGGTGATCAACATGGACGATGGCGGTATGGGCGGTCTGGAGTTCCTGCCTGGCAGACCGGAACGGAAGATGCTCGAGCAGATTGCCGAAGGATCCTATCTGGACGTTGATGGGATTCACGTTTCGGTGACGGTGAATCTTGATCAGGAAGGCGAGCTGTTCGAACTGGACAGTTGGAAAGTCAACAACGATCAACTCATCCGGGTGCCTGGCGGGAGCGAGGTGCCGATTACGCTCAAGCTGGGCCAATTGCCGAATGGTGATTGGATTTCGCGAGTCGTCTGACCCGTTCGAAGAGACCATGAGGGTGCAGGCGGCCCCCCCTTGCAGCAGGCTGCTGAGCCAGTGATCGCAACAGGGAAACCCGATCCGAAGATCGCGAACAACCTGGACGGCCGATTCTGGGAGGTCAAAGCCGGTGTTTACCTCAAGGACGAGGTTGAAGGGTTCTCCTAGGCTCTAAGGTTCTCGCTTCGGCATGACACTGTTTCGGCAAGGCATCGATAATCAGCTTGAGCAGACTCACGCCGCCGATCTTGGCCGACGCCGCAGAAATTTCCCCGGCGTCGGCCAATATCTGCGGCTACTGCGGCTTCCAGTCCAGGGTGTCCAGGGTCGGTGCGGAACAACTCCGGCAATCCGGCGAGCGGGGCCCGGTAAACCGGCTGATCCTTGGGGTCTTCGGGGATCTCGAAGGTGAAGGCAAAGTGGAAGTGGCATTCGGCATCTTTGGAGAAGGCGGCCAAATGGGAGACCAGATTGTCGAAGTCCTCTTCTTCCAGCGAACCTTCGGGCGGAACCGAGATGTTCATCGACCAGGGCTCGGAAAACCACCGGGGGCGGACGGGGGCTGTAACGGGGGCTGTAAAGGGGGCTGTAGTTGATGCCGCCACCGCGAGCTTCAAGCATGCGGAAGTTCGTAGATCGAGTTCAGGATCCAGGTGCTGTCTTCCCAGCCGGATGCATCGATTCCCGGGGCTTCCCGCGCATCGAAATCCCGTTCGCGTATGGAATTACCTCCGCGAACGGGATTTCAGTAGGCGAATCGTGTGGTTCGGAGTCCAGAGTCAGGCCCCGCTTTGAGTGAACCGGATGACTACGGCGTTTTCCGGGTAGAGGATCGGCATCTGCAGACCCACACTCGCCAAGGCGGCGCCGCTGAGCTGCAGCGGTTCCGCTCCGGAGTTCCACGGCAGCGGGGCGCGGCTTTGCCGGCCCACCGAATCAACCGGGGTCAACAGCTCCACCAGGTAGTTCTTCGCCGGGTCCAATCCCGGGAAGGCCACCGGCCCGGCCGGGTTGCTGATCGGGGCGCTGCGCTGGGTCAGTGCGAAGACCGCTTCCGAGCGGTCCTGGGCCACCACGCCGCGCAGATCGAGTGACGGGTCGGTCAGGTCCGCGTGCACGCTGCGGCCGGAGTGGAACAGCCCGCGATGCGTTTTGTGGATGCTGATCCACCGGGCGAGCTCCGCCCGCTCGGCTTCGCTGGCCTGCGAGATGTCCCATTCCACGCCCAGGTGGCCGAACAGTGCTGAACTGGCGCGGAAATCCATCGTGTGGGTCCGGTGGGTGGTGTGCGATTGCGGGCCGCCGATATGCGCGCCCATCATCTCGTAGGGCACCAGCAAGCCGGTGTACGCCTGGTTGTCCAAACGCTCGATCGGGTCGATGCAGTCGCTGACCCAGATCCGGTCGGTACGCGCCAGGACGCCCAGGTCCACCCGGGCTCCGCCGGAGGCGCAGGACTCGATTTCCAGACCCGGGTGCGCGGCCTTGAGCTCAGCCATCAGCCGGTATGCGGCCAGCGTGCTTTCGTGCACGGCGGCGACACCGCTGCGCGGGTCAACCGGTTCCAGCAGGTCGCGGTTGTGGTCCCACTTCAGGTAGTCGATCGAATGCTCGGCGACCAAGCCGCTGATCGCGTCGAACAGATAGCGCCAGGCATCCGGATTCGCCAGGTTGAGTACTTGTTGCTGCCGGGCGGAGACCGGCCAGCGCTCGGATCCGGTGGCGCCGGGGTGCAGGA
>SXGR01470801.1_pt1 | contig 18930 bp, 15 predicted proteins | sample 3174711 | NCBI WGS metagenome assembly SXGR01 (sample SAMN11356860, study PRJNA531348) | freshwater metagenome | isolation source: freshwater sample F1-60 | place: China: Fuxian Lake, Yuxi | collected 2017-12-25
CCGTCAGAAATCGTGTTGCCATTTGCCGGCTTTGTCGCCCAACGCGGTGATGGTTCGGTGGTGGTGATGATCGTGGCAGCCACCGTCGGCGCGGTGGTCGGCGCACTTATGTTGTATTTCGTCGCAGCGTTGATTGGCCCAGTTCGGCTCGGGGCTTTCATTACCCGATTTGGCAAGTGGTTCGGGGTGAAACCTGCCGACTTGGCGCGCGCCGAACAATGGTTCGACCGTCACGCCGTTGCGGCAGTGTTGCTGGGGCGGTGTGTGCCGTTGATTCGCTCGGTGGTGTCGGTTCCCGCCGGGTTTCGCCGCATGTCGCTCGTGCCGTTCATTGCCTACACCGCTCTAGGCAGTGCTGTGTGGAACACGGCGCTCATTGGCGCTGGCGCTGCGCTGGGTAATCAGTGGGAAAACGTCGAGCCCTACGTGGCGATTCTGCAACGGTTGGTGCTTGCGGCAATCGCATTGTTTTTGATGTGGTTTGTCTACGGCAAAATTCGCCGACGCGTCTAGTCTCTGCAGTATGAGCGAGTTCAGCGGCAAGGTTGCCATCGTGACTGGGTCGTCAAGCGGCATCGGCGAATCCACGGCGATGCGCCTCGCCGAACTCGGTGCGCACGTGGTGGTCAACTCTGCTTCGTCAGTGGAGGCAGGACAACAAGTGGCAGCAGCACTCGCCACCGAGGGTGCATATGTGCAAGCCGATATCAGTGATCAAGCACAGGGTCAACGTTTGATCGATGAGACCATGAAAAAGTTTGGTCGTCTTGACATCCTTGTGAACAATGCCGGATGGACCACGCTGGTGCCGCATGGCGATCTTGATGGGTTGACTGATGAAATTTTTGACAAGACCTTCAAGGTGAATGTGTACGGCACGTGGTGGCTCACCAAGGCCGCCATTCCACACCTGCACAAAAGTGACGATGGCAACGTGGTGAACATCACGTCAATGGCAGGTGTGCGACCACTCGGTAGCTCAATGGCGTATGCCATGACCAAAGCAGCACTCAACCACATGACGTTGTTGTTGGCCAAGTCGCACGGCCCGATTCGCTTCAATGCGGTGGCGCCCGGCCTCGTGCAAACACCTTGGACGCAGGATTGGGGAGTCATGCACGACTTCGTGGCTCAGGCTGCCCCGCTAAAGCGCTCGGCATACGCCAGTGACTGTTCAGAAGCCGTGCTGGGTATCGTGCGCAACCCGTATCTAACCGGCCAGGTCATCGTGATCGACGGCGGGTTTACGCTTGTGTCGTGACAACGCACCACACGTACGCCTCGAATCTGCCGGTTGGTGACACCCACCCGTATCGCAGTGGGGCATGGCAGCCACAAACTGTCGAACACACGGCACGTGCGTTGCCTGTGGAAGGTGCAATTCCGCGCGAGTTGAACGGTGTGTACCTGCGTAACACCGAGAACCCATTGTTTGAATCCATTGGTCGGTATCACCCGTTTGATGGCGATGGGATGATCCACATGATGTCGTTTTGCGACGGTGAAGTGGAATATCGCAACCGATTCGTACAGACCGACGGCCTTCGCGCAGAAATCGATGCCCAACAGGCGTTGTGGGCTGGTTTGGCTGAGCCACCGAGTCGCTCATTGCGAGATGGCAAATGTGCACGCAGCCAAATGAAAGATGCATCAAGCACCGACATCGTCGTGCATGCCGGGATAGCCGTATCGAGTTTTTATCAGTGCGGTGATTTGTATCGGCTCGACCCACACACGTTGGATGACCTCGGCAAAGAGTCATGGGGTGGCGCGTTTCCATCGGCTGGTGTATCGGCACACACCAAAGTGGATGAACGCACGGGCGAGTTGTTGTTCTTCAACTACCAGACCACTGCGCCGTACATGCATTACGGCGTGGTTTCGCCACAGCGCCAACTGGTGCACTACGTGCCGATCGAACTGCCCGGCGCGCGACTGCCACACGACATGGCATTTACGCCGAACTACTCAATTCTCAATGACTGCCCGTTGTTTTGGGACGCAGAACTCATGACCCGCGGTATTTATGCAACTCGGTATCACCGCGACATGCCGATGCGCATTGGCATCATTCCGCGTTACGGTGCGTCGCACGAAGTGAAGTGGTTTGACTGTCAACCGACGTTCGTATTGCACTGGATTAACGCCTGGGAAGAAGGTGACGAAGTTGTGGTGGATGGCTATTTCGAAGATGACCCATCACCGCGCGTAGCCACTGACTCCACCATTGAGGCGCGCATGTTTCGTTTTCTGGATTTACATTCAATGAAGTCACGACCGTATCGCTGGCGCTTCAACATGCGTACCGGCGCGGTGCGTGAGGGTTATTTGAGCGACACCATCACCGAGTTCGGCATGATCAACCAGGCGTATGCTGGCCTTGCGTATCGGTATGTGTATTCAGTGGTACCCACCAAGGGCATGTTCACCTTTGATGGGCTGATCAAACATGATGTACAAACTGGCCGTGAAGAAGTCTTGGTTTTTGGTGATGGTGTTGTCGGCAGCGAAACTGTGGTGGCAAGCAAGCCCAATGCGGTGGATGAAGACGATGCGTGGCTCGTTACGTTTACCTCTGATGTGCGCAACAATGTGTCGCATTGTGTGGTCTATGACGCCAAGGCACTAAGTGATGGCCCGGTGGCGCGTGTGCAACTGCCTGAGCGGATTTCTAGTGGCACGCACGCGTGCTGGGCGGCTACAAGTCGTTGAGCGAACGTAGCGACACGATGGTCGCTGACGTGAGTGCAAACAATGCCAGCACGATGCTAAAAGTGGCGCGCAAGCCAAAGTTCTCGATGCCCCAGCCAACGAGCAACTGCCCGAGTGGTGGGGCTGCGTACACCAGTGACATTTGCAGGCCATAAATTCGCCCCTGCGATGCTGGGTCGACTCGGCGTTGCACCACGGTGTTCCAGAGTGGGTTGAACGGGCCCCATCCCAAACCAGTGACGAATGCCAATAGAACAAACACCGCAGTGCCAGGCAAAAAGCCCATCGGTAATAGCGCTGCAGTGGAAATCAGGATGATCATCCGCAACAACTTGGTGGTGGGTATGCGCTCGGCGAGCTTGCCATAACCAAATGCGCCGATGACGACCCCGAGTGCCACCGACGACATCACGATGCCCAGACCAACCGCATTGTCGAGTGATTGAAAGTGGGTTGGCCAAATCACGGTGTCAATCGGCATGTACAGCCCGCCCATGACAGTGAGACCAAGAGTGAAAGTAAGTAGAGCGCGATCTGATCGCAGCAGTGTCCACCCGCCACGCAGCGATTGGATGAAACCCTCGCTCGATTCGGAATGTGGCTCGTGATGTTCGCGAATGCGCATCGACCGCACCGAAAATGCCGCCGCAAGAAACAGTGCACTGGTGCCAGCGAAAGCCAGTATTGGCCCACCAATACTGATGCCCCATGCGCCGAGTGCAGGGCCCAGCATCCAGCCGATGGCAAAGAAGCCTTCATGTCGACCGTTGGCTTTGTCCACCGCCATGCCTGATGACTCGGCAGCATTTGGGATGAGTGCTTTACGCGCGGTGTAACCGGCGGGGTCAAAAACTGCACCCAGCACCGCAAAACTGGCGATGAAGATGAAGTTCAATTCGGTAGTGAGTTCGCCAACAACGAAGAGCAGTACTGATACGCACGAAAAAACGTCGGACAACGCCGATACTGCGCGACGACCGACGCGATCAATCAAGCCACCGATGACTGGTGACACAAAGATTCCCGGCAGGCTTACCAGGGCAGCAAGCAGACCGGCTTGGGCTGGCGAACCGGTGCGTTCGAGTACGAGCCACGGCACGGTGATCATCACCACGCCATTGGCCACACCCGAAGCGAGGTTGGCAACCTGCAGTCGGACGAATGCCGACCGTTGTAGAACTTGGCTCACCGTGTTGAGGCTAGGTACTTCTCCACTGCCGACAGGTCAAATGGTTGACTCAACATCACAATCATGTGGTCGGCGCCGGCGGCCGCATACTCGCTGACTTTCTCGAGTTCTTCAGGTTCGACCGCAACGGTGCGTTCGATGTCTTTGGGGTTACGGCCCACCTTGGCGCACCACTCGTTGAGGATGTCGTTTTTGCGTTTGAAGTTCTCTGGTGGCCCAAAGGTGTTGAGCTGATCGGCATATTGCGCTACGAGTCGCAGGGTGACGCGCTCGCCGCTGCCACCAATCATGAGCGGAATCTTGCCGTTGACTGGGCCGGGGTTGAGTTTGCTCATCCGTTCTTTAATAACGGGAAGACCTGCTTCGAGCAGTTTGAGTCGCCCAGGGCCGGTGCCAAACTCGTAGCCGTATTCCTGGTAGTCGCGCTCAAACCAACCCGAGCCGATGCCCAAAATAAAACGCCCGTCACTGATGTGGTCAATGGTGCGCGCCATGTCAGCGAGCAGTTGTGCGTTGCGATACGAATAGCACGTGACAAGCGCGCCAATCGTGGCGTGTTTGGTGTCAGCAGCCATGGCGGCAAGCAGCGTGTAGCACTCAAAGTGTTCAGCCTCGGGGTCACCGAATAGCGGATAGAAGTGGTCCCAGGTCCACAAACTGTCGACGCCGAGATCATCGGCGGCTCGCCAGGCCTGACGCATGGCCTTAACGGATGTGGCTTGTGGTTGGATTTGTACACCAATTTTCATGTCCTGAACCTAGTCTGGGCGCGTGCCAAGGGCCTTGCTCAGTGTTTATGACAAAACTGGCGTGGTCGATTTCGCGAGTGCGTTGCACGAACTTGGATGGGACTTGCTCGCCAGTGGCGGCACCGCACAGGCGTTGCGTGATGCTTCGCTGCCCGTCGTCGACATCGCCGATGTAACGGGGTACCCAGCAATCCTCGGGCATCGTGTGGTGACGCTGCACCCGTCGGTGCACGGTGGCATTCTTGCCGACACAACAGATGCAACGCACCGCGCTGATTTAGAACGACACAATATTTCGCCGATTGATTTGGTGGCAGTGAGCCTGTATCCCTTCGAAACCAAACCAAGCATCGAGTTGATTGATATCGGCGGCCCGTCGCTGGTGCGTGGGGCAGCCAAGAACCATGCGCGTGTCGCAGTGGTGACTGATCGCGCACAATACGGCGAGGTGCTCGCCGAGTTGCGCGCATCTGGCGCCTTGAGTGCGGGCACTCGCCAGCAGCTTGCCGCGCGTGCATTTGCGGTGACTGCGGCATATGACGCACAAGTTGCCGCGTGGTTTGCGCGGGCGACTGGTGATGATTCAGCTCTCGCTGTGCGGCCCGACGCCTTGCCTGAGCGGCTCACCCTGCAGTTGGAACGCGAGGCGACGCTGCGTTACGGCGAAAACCCGCATCAGCGCGGCGCGCGATATCGCGTCGTGGGCGAAAGCAGTTGGTGGAGCAGTGCCGAACAACTTGGCGGCAAAGAGATGTCGTATCTCAACGTGTTTGATGCCGACGCTGCGTGGTCGCTCGTGCATCGATTTGCCGAACCTGCTGCCGCGGTTGTGAAGCACGCCAACCCGTGCGGGTTGGCGGTTGCATCCGACATCGAGACCGCCTACAAGCGCGCCCACGAGTGTGACCCAGTAAGTGCTTTCGGTGGCATCGTCGGGCTGAATCGCCCAATGACCAAAGCAACGGCACAGGCATTGGTGGAGGTGTTTACCGAGGTGTTGATTGCACCCGACTTCGAGCCGGCAGCGCTCGAGGTTTTGCTCACAAAAAAGAACCTACGAATTTTGCGCGCGCGACAACCGTTTAGGGATGGTTGGTCGCTGCGCGGTGTGGATGGTGCTGTGCTTCTGCAAGACCACGATGTGCCATCGGCCGATACATCACAGTGGCAGGTGGTGAGCACCAAACAGCCAACTGCCGCACAGTTGCGCGACGCAGCAGTGGCATGGGTTACCTGTGCTGCGGTGAGTTCGAATGCCATCGTGTTGGCACGTGACAACAGCGCCGTTGGTATCGGCGCGGGTCAACAAAATCGGGTGGACGCTGCACGCATTGCGTGCACACGAGCAGGCGAGCGGGCCCAAGGGGCAGTAGCGGCGAGCGATGCATTCTTCCCATTTCGCGATGGCCCCGATGCGCTGGCTGCTGTTGGCGTTGCGGTCATCGTGCAACCAGGTGGAAGTCAGCGTGATGACGAATCAATCGCCGCCGCCAATGAGCACGGCATGGTGATGATTTTTACTGGCCAGCGCCACTTTCGGCACTAGCCGTAGCCGCGAATCTGTTGCGTCTGAGCAGCGGGTGACTCAAGCTCAACTTTGCACTGTGATGTCGTCACGCAATTGATGGGCCGCTGCCAGCACCCCAGCCGCACGGTTGCCCACGACAGTGAGGTGCCCCATTTTGCGGCCCGGTCGGGCCTCGCTCTTGCCATAGAGGTGAAGGTGTGCGTTCGGATTCGAGCGCGCAATATCAGTTTGCAATTCGCCGTGTTGCCAGCGATCACCCAGCAGATTGACCATCGCCACCGCTGGGTGTGTCATTGCCGAATCACCAAGTGGTGCACCAACGAGAGTTCTTACCTGTTGTTCAAATTGGCTGGTCCGTGCTGCGTTGAGTGTCCAATGCGCACTGTTGTGTGGCCGCGGTGCAATCTCGTTGACCAGCAACTTGCTATCTGACACAAAAAATTCCACGCCAAGCACGCCGACATAGTTCAATCGCTTGGCAATGTGAACGGCTACCGCTTGCGCCTTGTGCGCAATGACGTCATCGGCATAGGGGGCAGTGCTCGAGTCGAGAATGCCATTGATGTGCACATTGTGGGTGGTGACAAACATTGCCATCTCACCATCACCGCCGCGGGCGATAACCACCGACAGCTCGGCATCAAGCGGCACCAATTGTTCAAGCACGCACGGCACGCTGCCAAGCGCAACGAAGGCATCAGCGAGTTGTTCGGCGTGGTCGATACGGCGCTGGCCTTTGCCGTCGTAGCCAAGTCGGGCAGTTTTGATAATGCCAGGAAACAATGGCTGCTGAATGGCTGCTGCGATATCACTCGGTGCTTCGATGATTGCGAAAGGCGCGATAGCCAAACCATTCTCGCTACAGAAACGTTTTTCGCTACGCCGATCTTGGACAATTGCCACTGCTGCCGATGATGGCCGCACCACAATCTGGCGTTCCAGCAGCTCAAGGGCAGCCACTGACGGATTCTCAAACTCGACGGTGGCAGCACAGCACAGGTTGGCCAGTTGCGCCAGCGCGTCAGGGTCGTCGTATGGCGCCATGATGTGCTCATCAGCCACGGCTCCGGCTGGTGACTGCGGGTCGGGCTCGAGCACAACCACTCGGTATCCCATCGCTTGGGCTGCCAACACGAAGTAGCGGCCAAGTTGCCCGCCGCCGATAACGCCGAGTGCATCACCCATCAGGCAGTCGGCAAAGTTGATGACGCAGCAGCATCGTGGCGTGCACGACGAAACTCAATCAACTTGTCGTGCAATGCCCGATCATCGTGGGCGAGTATGGCCAGGGCGAACAGGGCAGCGTTGACTGCCCCTGCTTCACCGATGGCAAAAGTCGCCACCGGCGTGCCGGCAGGCATCTGCACAATGGAATACAGCGAGTCGTGCCCGGCCAGGTGTGCGGTGGGCACCGGAACACCCAGCACCGGCACCGTGGTTTTGGCCGCGAGCATTCCTGGGAGGTGGGCTGCACCGCCCGCACCAGCAATGATGGCGCGCAAGCCCATTTGTGCAGCAGACTCGGCGAACGAAAAAAGTTCATCGGGCATTCGGTGTGCCGAGAGCACTTGAGTGTGGGCAACCACAGAAAATGCCTCGAGTGTTTCCACTGCTTTGCTCATCGTGGGCCAATCACTTTGTGAGCCCATCACTACTGCGATGAGTGATGGTGTGGGGGTGGTCACACTCGGCACCTGACAAGCGTAGACCGAGTGAACTCATTGACTTTTTGTCAAATCACGGCCGTGGCGGTGGGCGAAAAAACTAGTTTCTTGCTATGAAAACTGTGCTCGCCACATCGGCAGCACTAGAGAAGTTCGTTTTGTCTTCGCGATGTAACGACCCACGGTCAACAGCACTGTTGGCAGGTGCGCGTGACCTTGGCATCACCACCATTCGTGACATCACTGTGAGTGATTTGGTATTCGTTGTCGCTGATCTCGACAATGCGGCGCGAGGTTTTTTGCATGATGTTTTGGTTGAGCCGTTGTTGCAGGTGGGCCAGTGGGTGAGCCATCTGGATGGGGAAAACGACCACGCGCCTGATTCAAGGGTGATTGAGTCAATGTTGTTACCCGGGGTCACCGACCCCGTCGCAGCCGAAATCATGCGGGTGGCTCAACGTGCCGGTATCGATTTGCGCGGCGTAGCAACCGGTCGACGCTTCGTGGTCGATGGCGACATCACCAACAACCAACTAGAAACCCTCACCGCCAAACTGCTCGCCAACGCAATCATCGAGCGCTGGTCGATTGATGTGCCGATTGCACCATCGTTCGTGCCCAGTGACGGTGAAATGTCGAGTGTTGCTGAGCGTTTGGCATTTGATGCCTCAGCAACCTTGGAATCGCTGGAACAAATCAATCAAGCTCGCGGTCTGGCTCTTGACCCTGCCGAGTTGCTGGCTATTCGTGATCACTTCGTGGCCAGCGGTCGCTTGCCAACCGATGTGGAAGTTGAGACGATTGCTCAGACATGGAGTGAACACTGCTCACACAAAACATTTCGTGCACGCGTGGTGCTCGACGGCATCGAGCGCACCGACACCTTGCTTGGCCAACTTCGGCAATCAACCAAACAGTTGCAGCGCCCGTTTGTGGTGAGTGCATTCGACGGCAACGCCGGTGTCATTCGTTTTGACGAGCACCGAACATATGCGCTGAAGTGTGAAACGCATAATCATCCGAGTGCAGTCGAACCATTCGGTGGAGCCAACACTGGTGTGGGTGGGGTAATTCGTGATGTGCTTGGTGCAGACCATCATCCAATTGCCATCACTGATGTGTTGTGTTTCGGTGAACCCACCACGACGTTTGACGAGTTGCCAGAAGGTTCGCTACATCCGCGCCGGGTGCGCGACGGTGTCGTTGCCGGTGTTGCTGACTACGGCAACAAGATTGGTTTGCCCACTGTGGCTGGGGCGGTGGTGTATGACCGCGGCTATGTTGCCAACCCTCTTGTCTATGCGGGTTGCATCGGCGTAGCTACCGACTGGCAACCACCCCAACGACCAGAGCCTGGTGATCGGTGTGTGGTTCTTGGTGGTCGCACTGGTCGCGACGGCATACGTGGTGCAACATTTTCGTCAATGACAATGAACGCAACAACTGGTGACGTTGCGGGGGCGAGCGTGCAGATTGGTGACCCCATCGTCGAGAAATTGTTGATCGATACCTTGTCCGAGACTCGCGGCATGTATCGCAGCATCACCGACTGTGGTGCTGGCGGGTTGTCGTCGGCGGTCGGTGAAATGGCCGAAGGTGTTGGAGCGCGAATCGACGTAGCGAAAGTGCCGCTCAAGTATCCGGGGTTGGCGGGGTGGGAAGTGTGGTTGTCAGAAGCCCAGGAGCGCATGGTCGTGGCAATCGACCCACGACAACTTGCCAACTTCGTTGCGGTCTGCGCACGGCATGGGGTTGAGGCAACCGATATCGGGTCCTTCACCGGTGATTCTGTGTTGCATGTCGTTGCCAACGGCGAGACAGTGCTGCATCTTGACACCAAATTTTTGCACGATGGTCGCCCGCAACGACGAATGGATGCACTCGCCCAACATCCGCAACGTGCAGCCAACGAGCCCGTGCCAACCGCAATTGCGCAGCGCGGCATCGGTGAGTTGTTGCTCGCGCTGTTGGCCCACCCAAACATCGCGTCGAAAGAAAGCATCATTCGTCGATACGACCACGAGATTCGTGGGGCAACCATGCAGCGGCCACTCGTTGGTGTGCACGGCGACGGCCCAGGTGACGGCACCGTGTTGGTCGAGCCTGGTGAGCAGCACGGTATTGCAGTTGGTATCGGCGTGTCGCCGTTTACTGGCGAATCTGATGCTGAACGTATGGCCTGGCTGGTCATTGACGAGGCCATTCGCAACGTCGTAGCCGTCGGTGCTGACCCCAGCCAGATTGCGCTGCTTGACAACTTTTCGTGGGGAGACCCACGCCGAGCGACGACGCTTGGGCAATTAGTAGCTGCCGTCGATGGATGCGTCGCTGCTGCTGCCCACTATGCAGCACCATTCGTTTCGGGCAAAGATTCACTCAATAACGAGTGGGTTGATTGCGATGACGCCCGCCGTTCGGTGCCACCAACTTTGGTGATTACTGCAGTTGGTTGCGTGCCTGACGCGCGCATCGTGGTGGGTGCAGATGCCAAAGAGGCAGGCAATTTGCTGGTCGTGCTCGGGCCCACGGCATCGCAGTGGTGCGGTAGTCATGCTGCACGCGTTGTGGAAGCCAACGGCACAATCGTGCCTGCACCCGATAGTGCCGCACCGCAGCGCTATGCGGCCGTGCACCGGTTGATGAAGGCAGGAATCTTGCGTGCGTGCCATGACCCATCCGAGGGCGGTTTGGCAGTGGCCGTTGCCGAAATGCTGATTGGTGGTCGCCTCGGTGCGCGCATGCATGCACCACCCAGCGGCATCGATACACATACCTGGTGGTTTGCCGAAAGCCCTGCACGACTTATCGTTGAGATTCACCCGAGCAATCTTGACGCAGTGCAAGCCGCGTTGGCCGATGATGTGCACGTGGTTGCAACACTCACCAGCGAGGCAACGCTGCAGATCAATGACGACAGCATTGCTCTGACATCACTTGTCAACGCGTTTGGTGGTTTGCCACAATGACCACCCCACTTGCTTCGATCCTCACTGCACCGGGCACCAACCGTGATGGTGACGTGGCATTTGCCTTACAACTTGCCGGGTTTCGCACCGAGCAAATTGATGTACGACAAGTCGGCAGTGCACCCAATTCGTTGCGTGAAAGTGCCGCAGTGGTGGTAGCCGGTGGGTTCTCTTACGCCGATGCGCTCGGCGCAGGGCGACTATTTGCGCTTGAGTTGCATCATGCATTGCATGACCTGCTGCAAGGTGCCATTCAGCGTGGTGTGCCCGTGCTCGGAATCTGCAACGGCTTTCAAGTGCTCGTGCGGCTAGGTATTTTGCCAGGCGCCGGTCAGCAAGCCGCGCTGGGCCACAACGAGTCGGGGCAATTTGCATGTCAATGGGTTCGTCTCGCTGCACCATCATCGCGTTGTGTGTGGACCACAGGGCTTACCGATGGTGTTGATTGCCCGATTGCGCACGGTGAAGGGCGCTTTACCTGCGACGACACAACGTGGGCCTCGCTCGTGGCCAACGAACAGATCGCGTTGCAGTACACCTCTGGCAACCCGAATGGTTCACGCGGCGGTGTTGCCGGCATTTGCGACCCTTCGGGCTTGGTGCTCGGGCTGATGCCGCACCCCGAGAATCATGTGCTGGCCCATCAGCATCCGCTGTATTCGCGCAATCAAGGCGAGCCGGCACGGCTAGGCCTTGAACTGTTGCGCAACGGGAGGCTGCATGCCGTTGCGTGATATCGAACTGCAACTGCCTGACCGTCGCGCAGGACAAGTGCGGGTCTCGTGGGCGTTGTCGCACGACCGACGCATCATCGTGACCACTGATCGGCTGTCGGCTTTCGATCGTGTGGTGGCAGTGGTTCCGCGCAAGGGGCAGGTGCTTAACCAGTTGTCGGCGTGGTGGTTTGACAACACCCGCGACATCATCGACAACCATTTCATTGCGATGCCTGAACCACATTCAATGATCGTCACTGCAGCAACACCGTTACCGGTTGAAGTTGTGGTGCGCGGTGCGCTCACGGGTTCGACGTCAACAGCTCTGTTGACGCAATACCTGGCCGGCAACCGCACGATGTACGGCCACAAATTTGCAGACGGCTTGTCACCACACAGTGCACTACCCGAACCCATCATTACTCCGACCACCAAAGCGCAAGACGGTGGCCATGATGAGCCGCTGACGTGCCAAGACGTGGTGGATCGTGGGCTGGTGCAAGCCGCTATCTGGCAGCAGGTGTGTTCGGCAGCGCTGGCGTTGTATCGGCGTGGTCACGAAGTGGCTGCACGAGCGGGGCTGGTGTTGGCTGACACAAAATATGAATTTGGTATCGATAACGACGGTCGCGTGTTGTTGATTGACGAGGTGCACACCCCCGACTCGTCACGATTTTGGATCGCAGCATCACTCGGCGACCGCTTAGCGCAGGGCCGCGAGCCAGAAAGCCTCGACAAAGAGCCGGTGCGAATTGCTCTGTCTGCAGCGGGTTATCGCGGCAGCGGGACGCCACCTGAATTACCCGTTGACGTAATTGTCGCAACATCTGCGCGCTATGTCGATGCCTATGAACGAATCACTGGCAACAGCTTCGGGTCTGCAGCCGACCCAACAGCAGATGAATTGCTCGACGCATTGCGTGAGGTGGTGTGATGCGCGATTATTCAGACGACACACCCCGCGAAGAATGTGGTGTCATCGGCTTGAGTTCAACGGGCACCCAAGTGGCCCAGCAAACATTCTTTGGCCTGTTTGCGCTGCAGCACCGTGGGCAAGAAGCGGCTGGTATTGCCGTCGCTGATGGCTCGACGGCACGCATCCATAAAGAGGTCGGGTTGGTGGGCCAGATATTCACCCCCGAACGCCTGGCACCACTCGTAGGTTCGCACGCCATTGGCCACACGCGGTATTCCACGACGGGTTCGTCTGGTGCGCGCAACGCTCAACCATTTTTGGTCGAAACGATGTATGGGCCGCTCGCGCTGGCACACAACGGCAATCTCGTGAACGCTGCGTATTTACGTAGCGAACTGTTGACCCGCGGCTTTGGTTTAACAGCAACTTCTGACACCGAAGTGATGACGCTCATGCTGGCTTCGGCCAAGGGTGACACGTGGGAAGATCGCTTGGCGACGCTCATGCCAAGTTGGGTTGGTGCGTATTCGTTGGTGATTCTGGTGGCCGATACGGTGCTGGCTGCACGCGATCCGTGGGGGTTCCGCCCGTTGTCTGTGGGTCGGCTGCCTGACGGTGGTCATGCAGTTGCGTCTGAAACGTGTGCGCTGCGCACGCTTGGATGCACAGATATCGAAGAAGTTCAGCCCGGCGAAATCGTGGTGATGAACGGCACCGACATTCGCCGTATTCAGGCCGTGCCGGCGGCTGCAACGTTGTCTCGGTGCACGTTTGAGTTCATCTATTTTTCGCGACCCGACTCGGACTGGGATTCAATGAACGTTCACCAGGTTCGCCAGCGTCTTGGTGAGCAGTTGGCAATTGAACATCCAGCCCAAGCCGATGTGGTGGTGCCGGTACCCGACTCGTCGATTCCGGCCGCGATCGGTTACGCACGAGTTAGTGGCATTCCGTACAACGACGGTCTGATCAAAAACCGCTACATCGGACGCACTTTCATCGAACCAACCCAGGAGATGCGGACTCGTCGCGTGGCAATGAAGTTCAACAGCCTGCCCGAGAATCTCGCAGGCCAGCGCGTGGTGCTCATTGATGACTCGCTCGTGCGTGGTACCACCGCCGGGCCACTCGTCACGTTGTTGCGCGAAGCCGGTGCCCGCGAAGTGCATCTGCGAATTACTTGCCCGCCAATTATCAATGCCTGTCACTTCGGGGTTGATATGGGCCACGACAACGACCTCATTGCTGCTCGCATGACGGCTGACGAGTTGTGCCGACATGTTGGTGCCGACTCAATTGCATTCATCTCAATCGAGGCAATGATGGCAGCACTCGGCAAGACCAGCGGCTATTGCAACGCCTGCTTTACGGGCGAGTACCCAGTGGAAATTACGCGACGACATACCAAGTCGCAGTTTGATCAGGTGCTCGCCTAATGAAGCACCGCGTGCTGCTACTGGGAAGTGGTGCACGAGAACACGCGATGGCCCAGGCGCTTGCTGCGTCGTCAAGTTGTGCCCAGTTGTTTGTTGCGCCAGGAAACGCAGGCACCCCGGGGCGTCGACTGGCAGTAGACCCCTGCGACACAGCAGCGATCGTGGCGCTGTGTTCGCGCGAACACATTGACCTTGTTGTGGTCGGGCCCGAAGCACCGCTCGCTGCCGGGGTGGTGGATGCGTGGCAGGCAGCAGGTGTGGCGGCGTTTGGGCCGACCCACAACGTGGCACGACTCGAGTCGTCGAAGGTGTTTGCGCGCGAGATGGCCGACCAACTTGGGATTCCTGCACCGCGCTACGCAACATTCGCGCGTGGCGAACTGGCTGCGGCGCAGTCGTGGCTGCAATCGTTTGATGCTCCCGTGGTAGTGAAGCAATCGGGGCTGGCTGCCGGCAAGGGCGTAGTGGTGGCTGATTCGCGTGATGAAGCACTCGCAGCCCTCGAGCGACTGATTGCAATTGATGATGTTGTGGTCGAAGAACGACTCGTGGGTGTCGAGTGTTCGCTCATCAGCTTGTGTGACGGCAAAACTTCGCGACCGCTGCCAATCGCACAGGATCACAAACGCATTGGTGAGGCAGATGTAGGGCCCAACACCGGCGGTATGGGTGCCTACGCTCCGGCCGAGGTTGGATACAGCGCTGAAGATCTCGACAAGGCATTTATACGGCCGATTATCGAGCACCTGGCTGCACAAGGCACTCCATATATAGGGGCGTTGTTTGCCGGGGTGATGTTGACTGCTGATGGGGCACGATTGCTGGAATACAACTGCCGATTCGGCGACCCCGAGACCCAAGTAATGCTGCCGTTGCTGCAGGAAGACTTCTTGCAACTCCTCTTGCGCTGCGTGGATGGCTCACTTGGCGCACCTATCGCGGTGCGCGATGCCTCGGCACTCGGCGTGGTGGTGGCAACGCAGGGTTACCCCGTAGCCCCACACCGCGAGGTAGAGATTCGCACTTTGCCGAAATCATCACCCGTGCTCGAGGTGTATCACGCAGCAACAGAGTTTCGTGACAGTGCATCGCCCAGCCCACTCGTAACTGCTGGTGGGCGAGTGGTCACCTGTGTTGGGATTGGCGCATCACTTGACGAAGCACGCACGCATGCATATGCGGGGGTTGCAGCGGTCGACTTTGACGGCATGCAACACCGACGGGATATCGGGTGGCGTGCCCAAGCACGAGCGGTGCGCTCGTATGCGCAGGCAGGTGTTGATATTGCCGAAGGCAATCGCGCAGTGCAACTCATGAAGGCCAGCGTCGAAGAGACCATGACACCCGCCGTGTTGCGTGGGGTGGGTGCATTCGGTGGGTCAATTGACGTTTCGTTTCTAAAAAACTTTGACGCGCCAGTGCTGGTGGCATCGACCGATGGTGTTGGAACCAAAGTCGAACTTGCTGCACGCACACGCCGTCTACGCGGAGTCGGGCACGACATTGTGAATCACTGCATCAACGACGTGCTTGTGCAGCGTGCGACTCCGTTATTTTTCTTGGACTACATCGCTTCGTCGCGGCTCTCCGCCACCGACGTGGCCGAAGTGGTGGGCGGAATGGCCGAAGCATGCAAGAGCGCTAGTTGCGTGTTGATCGGGGGCGAGACCGCCGAGATGCCTGGTGTGTACCGCGATGGTGCGTTTGATGTGGCAGGCACGTTGGTGGGTGTTGCTGAACGGGCACGGCTGTTGCCCGAATCCACCATTGCACCCGGCGACGTGCTCATTGCACTGGCGTCGAATGGCGCACACACCAATGGCTACACGTATCTTCGGCGTGCACTCGAGTGGTTGCCACTCGATGCCGTGCCTGCCGGTTGGCAGTGCACGCTGCTCGACGCGCTGCTGATCTCACATCGCAGTTATTTGCATGTGCTGTTGCCTGTGTTGGCTGGTAATGCCGTGAAGGCACTCGTGCATATCACTGGTGGTGGGCTTATCGAGAATATTCCACGTGTGCTGCCCGCAGGTTGTGCGGCAACGGTACGCCTGGGCTCATGGCCGCTGCCACCGCTTTTTTCATTGATCCGCGAAGTGTCATCACTTGACGACGATGAATTACATCGCACCCTCAACATGGGTGTGGGCATGGTGGTGGTTGCAGCCCGTAATGATGTTGAGGCCGTACGCAAAGCAATCGATGAAGACACATGGATAATTGGTGAAATCACCGAGGGCCCATGCGAAGTGAGGCTCGTGTGAGCAAACGAATCGCTGTGCTGGTCTCGGGTAATGGTGGCAATCTGCAGGCAATACTTGATGCAGTTGACGATGGTCGGCTGGCTGCCCGTGTGGTCGGAGTGGTGAGCAACCGTCCCGCGGTGCGAGCCTTGCAGCGGGCCACTACTGCTGGTGTGCCTACTGCAGTGGTCGAAGCACTACCAGTCGAAACACGCGTGCAGTATGACGAGCGTTTGCGTGACGTGGTAGAGGCATGGGAGCCCGACATCGTGGTGCTTGCTGGTTTCATGCGGGTGCTTTCGCCCGTGTTTCTCGATGCTTTTCCGCAAGCTGTAGTGAACATTCACCCAGCATTGCCTGGCGAATTGCCAGGAATTCGCGCCATCGAACGCGCCCACGCGCAAGCGCAAGATGGGTTGCGCACCCACAGCGGCATCATGGTGCACCTCGTGCCTGACGAAGGCGTCGACACGGGACCAGTGCTGGCCGTGGTGGAGGTTGCCGTGTCGAGGGGTGAGAGCCTCGCCGACTTTGCCACCCGCATGCATGATGCCGAGCATCGTCTGCTGGTACGTGCGCTCGTTGAATTTATTGATCAGCCAATCGCTCAGAAAACCCATCAGCATCTACGCTTTCGATAAGGAGCAACAGCATGAGCCACAATCACGAACTTTTTGACCGCTTCGAGGGGCTCACTTTTGATGATGTCGTGCTCGTACCAGGGTTCAGTGATGTGTTGCCCGATCAAGTTGAGACGGCTACCACGTTTGCGCGAGACATTGTGCTGAATGTGCCGCTCGTATCCGCCGCGATGGACCGTGTGACCGAGGCCAGGTTGGCCATTGCCATGGCTCGATGCGGAGGCATCGGGGTTGTGCACCGCAATTTGTCGGTGCAAGACCAGGCTGCCGAGGTGCAGAAAGTAAAACGTTCACAATCAGGGATGATCAGTGACCCAGTCACCCTGCGAGCAACCGCAACGCTTGACGATGCCGAACACCTGATGAATCGTTACAAGATTTCGGGTGTGCCAATTACTGACACTGCTGGTGTGCTGGTGGGCATTCTGACTAATCGTGATGTGCGCTTTTGCTCAGCGAGTGATTACAAGCGACCTGTGAGTGAGTTCATGACCAGTGAAGGTTTGGTGACTGCCCGCGAGGGCACCACGCTTGACGAGGCAAAACTGTTGTTGCAGCGCCATCGAATCGAAAAACTGCCGTTGGTCGATGCTGATGGTCGCCTGCGCGGGCTCATCACGGTAAAAGACATCATGAAAGGCCAAGAGTTTCCCAACGCCACGCGCGACTCGGCAGGTCGCCTGCGTGTGGCGGCGGCAGTGGGGGTGGGCGACGACCTCGAGCAGCGAGTTGAGGCACTCGCCCACGAGCAGGTTGATGCAGTGGTCATTGATACTGCGCACGGCAATTCGATGGGTGTGGTGAAGGCGATCGAACGCATCAAGGCAAGTTGGCCTGATCTGGCCGTGGTGGCGGGCAATGTGGTGGATGAAAGTGGTGTCGAAACATTGCACGGTGCCGGGGTGGATGCAGTGAAGATTGGGGTTGGTGCTGGTTCGATTTGCACGACTCGGGTTATTGCTGGTGCGGGTATGCCACAGTTGTCGGCGATTTGGTTTGCCTCGCAGCGCGCCCAACAACTTGGCATCGCCGCGATTGCCGACGGTGGTGTTACGTATTCGGGTGACTTGGTCAAAGCATTGGCCGCTGGCGCCAATGTGGTGATGCTCGGCAGTTTGTTTGCCGGAACAGATGAAGCACCCGGCGAAGTGGAGTTGTTCGAGGGCCGGCGTTATAAGAGTTATCGCGGCATGGGCTCACTTGGCGCCATGGCCGGGTTGGGTGCTGATCGCTATGGCTCGGCCCAGGGCAGTGGTGGTCGCAACAAATTGGTTCCCGAAGGTATTGAGGGTCGCGTGGCATACGCCGGTTCACTGGCAGATGTGGTGTATCAACTGGTTGGTGGCTTGCGCTCGGGCATGGGGTATGTCGGCGCAGCGACGCTGCTTGATTTATGTCGTCGTGCGAAGTTCATGCGCGTGACCACCGCTGGGCGTGAAGAGAGCCATCCTCACGACGTGACGATCACACACGAATCTCCGAACTATCACCGTTCGTAACCCGACTTTGGCGCTGCTACCTCAGTAGCGACACGACAACAGATGCAGCGCTTGCTACGGCTGAGATTGAGGCAACGACGAGAGTTTTGTTGAATCGTAGACGTTCATCCAACGCGTCAAACCGTCGTTCAATGACTTCGCGGAAGCCGCTGAATCGCAAATCGAGTGCGACGACTTGATTGGAGATTGTTTGAAGTTGGGCATCGGTAATCAGTCGCTCACGCTGCAGCTCGTGGCGCAGGTCAGCCACGGTGACGACGCGGTGCTCAGAACCGCTTGGTGTGGTTATTGGCTCGGTCATGGTCTCTGGTTGTATCACTCCTCCGAAAGTTGTCAAGTCACCCAAAGTGCTGACGTTTTCAGAAGTGTGTGCACGGCACCGCCAACAAGGTCATTAGCGGTTCTGTTGCCCAAGTTCTTTCAGCACCTCTTGTCGTGACCTCAACCACGCTGCGATATCTGGAACTTCAACTGGGAGCAGATGCCCGGTTGAAAGATATCCAACCATCGCCATTAGACCGAGTACCGCTTGTCGGGTAGCGAGTTCGCCAGACAATCCAAACTCTTTTTCAATGTCAACAGTCAACGCCCCGAGCACTGCTTTAGCCAACCCCCGTAGTTGTGGTTGCAGAACAGGTCTTTTGGCCAAGTCGGTAAAGAGGGAAAACGCC
>SXGR01353080.1_pt1 | contig 18928 bp, 17 predicted proteins | sample 3174711 | NCBI WGS metagenome assembly SXGR01 (sample SAMN11356860, study PRJNA531348) | freshwater metagenome | isolation source: freshwater sample F1-60 | place: China: Fuxian Lake, Yuxi | collected 2017-12-25
GATGTTCATGATGCCGATGCCGCCGACCAACAAAGAAATGCCGACGATACCGGCGAGCACCGCCGTCGCCGTGGCCGTGATGCTGTTGAACTGACGTACGAACGAGTCGGCTGCCTTGATCTCGAAGTCATCGGCCTTGCCAGGCAGGAGCTTGCGAGTGGCGCGAATGGCGCGCTCGGTGCGCTCGCGCACCTGATTCACTTCGGTGAGATTGGTGACCGTGAACGAGACTTCCAACGGGCTGCGCTGGAAGGTGCCGGTCAGCGAGCGCGCCACGCTGAAGGGAATGAAAATCCGGTTGTCCTGACTGAAGCCAAATATTTCGCCGCGCTTCTCGAGCAGACCAACCACGCGGAACCACTCGCGACCGATTAGTAAATATTCGCCGACCGGGTCGGGCGGCATGCGCAGTTGGTCGCGGACGTCGGTACCGATGACGGCCACGCGGCGACCGTTTTTCTCGTCGCTGGCCGTCAGGAAGCGGCCGATCGAGGTGTCGACCCCGAGCACGTCCTGGGCTTCTTCGGTCGCGCCTTGGATCTCCGGCGCGACGCTGCGACCCTTGTAGAGCGTGGCGCCGAGCGGTGCGCGCAGGAACGGCGCCACCCGCTCGATACCGGAAATCTTGTAGCGCAGCGCGTCGACGTCCTCGAAGGTGAGGCGGTTGATTTGCCCGGTGCGGAAATTTTCCTGCTCGTTCTTCGCGGCGAGCGTCAGCGTATTGCTGCCGAGATCCGAGAACTGGTTACTGATCGATTCCGAAAAACCCTGCAGCACCGATACCACGGCGATCACGGCCATGGTGCCGATCAAGATGCCGAGCGTCGTGAGGAAGCTGCGCAGGCGGTGCGCGTTGAGGCTCGCGAGTGCGGCAGAGAAGGCTTCGGCGAACACGTTCATCGAGGTAGGGGTCTCAGGCGGCGCGAGCCGAGTTTGGATGATCTTCGACGATGCGTCCGTCGAACACGCGGATCGTTCGCCGGCAGTGCGCGGCGATATCCGGTTCGTGGGTCACGAGCACCACCGTTTGCCCCTGCGAATGCAGCGCATCGAAGAGGCCCATGATCTCTGCCGAGGTACGCGAGTCGAGATTGCCGGTGGGTTCGTCTGCCAGCAGGATCGAGGGCTCACCGACGAGTGCGCGCGCGATGGCGACGCGTTGACGCTGACCGCCCGATAGCTGATTTGGCCGATGATCGAGACGATCGCCGAGCCCGACGTTGCGCAGCGCCTGCACGGCGCGATCGCGACGCTCGCTCAGCGACGTCTGGCGATAGACGAGCGGCTGCATCACGTTCTGCAGCGCCGACTGTCGAGGCAACAGATGAAAACTCTGGAACACGAAACCGATTTCGCGGTTACGCACCACCGCGAGTTCCTGTTCGCTGAGCGCGGAGGTGTCGCGACCGTTCAAAATGTAGTGACCTTCGCTCGGCGAATCGAGGCAACCGATGAGGTTCATCAGCGTCGACTTGCCCGAGCCCGAAGGGCCGATCAAGGCGATGTATTCGTTACGACCAACGACGAGATCGACACCGGCGAGCGCCAGCACGGTCTCGTCACCGAGGACGTAGCGCTTGACGATGCCCTTGAGTTCGATCATTCGGCGCCGTCCCTGCCTGAGCCCGGTGGGCCTTGTCTTGCACTGGCGTCCATCTGGGAGATGCGATCGCCTTCTTTGAGGCGACGCAGCACTTTGCCCGGTCCGACGACGACTTTCGCGCCTGCCTGCAGGCCGCTCTCGATGACCTCCCAGCGATCGTCGGACAAGCCGGTGGTGATCGCCGTTTTGCGGGCAACGCTGCCGTCGTCGCGCCAAACGTATCTTTTGACGACGTTCTTTTCGGGCGTCTCGGTGACCACGGCCTCGACCGGCACGGCCAGTCGTTTGGTACCCTCACCCAAGAAAATTACGGCTCGGGCACTCATGCCGGAGCGTAGCAGCAGCTCGCCGGGCGCTTCGATGGCGATCGTGACTTTGTACGAGCGACCCTGTCCATCGACCGTCGGCGTGAGTGCGATTTTTTCGACGCGACCCACGAGCGCAGTATCGGGATAGGCCGCGGCAAAAATGTCGGCACGTTGTCTGAGCGTGATCTTGGCGACGTCGGCCTCGTCGACTTTGACCTCGGCGAGAATCGCCGAGATGTCGGCGATCTTCATGAGCTGTGCACCGGCGAGCGATGCGGTCGAGGGGATTGCAACCTCGCCCACCTTGATTGGCAACGAGACGATACGACCGTTGATGGGCGCGCGGATCTCGGTCTTCGCTCGCTGTTCGCGGGCATCGCCGAGCGTGGCAGTTGCGCGGCGCAATGCCTCTTCGGAACTTTTGAGATCGGCCTCGGCGACGATGAACTGATTACGATCTTCGGCGAGTCGATTTTTGTCGATGATGTTCGCCGCGGCCAATTTTTGGCTGCGCTCGTATTGCTGTTGGCGCAGCGCCACCACGGCGCGCTGTCGCTCGATACTGATTCGATTCTGTCGAACGCCGGCCTCTTCGCGGGCGATGATGTTGTTGTAGGACTCCGGGTCGAGACGCAGCAGCAACTGGCCTTTTTTGACAGTTGCGCCTTCCTCGACCAGGATCTCGGCGACTCGCGCGGTCACTTCGGCAGTGAGGTTGACCTCGGTACGGAAGGCGAGGGTGCCTGACGCCAGAATGTTGGGGCGCACTTCTTGAGCGGAGATGGTCGTGAGATCGACCGGAATGCCACCCCCGCCGGAGAATCGGCGGAACCCGAAAAAAGCGAGCAGGGCAAGGACAACGAGGCCGGCGATGATCCAGCGTTTATCGAGCTTCATGGGGGGTGGAGTCTCTAGAGGGGCGGTTTGGTGAGGCGGCGCATTGTGCCAGATTGGCGGGTAGATACACTTCCGGTGCCGGATCGGTCAGGGATCACCCTCAGAGGGTTACGCTCATGAAAAGGTTCATTTTTCCCATGTTGATGCTTGTTTCTTTGGCTGCCTGCGGCACGGGGCTGTCGCGTCACGACGACATCGAGCTCAAGTACGTCGATTACGCCGGTGAACCGGTCGAGCAAATCACGGCGATGCGCGGGGTCGACGGCTGGACGCCGGTGTCGCGTAACCAACTCGTGATCTGGACCGGCATCAACGAGGCATGGTTGCTCAGGGTCTGGGACAACTGCACCGATCTGCAGTTTGCCAATTCGATCCGCGTCACCCAGACCGGCCGCAGCATCAGTCGCTTCGAGAAAGTGGTCGCTGGACGCGACAGCTGTCCGATCGTCGACATGCGACCGATCGACGTGGCCCGCATGAAGGCTGATCGCAAGGCCGCGCGCGACACCACGCCGGTGCCACGATGAGACGAACGCCCGAATGATCTACACACTTAACAAGCGTATCCCGGACATTGCGCCCGACGCTTACGTCGCGCCATCGGCCGACGTCATCGGTACCGTGCGTCTCGCTGCGGCCGCGAGTGTTTGGTTCAACGTCGTGCTGCGCGGCGACAGCGATTGGATCGAGATCGGTGAGAGCAGTAACGTTCAGGACGGCTCGGTCATCCACACCGACGAGGGCGTACCGACGCGGCTCGGCGCGCGGGTGACGGTGGGGCACATGACTTTGTTGCATTGCTGCACGGTCGGCGACGAATCGATGATCGCTAACGGTGCGATGGTGCTCGATCGCAGCGTCATCGGTCGCCATTGTCTAATCGCGGCGGGGACGCTGATTCCGCCCGACAAGCAGATTCCCGACGGCAGCGTGGTGATGGGCTCACCCGGGAAAATCGTGCGCGAAGTGACCGAGCGCGACCTGGCACTGATTCGCGGTGCCGCGGCGGGTTACGCGCGGCGTGCGCAGCGCTATCGCGAGTTGCTCAGGGCGCACTCGTAAGGCCGATCTCGCCAAAGAAATCGATGATTTTTCCGCGCACACGCGCAGTGTCCGCAGCGGCGAGGATGCGACCCGCAAGTACGTGATGCGACGGGTCTTGACTACCCTCGATTACGATTAAAGGTTTGATCTTTGCGCCGAGACGCGCGTGGGCCTCGAACATTCGGTCGATACTGACGACGCGATCGTCTGGCGAATACAAGAGCAGTGTCGGCGTGCGTATGCGCTCGAGCTGCGAGTCGCGCACGGCGCGGACCACGGCCATCATCGGCAACAGTGCATGCGATGGGTAGCGCCAAGTCCAATAGCGCGAATGCTTGGCGTTGGCGGGCGTCCAGCGATACTCGTCACCGACCATCAAAGACAGCAGCGCTGCACCCCAAGGCCCGGTCAGCAGTTCACTTTGAGGCGCGCGCGGTCCGAGATTGGGTGAGATCAAAATTTGTGCGGCAATCGCCGCTGCTTGCGGCTGCTGCGCGAGCCACAGCGCGAGCGTGCCGCCCGTGGAAGTGCCGATGATGATCACCCGCTCGCCGATCAGACGGCCGATCTCGAGGGCATCGCGCGCATCCTGTAGCCAATCGGTGCCGTTGACCTCCGCCATCGTGGCCGGGTTGCGTCCGTGGCCCGTGAGGCGCGTGTAGTAGACGTTGGCATCGAGCGCCGCCCCCAGTTCGTCGCAGAGTGGGTCGACCTCCTGACGCGTGGCCGTGTAGCCATGCAGGTAGACGATGGCGAGCCGCGTGCGGCGTCGATCCGGGTGCGCCCACCGGACGGTTTTTTCAGCGCCCGGGACGACATCGCCGAGCTTGGCCTCGACATCCTGTAGCCAGCGCTCGAGCGTTGCAGGGTCGTGCGGCATGGCGCTCGGATGGGTCCGGGTGTCGAGTTCGTAGACCGGACCTGCAAGGTAGAGAATGGCCAGCAGGGCAACGGTGCCGGCGAGAATGCTGAGCAGGCGGCGTATCATCGAGCGCATCGTACTTGATGGGCCTTGGTTTTTGAGCAAGACGCACTTGCGCGGAATGCACACATCAGACTGGGATCGTGATGGCGCGGACTGGCCGAACCGCGAACATAGTCGCTTCGTCGAGGCGGCGGGCCTGCGTTGGCACGTGCAGCAGGCGGGGCGAGGGCCGGTGTGCTTGCTGATTCACGGCACGGGCGCCTCCACGCATTCGTTCCGTGATCTGTTGCCGCGGCTCGCGCAGCACTTTCAGGTGATCGCGCCCGACTTGCCGGGTCATGGTTTCACCTCGCGGCCGGCCGACGACCTCGGCTTATCGCTCGCCGGTATGGCGGCCAGCATCGTCGCGTTACTGTCGGTGCTCGGCGTCGTGCCTAGGATCGCAGTCGGTCATTCCGCTGGCGCCGCAATTCTTTGTCGGCTCGGTTTGGACGGTGCCTTACAGGCAGCGGAGATCGTCAGTCTCAACGGCGCTCTGCTGCCGCTCTCGGGCTTCAAGCATCCGGCGGTGACGCCGCTCGTCCGGGCGATCGCCAGCAGTGACTGGGTATCCCGTTTCTTTGCGCGACGTCTCGAGTCACCGCGCGAGGTTGCACGCATGCTGGCGGCGACCGGCTCGACCCTCGATGCGCGCGGCATGGAACTCTACGGTCGCCTGTCGCGCTCGCCGGCGCATGCGGGCGCGGCGCTCACCATGATGGCGGTCTGGGATGTGCGGCCTCTCGAGCGCGAGCTTGCACGCCTGCCGATCCCGCTGACGCTCGTGGTGGGTTCGCGTGATCGCATGATCCTGCCCGGTGAAGCGAGCAAGGTGCATCGCTTGCTGCCGACGGCGGAGCTCGTGCAATTTCCCGACCTCGGACATCTTGCCCACGAGGAGCGGCCTGATTTCATTGCCGAGCTGGTGGTGGCGCATGCGCGGCGGCGTGACGTGCTGCTACCATCGTCAAGGTTCTCGAGTCCGGATCCCTGATGTTGCCGACGGCTTCCCATCCACTGCGCGAGGAGTTGTACGACGAGGTGCACGCGAGACCGCCGTTGCCGGTCGCCTCGCCTTCGCGAGTGACGAGTCTCGCGCTGCTGGTCGGCAACGACGTGCGTGAACGGGAGTGGCAGGGTTTGCGCGATCTCGGCGGGTGCCTCGGGGTCACGGTCGATGTCGAGCCGAGTGGCTATTTTTCGGCCGATTTCGGTGTCTTTAGTCTCAAGTGGGAGCGACACATCGAGTTCAGTCGATACGTATTCGTGGTCGACGGTGCATCCCTCGAAGGCGGTTCTGAAGCGCCCTTTGCGCATCCCGCGGTCGAGTCCGTTCCGGCAGACTGGCTTGCCGGGCCGCCCGGACGAATTATTTTCGCAGGTCATGCGGAGATCGTCGCCGCGAGGTCCTGCGATGCGGCTGATCTCGTCAGTCTCTCGCGCAGCGGCTTCGGCGATCGTGCTCTCGTTGGCTCCACGATCGCCGACGACAAGGCCACGGCACTCACCGACTTTCGCGTCGATGAGGCGGGCTACAGTCGTTTGGTGCTGATCGATCGTGGGCTCACGCCCGCACAAGCGGGGCGCGCGGTGCAGTCGTTGCTGGAAATCGATCTTTACCGCATGCCGGCTTTTCCGGTGGCGCGTCAACTTGCGCCATTGCTATCGCGCGACGAGCGTGAACTCGCCGTAATCGCCGATCTGCTCGTCAAGACCGATGCAGCGAGCGAGCCTCTGTTGCTCGATCGTCTGACCTTTTTGCAGGCGGAAATCGAATGCTACGAAGCCGATCATCACTACCGCTTTCGGACTGCGGAGGCCTATCACGAGATCGTGCAGCGTCGGCTTGCGCAGATGCGTGAAAAGCGTATCGGCAGCCTGCAGACCTGGCAAGAATTTATGGAGCGACGCTTGGGTCCCGCCATGAACACCTGTCACGCCGCCATGGCGCAGCTCGAATCTTTGTCGCAGCGCGTGACGCGGGCGACGCAACTGCTGCCGACGCGTATCGGCATCACGCGCGAATTGCAGAATCAGCAACTACTCGAATCGATGAATCAGCGGGGCGCAGCGCAGCTGCGCCTGCAGGCGACGGTCGAGGGTCTGTCGGTCGCGGCGGTCACTTACCACCATCGTCGGGCTCGTCAAATGTCTGGTCGATGGGCTGGCCGGCGACGGTTGGCCGATCGATCCTGGCATCATGGCGGCGGCCAGCATTCCGCTGGTAGCGGTATTGGTTTATCTGGCAGCAGGGTGCGACGCAGCGTCGCCAAGCAGACGGGAGCATTAAAATGAGCGGATCTTCCAAGCGCAGTAGCCGCGCGCTCGTCATCGGCAGCGGTTTCGGCGGGCTCGCTGCGGCGGCGCGGCTTGGCGCGCGCGGTTATCAGGTCACGGTACTCGAAAAGCTCGACGGTCCCGGTGGCCGTGCGTACGTGTACCAGCGCGACGGTTACACCTTCGATGCCGGTCCCACCATCATCACCGCACCGTATCTATTCGCCGATCTGTGGCAGTTCTGCGGTCGCAAAATCTCCGACGACGTGACGCTGCGCGCGCTCGATCCGTTCTACGAAGTTCGCTTCGACGACGGCGACGTGTTCCGCTATACCTCAAACCTCGAGATGATGCACGAGCAGATCGCGCGCATCGAGCCGCGCGACGTCGATGGCTTCAATCGTTTTCTCGGTGTGAGTCGCGATATCTTCGAAGTGGCTTTTAAGGGTCAGGCCGAACAACCGTTCCACGAGATAGGAACGCTGTTGCGCGCAGCGCCCGATCTCGTGCGTCTCGGCGGTTATCGCTCGGTGTACAAGGAAGTTTGTCGCTTCTTCAAAAGTGACAAGCTGCGCATCCTTTTCAGCTTTCACCCGCTGCTGATCGGTGGCAATCCGTTCACCACCACGGCCTATTACTGTCTCATCGCGCACCTCGAGCGGACTTACGGCGTGCACTACGCCGAGGGTGGCATAGGCGCGTTGATGCGCGGGCTCGTCAAGCTGGTCGAGCACAACGGTGGCGAAGTTCGCTGCAATGCCGAGGTAGCCGAAATTTTGGTCAGGGATGGCGCCGCCTGTGGCGTACGGCTCGTGAACGGCGAGGAGATCGCCGCTGACGTCGTGGTTTCCAATGCCGATGCGGCGTTCACCTATAGCCGCCTGCTCGCCAAGCACCCGCGACGGCGTTGGACCGATGCCAAGATCGCACGTGCGCGCTACTCGATGAGTCTGTTCGTGTGGTACTTCGGCACCAATCGGCGCTTCGACGACGTTTACCACCACACCATGGTGCTCGGCCCGCGCTACCGGGGTTTGCTCGACGACATTTTCCGTCACAAGGTGCTGGCCAAAGATTGCAGTCTCTATCTGCATCGGCCGAGCGCCAACGATCCAAGCTCGGCACCGCCTGGTTGCGACTCGTTCTATGTGCTTTCGCCCGTGCCGAATCTGCAGAGCGGGACCGATTGGCAGGTCGAGGGCGAGCGTTACCGCGCGCTCGTCGAGCGTCGTCTCGAAGATACGGTGTTGCCGGGTCTCGGGCGCTCCATCGCGACCTCTCATTTCCTGACGCCGCTCGACTTTCGCGATCGTTTGTCGTCGGTCAACGGCGCGGCGTTCGCGATGGAGCCGCAATTGTTCCAAAGCGCGTGGTTTCGGCCGCACAACGTCAGCGAAGAAGTGCGCGGGCTTTATCTCGTCGGTGCGGGCACGCATCCGGGCGCAGGGCTTCCCGGCGTCGTCTCCTCGGCCAACATCCTCGACAAGGTCGTCCCGCCGCCGTGCTGACTCAGCCGAAATCTTTGGCGATCCTGGCTGCGGCGACACGCCCGGACAGCGTCGCCATCGGAATCCCCGGGCCCGGGTGTACAGAGCCGCCGGCGAGATAGAGACCCGGTATCGCCGTTGCCGCGCCGGGTCGCGTGAAGCTCGCGTACGCACCGTGATTGGCGCGGCCGTAGAGCGAGCCGCCGGTACCCGGAAAAAGCCGCTCGAAATCCTGCGGTCGCGTGACAATGCCGTCGTTAGCGCGGCGCTCGATCTGCAGTCCACATCGGTTCAGCAGCAGCGACACGTCGCGTTCGAGCCTGGCGAGCCGGTCGTCATCGACACCGGCCATGTCGCCGTCGGCCGGTGCATTAACGAGGAGCAGCATGCGTTCGCCCGCGGCGAGCTCGGCGTGCGCGGGTCCCGCCAGCGCTACACCACGATCTTGCGCGCAAAGATAGATGGTCGGCTGCGATTTGATGCGTCGTCGTTCGAAAATCTGTTCGAACTCCTCGGGGTATTGGTCGCCAAAGAATACGTTATGGTGTTCGAGCTCGAAGCCGCGGGTGGGCGCCTTGACGCACCAGGTGACGGCGGACAGTGCGCGCGCGGAGCGTGCCATCGGCATGCCGGCGGGCACCACATCACGGCCGAGCAGACCTACGGCGAGCGCATTCGCATCGCCATTGAAAACGATGGCATCGGCCTCGACGATTTCACCGCCGGCGAGCTGCAGACCGGAACATCGACCGTTGCGCATCACGAGTGTGCTCACGCGCGCACCGAATCGATAGTGGGCGCCGCAGCTCTCGCCGAGACGTTGCAGAGCCTCGGCCACCTTGCGTATGCCGCCGCGAACAAGCCAGACGCCTTCCTGTTCCACGTGCGCAATCAGCATCAGCGTGGCGGGCGTCGCGAGGGGCGATGAGCCGACGTAGGTGGAGTATCTACCGAAGAGTTGGCGCAGCCGCGGGTCGTGAAAGTGACCGGCGAGCGCTCGCCACAGGCTTTGCCAAGGTGGTGTGCCGAGCATGGCGCGCAGCCCATCGGCGGCCAGGCCTCGACGGGCAAGCGTCGCGATGAGTTCGGTTTGCGAGGGCAGCGAGCGGGTCATGAAACTGTCGCGTAGCGCCGCATACACGCGGGCGCTGCGACGACAAAAATCGTCGAAGCCCGCTGCCTCGCGGTGACCGGCGAATTCTTTGATAGCGCGTTGCGAACGCCCTCGATCGGCGAACAAATCGAGACGTCCACCATCGGCCCAGGCGTGGCGTGCCAGTACCTTGGCTTGATCGAGAGCGAGGTGATCCTCTAGGCGAGCCCCTGCGTCGCGGAACAGTCCCTCGAATACCCAAGGCATGGTGAAAACCGTGGGGCCGGCATCGATGGCAGCATCGCCCACCCGAAGCTGTCGCAGCTTGCCACCCGGCGCGTTTTCTTTTTCGAAGACGCTGACTCGGAAACCGCGGCGTGCGAGATCGGCCGTCGCGCTCAAGCCGCCCATACCGGCACCGACGACGGCGATGTGTGGCATGACTCAGCCTGCCGGCGCGCCGCGCTGGAGGTGGCCGTAGGCGCGACCGCGATCGACCTGCAGGCGATGGTAGATGATCAGCACCAGCCCGACGATAAGTGGAATCGACCAGAGGCCGGGATGCAGCGCGAGCGTCGGAATGGTTCTCACGGCGCCGAAAGCGAAGAAAGCGGTGTAGACGGAGATGCCGGCGCCGACCAGGGCCTTGATGTGCTCTTTCAGCCAGTCGAGCTCGCCGGGCTCTTTTTTGAGCATGAACCAAAGATTGGTGGCAACGGTCGCGATGCCGATACCCGGCATGCCGAGCATCAGCGGTTGACCGATCTGTATCGACTGCCAAGCGCAGCTGATCGAGGTCGCGAGCAACAGGCCTTGCAGAGCGACGTTCCGCCACTCGAGGTTGCGGCGATGGTTCTGACGATTGACGAGACAGCTGTGTCCGTACCAGGCGAGGTTCAGGGTCAGCACTGCGAGCCCCTGCATCATCCAGCCAAAGATTCCCTTCACCCAGTCCGCGTTCGGCAGGTGCGGATGCGTGGCGAACGGGTCGAGCAGCGTGCAGGTGCTGATGCCGATGGCTGCAAAACCCGTGACCAGCATGGAGTGGGTAAACACTCGTCCCCAATGCCGATGCGGCATGCTGCCTTTACGAGCGAGGATCGGGATCCAGAACGACACCAGTCCCAGGCTGCCGGCAACGATGTGCAGAATCACGAAGGCTTCGAAGGCAAGCACGACGGTCTGGGCGTTTTGCGCAAACATAGCAAAGATGCTGCGCTCGCCGACTCGCAGTTGTCAAAGCATCGCGCAATTGTCAAAACGAGGCGAGTGGCGCTAGGGTGTCCGCATGTACGAACCGCCGAGACCGACGTCGCTCGCGGCGATTGCCTCGCTGCTGCGCGTTGCTGCCCAGGGCGATGGCGATCTGCTGAGTCTTTTGCCGCGTAAGGCTTATCGGGTCGATGCCGGCTGGCTCGGCTACTCGCGTCGCTCGATCCTGATTGTCAACGCACCGCATTTGTTGCGCGACGTCCTGACCGACCCGCTCGATGTGTTTCCGAAGAGCGACCTCATGGTGGGTGCGCTCGAGCCCGTGGTCGGTAATTCGATCTTCGTCTCGAGTGGCACGGTGTGGCGACGCCAGCGACGCATGATCGAGCCCTCGTTCTCGCACATGCGACTCAACAAAGCCTTTGCGTCGATGACCGCTGCCGTCGACGACTACGAAACTCGAGTCGATGAACTCGCCTCGAGCGGCGGCCAGTTCTCGCTCGACCTCGCGATGAGCCATCTGACGGCCGATATCATCTGCCGTACCGTGTTCTCGACCTCGCTGAAATCGCAGACGGCGATCGACGTGTTCGAGGCCTTCACGGTATTCGAGCGCACCTGTGCGCAAGTCGAGTTGCGGCGTCTGATCTTCGATCCACCGTTCACCGTGATCCCGCAGCATGGGGACGTGTTGGCCGCCTGCGAGCGCATTCGCCATCACCTCGGTGATCTGATCGATACGCATCTACCCGCGGGAAGCGTGGCTTGGGACGACATCGCCGCCGAAATCATCGAAGCGCGAGATCTCGAGTCGGGCGCCGGTTTCACGCGTAAAGAGCTGCTCGATCAGCTCGGGGTGATGTTCCTCGCCGGTCATGAGACGACGGCAAGCGCGCTCACCTGGGCGTTTTTCATTTTGTCGAGGCAGCCTGAGCTCGTCGAACGCGTACGGGCCGAGGTTTATTCGATCGCCGGCGATGGCCCCTTGGAGCTCGAGCAGGTTCGGCGCATGACGCTGGTGCGTAACGTGTTCCGCGAGAGCATGCGACTCTATCCGCCGATCCCCTTCATTCCGCGGGTCGCTGCCGAGGCGGCGAAGATTGGCCAATACACTGTCAAGAAGGGCGCGATGATCATGATCGCGCCGTGGACCATCCATCGACATCGCGACTATTGGCGCAACCCGCACGCCTTCGATCCTGATCGTTTTTCTGCGGAGCGGGAGCACGAACTCGTGGCCGGGACCTATCTGCCTTTCGGGCTTGGACCGCGGACCTGCATCGGTGCCGGGTTTGCGACGCTCGAGGCGGCCTTGATTCTCGCGCGCCTCACCTGCCGTTACGATCTCGTCGTGAAGGATGCGCACAAGGTACGACCGGTGGCGCGTCTTACGATTCGGCCGCAGCAGCAGCTGATGGCGACCGTGAGCCGCCGACGTACCGTTCGCGAGGGCGCGGCGGCGTGACGACGGTCCTGTTGACCCTCGGTCGTCTGCCGAAGGCTCTGGAAGTGGCGCGGGCACTGCACTCGGCCGGAGCACGCGTGCTCGTCGCCGAGCCTTTCGAGCGCCACCTGAGCGGAGTCTCGCAGGCGGTTTCGCGCAGTTTCGTGGTCACGGCCCCGGCAATCGATCGTCAAAGATATCTCGAAGAGCTGCGGTCGCTCGTGATCGTGTATGCGGTCGATCTGCTGGTGCCCATTTCCGAAGAAATCGTGCACGTGTCGGCGCTGCACGGTGTGTTGCCGGCGTCGTGCCGGCTGTTGTCGATGTCGCAGGCCGAGATCCTCGCGGTACACGACAAAGGTCGTTTCATCGAGACCTGTGCGGCAGCGGGGGTGAGTGCACCGCAGAGCCATCGCAGTGATCACGAGAGTGCCCGCGAGCTCGCGGCGAAGTTTGACTACGTCTTGAAACCGATCTCGTCCTGCTCGGGACGCGGTGTGCGGTTTTTCAATGCCGGCGAAAAAGTGCCGCCCGTGACCGAACGCTCGATCGTGCAGCGTCTGCTGCGCGGCGAACTTGTCAGCAGCTTCAGCATTGCACGGGCGGGCGAAGTCAGGCTGACCGTATTGTATCGCGGCGCGGTCATGCAAGGCACGGTTGCGGTGTGTTTCGAGCGGCTCGAGGTGCCTGCGGCCGTTGATCGCTGGATCCGCCGTTTCGTGGCGCACACTCGATTCGATGGCTTCGTTTCCTTTGATCTCATGATCGATGCCGACGGTGAGGTGCACGGCATCGAGTGCAATCCGCGCGCCACGAGCGGTATCCATTTCGTCGAACCGCGGGGGCTCGCGGCAGCACTGCTCGATCCGCAGGCGGCGCCGCCGCCGATGCTACGCGCAGGTCTTTTCGCGCAGCAGTTTTATCCGTGTTTGACCGAGACGCAAAAGTCCATATTCACGCCGCGATTTCGCCACAACCTGCGCTGTCTTTTGCAGGCCCGGGAGGTCACTTGGGATGCCGCAGATCCCTGGCCCTTCATCGGCATGCCCTACACCGCGTGGAACATCATTGCGCTCGCGGCACGCGAGCGCATGACTTTTGGCGAAGTAGCCATGCTGGACTTCGCCTGGAGCGCGGCGGAGCACTCCGGAGTTGCAGGCGCAAGCGCCGAAGTCGTAGAGTAAAAAAAGAAGGGGGTTTCTGGAGCATGACCAGTAGCTACAGAGTGACAAGCCTGTCGATGGCAGGCGCACCCGAGATTGCGCAGGTGTGCGTGACCGGTCGTGACCTGGTCGCGGCGCCCGCCGATCTTGCGGCCTGCCGTGCTTTGATTCGCGTGGGCTCGAAAACTTTTCACGCTGCCTCGTTGCTGTTGCCGCGGCGGATCCGGGGCTCCGCGCTCGCGTTGTACGCCTTCTGTCGCGAAGCCGACGACGCCATCGATCGCTCGAGTGAACCACAGCGAGCGCTCGAAGAATTGCAGCGTCGACTCGATCGCGCGTATCGCGGTGACCCGCTCGACAACCCGGCCGACCGCGCACTCGCTGCGGTCGTTGCGCAGTTCGAGATTCCGCAGACTTTGCCTGCGGCCTTGCTCGAGGGTTTCGCCTGGGATGCCACGGCGCGCGACTACCACGATCTCTCCAGCGTCCGCGCCTACGGAGTGCGTGTTGCGGGAACGGTGGGGGTGATGATGTCCCTGCTCATGGGTGTGCGTTCGACCGACGCACTCGCGCGAGCCGCCGATCTCGGCGTGGCGATGCAGCTCTCGAACATTGCGCGCGACGTGGGCGAGGATGCGCGCATGGGTCGGTTGTATCTTCCGCGTGATTGGATGCGCGAAGCCGGTCTCGACCCCGACGTCTGGTTGCGCGAGCCGTATTTCGAGCCTCAACTCGGTGCGGTGATCGATCGCCTGCTTGCCGAGGCGCGCATGCTCTATCAGCGCGCGGCAGCAGGGGTCGACGAACTGCCGGTCGAGTGTCGACCGGCGATTCACGCCGCGCGACTCATGTACGCAGCGATCGGCGATGAAGTCAGTCGTCGGGGCGGCGATTCGGTGTCGAGTCGCGCGGTGGTGTCGGGACGGCGCAAGTTGTTTTTGCTGGCCGAGGCGTTGATCGCGGCCACGCGGCGCAGCGGCAGCGCGGCCCACCCGGTGTTGCCCGAAGCGCAGTATCTGCTCGATGCCATCACCCGGCACGATCTTGCGCGCGGCGTCAGTGGCGATCCTCTGGCAGGCGAGACTCTCTTCGCGCGTGAGCTCTCGCGGGTGCTCGGCGTCTTCGAACGATTGGAACGCGCCTGACCGAGCGACCGTCAACGACGCACAGACGTCAACGCACGGGGCGACGCGGCAGGCGCACCGGCAACAGCGCCTGCACCCAGCGAGCAGCGAAACGGCGCAGCGAAACGCTTTCGTGGAAAGCGGTCCAGTCGCGGCCCTCAGCCCGTGTTTGTACTAGCGAGCGCGAATAGAACGGGCCGCTTTCCAGCGTCTCGAGCACTTCGGCCCGGGTGCCCGCGTCGCAGCGGGTTTCGCGGGCAATACCCCAGCGTGTCGCAGCTAGGCTCTGGCGTGGCGGTGGTGGCAATTCTTCGGTGCCGCCCCTGGCATCGATTGCCAAAGAAATTGACCGGCCGCGCGACGATTCCGGATCGTTTGCGGTCATGGCCGCAGTCGACGGCGAGGTGCGCTCCGCGCGCCAGCGGGTATCGTAAAAAACCCGACTGCCATCGACAGCCGAGGCGCGTGACCAGTTCCAGGAATCGAAATCCGACTCGAGTGGCGCCGCGCCCTCGTTGGCATCGAGGTAGGCCGTCCCTCGCCAGCGCAGCGCAGGTTGCGTGAATTCGACTTCGACGCGACAGTAAGGCGAGATCGGCGTCCACAGATGGCGGCCCATGGCATCGATCGCATAAGCCCGTGACAGCAGGATCGAGGGATGCACCGTCACTCGGCCACGTAGTCGACTTGGCCAAGGTGAGGTGATTTCGTTAATCTCGATCGCGAGACGGCCACCGTCCCAGTGCAAGCGGCTCGGACCGATCGCAAGGTGGCGGTCGCTGCGTTCGAGGTCCAAGGCGCCGCGTTCGGTCAACGCCCAACGCCGGCCCCTCTCACCGTAAAGCGCGAGGTTGAGGGCGGGATGGGCAAGCGGGTCGCCCGCGCCGCGCCGCCGCGCCGCCGCGTACCACGGCGAAAACACGCAACCGACCATGGCGATCAGGGTGAGCCCATGGCGACCGCAGTCGCTGAGCGCATCGACGTACCACCAAGCGTAGCCGTCGCGGGGCACGGGAGCCGAGAAATCCGGGCCAGTTTGACTCACCACGGAGGGGTGTCTATATTGCATTACAGTCTAGTCTGACAACCGAAGTTGACGTTTTCCAGTCACGTCGGTGCCTGTTCCCATAGCCGCGGAGGTGCACCATGGAAACTGCATCGGGAATCGAAGCTGCACTCGAAACCGCCGTCGCCTCGTGCGACGCGCTCGGCTGCCCGCCGCGGCTCGCGGCGGCGATTCGTTACGCTGTATTTCCCGGCGGTGCGCGCGTGCGTCCGCGGTTGTGCCTCGCGATCGCTGCCGGCTGCGGCGAGCCGCAGTCGCCGCTCGCGATCGCCACGGCCGCCTCGATCGAATTACTGCACTGCGCCTCGCTGGTGCACGACGATCTGCCTTGTTTCGACGATGCCGAAGTCCGTCGCAACCGGCCGTCCGTGCATCGTGCTTTCGACGAGCGCATCGCGCTGCTGGTGGGCGATGCGCTGATCGTGCTCGCCTTTCAGAACGTCGCGCGTGCGTTTGCGAACGCGCCGGATCGTCTGCCGCCGCTGGTGCTCGCGCTCGCGCGTGCGGTCGGTGCCCCGGGCGGACTCGTGGCCGGACAGGCCTGGGAATGCGAAGAGTCGACTCCGCTCGAAGAATATCGTCGTCAAAAAACCGGCGCGCTATTTATCGCGGCGACGGTGGGCGGTGCGTTGTCGGCGGGGGCGGACCCCGCGCCATGGCGCATCTTGGGCGAACGGCTCGGTGAGGCTTACCAGATTGCCGACGACGTTCGCGACGCCCTCGGCACGGACGAAGAACTCGGCAAGCCCGCGGGTCGCGATGCCGATCTTGGCAGGCCTACGGCCCTTGCGGAGCTGGGCGTGCAGGGCGCGGTGCAGCGCTTCGAGCGTCTTATCACGGAAGCCGCGGCCTCGATTCCGGATTGTCCGGGCGCGGAGTTCTTGCGCGAACTCGTCGATCTCGAGGCGCAACGGCTGTTGCCCGCTTCGCTGTTGCAGCGCGCCGCCTGAGCGAGCCCTCCGCCGTGTGGCGCGATAGCTGGCGCGAGTGGCGCAATCGCCTGTTGATGAGTCCGCGCTTTCAGCGTGCGGCAGCGGCGCTCTGGCTGTCGCGACCGCGCGCACGGCGTGAAGCACGCGAACTTTTCGACCTCGTTGCCGGCTTCACCTACTCGCAGATTACTTTGAGCTGCGTGCGACTCGGTCTGCTCGAGCGCGTGCGCTCGGGGCGCGTGCCCGAAGCGATCCTGATCGAATCTTTGGCCATGAGCGCCGCGGCCGCGCGGACGCTGCTGCGTGCCGCAGCAGCGCTCGAATTGCTCGAACCCGCCAATCTCGATCAGGACAGTGCCGGCTGGGCGCTTGGCCGTCGCGGTGCCGCCTTGCTCGGTAACCCGGGCGTGCTAGCCATGATCGAGCACCACGCAGTGCTGTACGGTGATCTCGCCGATCCGCTGGCGATGTTGCGGGCGCCACGCGGTGACACTGCACTCGCCGAATATTGGCCCTACGCGAGCGCCTCGTCACCGGGGGAGGTGGCGGCGGAGAGGACCCACAACTACACGCGCCTGATGGCCGCGTCGCAGAGTCTGGTGGTCGAGGAAATCCTCGACGCCTACGACGTCACCGGTCATCGCACGATCCTCGACGTCGGCGGCGGTGATGGCAGCTTCCTGCGCGCGCTCGCGCAGCGATCGGCAACCATGCACTTGATGTTGTTCGATCTGCCGGGCGTCGCTGCGGTCGCGCGCGAGCGTTTAGTGGCGGCCGACCTGCTCGATCGGGTGCAAATCTTTGGCGGTGACTTCTCGCGCGCGGCGCTGCCGTCAGGCGCCGACCTCGTCAGTTTCGTGCGGGTGCTGCACGACCACGACGATCCCCTCGTCGAGCGCTTGTTGCGGGCGGCGGCGGCGGCCTTGCCCCCCGGCGGCCGTATCCTGATCGCCGAGCCCATGGCCGGCACCCCCGGGGCCGAGCGGATGGGGGATGCCTACTTCGGTCTATACCTTTGGGCGATGGGCAGCGGTCGGCCGCGCAGTGCCCAAGAACTCACCGGAATGCTCGAAAACGCGGGTTTTCGCCGTGTTCGACGCTGCCAGACGCGCATCCCCTTGCAGACGAGCGTGCTGGTGGCCGAGCGCGCCGGTTAGGGTGGGTCGCGGCCCGGGCGAAAAAGTGTCGTCTCGAGTTGACACCTAAAAGCGTAAGGGTAGACTGACAATTAGAAAGTCAGGCCGGGGAGCCTGCATGCATCAGGGATTGAACACTCTCGCCGTGGTGATCGAGGGGCCGGAGCGCTTGGCGCTTGACCGACTCGCCCTCCAGAACCCTGTGGATGACGACATCGTCGTCGCGATCGAGTGGAGCGGTATCAGCACGGGCACGGAGCGTCTGCTCTGGTCGGGGAAAATGCCGCCATTTCCGGGGATGGGCTATCCGCTCGTTCCGGGCTACGAATCCGTGGGTCGTGTGATCGCCATCGGGCACAACGTGCAGCAGCGCCAGCTGGGCGAGCGCGTGTTCGTGCCCGGCGCGCGCTGCTTCGGCGAAGTTCGTGGCCTCTTTGGCGGCGCGGCTTCGCGGCTCGTGGTGCCCGCGGCCCGCGTGACGCCGGTCGCTGAATCTTTGGGCGAGCGGGCGGTATTGCTGGCGCTTGCCGCCACGGCTCATCACGCGCTCGCGGCGCCGCAGGCGCGCGCCCCCGAACTCATCGTCGGGCACGGCGTTCTCGGGCGGCTGTTGGCCCGGATCGCGATCGCGCTCGGCGCAGCGCCGCCCACCGTCTGGGAGCGTAACGCGGTGCGCGGCGAGGGCGCCTGCGGCTACACGGTCTGTGTCCCCGACGAAGACAGCAGGCGCAACTACGGTGCAGTGTACGACGTCAGTGGCGATGCCGGCATTCTCGATTCTTTGATCGGGCGTCTCGCGCCGGGCGGCGAGATCGTGCTCGCCGGCTTTTACACCCAGAAAATGAGCTTCGATTTCGCGCCCGCATTCATGCGTGAAGCGCGGATGCGAGTGGCTGCCGAGTGGAAGGACAGTGATCTCGCGGCAGTCATCGATTTGTTGGCCAACGAGCGACTGTCGCTCGATGGTCTGATCACTCACCGGCAGGAAGCCACCGCGGCCGCCCAGGCCTACCGCCAGGCTTTCGGTGATCCCGAGTGCCTCAAAATGATTCTCGATTGGAGGCACGCTGCATGACACCCCCAGGCGATACCGTTTCGATCCCCGTGGAAAAATTGAAGCGCAGCCTGCGTGCCGAGGCGGCGCTCGAGCCGGTCGTGCCTCAGGCCTCACCGGTAAC
>SXGR01502854.1_pt1 | contig 18926 bp, 13 predicted proteins | sample 3174711 | NCBI WGS metagenome assembly SXGR01 (sample SAMN11356860, study PRJNA531348) | freshwater metagenome | isolation source: freshwater sample F1-60 | place: China: Fuxian Lake, Yuxi | collected 2017-12-25
CGTTTCTCTAACGACGCATACAGAGAATCACTTAGCTTGCACAAGATACTACTTTCCCCAAAAGTCGCTTACGCTTCTCCTGGGCTCAGTTGTCTCTTGTGAAGATACAACTCTTTCCGCTGCCTAATTGTCAAAGAACAACCTGGCGGGATCTCAGAGAGATCCGTTGCAACCATTCCGGAACAATCTTTTTAGGAGATTGCCACGATTCGGGCTGACCAGGAGCGGAAGCATCAGTGAGGATGCGCCGGCTCGCAATCAGACACGGTTCGTCACTACACAGTTCGCGTTCTGGAACACTACTTCTTCGGTTGTTTCCTCAGCCGTCTTTTGCCTATTTTGTGGAGATGAGGGGATTCGAACCCCTGACCCTCTGGTTGCAAACCAGATGCTCTCCCACTGAGCTACACCCCCGCTGATTTCAGTCGCAGTTTTGCGAGGCGTTTTTTTCGTCCCTGTCCTTGATTTAGTTTTCCATAGTTAGGTGTCAACATATGACAGCCCCCGCACAGCAACTCAAGGTTCTCCGGCCGATGGTTTTCGGAGTCCCCGTCAATATGGTTCACGGTGAGAGGAACCAATTTCGTCACGGGATGAACTCGACACCAACCACATTGTTCACATTTGCCGCCGGCCCGCTCAAAAAGCCAACGACGCACATGCCTCGAAACACTTCCTTCGCAACGTCCGCCGGAAACCTCACCCGCAAGCCACCGCCCGATAAAGTGCCGGTGCTGAAACTCCATCTGACATCGAAGAGAGCAATATTTCGACCGCAGATTCTCAACAGTTCCTCGACACGACGGACAGATTGCTCTTTGCTTTTTTGGATTGGCCATGAACACCTCGCCAATCTCTCATTGCTTGCTGTCAATGGCTCCGTGGCTAGCTCGCCAGATGAATGAATGGGTGCACATGGACTCGAACCATGGACCTCAGCCTTATCAGGGCTGCGCTCTAGCCAACTGAGCTATGCACCCTCGTCAAACAAAAAAGCCAAACCCGCAAAAGTTTGGCTCTACCCGCAACGAGGTTGGATAGAGCGTCAACCAGTCATGATCTTGGCAATCGGGTTCAACATGGATTGGCGGCCTGCAAGGTCGGGGTCCATCCACACGGCGACTCTTTTGGAATTATAGACTCGTTGGCGGATGTGTCAACGGCAAGGGACATTTTTTTCCCAGCTTTGCCGCCGCGCGCGCCCGGCGTGAAATTGCCCTTTCTTTTTCTTGCGCCGGCGTTATAACCCTCACCTCTCGTAGCGATAATATCAGCCGAAACGCCAACGCCGTGGGGACGGTCGGTGCGCTCGCTTCGGCTAACGTCGGCTTCAAATGGGGATTGGGCCAAGCTATGCGTCGGTGTTGGGGAACAAACACTGCGATCTTGATGCTCGGGCTGTGGCCGCTCGTGGGCTGCCATCAGCTGCCGCGCGGCAAGTCGGCGCAGGACCTCACCGTACAGAAGGCGGGCACGGGGCCGACCCAGCAATTGACCACGGCGGAAATCTTCCAAACCTGGATGACGCAGATCGATCAGCTCCAGAGAGAGAACAAGCTGTCCGACGCGATCGCACTGTGCGAGAGAATGCGCGAGCCGGGCAGCCCGTATGCGTGGCAGGCAACGAGGAAGATCGCCCAGCTTTGCGAAAACGACAAAGAATATCTGCAACGGGCCGAGGACGAATACAAGCAGCTCTTGATGCGTAATCCGGGCGATGCCGACGTTATCGCGAAGCTGGGGGATATCTCCGCGCGGCGCGGACATTGGCCGACTGCCGAGCAATATTACTCCCATGCCTTGGCTTACGCCAAAGGCAATCACGCCGCCGCGCAGAGCGGGTTAGCGTTTTCCTTGGCCATGATGGAGGCCTACGAGCGAAGCCTGAACGAGTATGCCAAACTATTCCCGGCGAGCAAGAGCGGGGCGGCGGAAGCGTATTGCTCGGTCGCGGCCGTCCTTAACATGCAAGGCAAACGGCAAGACGCTCTGCGTTGGTATTTGACGGCGCACAGCTTCGACCCAACTTCTGAGCGTGCCCGCCTGGGCGCGGCCTCGGTCCAACAATCGCTAAACACCAGCCCACCCGTCGTCGCGCAAACGACGTCGACGCAGATGGGACAGCCCGGGACCGTCGAACTCGAAGAGGCGCCGACGCAGGTGGGCGAGTACGGCGGCCGATCGATGATCCATCGGGCGACGTTGCCGGCGTTGCCCCCGCTTGAGACGCCGCGTGAAAACGATCACGAATGGAAGGTGTCCGGGAAGAAGCGGTAGCCGAAAAAACGCCAAACACGCAGAAGGTGCGAGGCGCGCGGTCGCGGGCCACGGAAATGCCATCGAGATCCCAGAATAGCTAGGGTCTGCCGGTAGTGCCGGTGCGGATTGTTCATTTTCTGCCGATTATTTGGTTCTCCATCTCTATCGGGTATGTCCTCGGTCCGATACCTCCTTTCATCTCTTGTCCCATGCCTAACCGTGCAAGGTAATTCATGGAGTCAGTATGAAACACTCGCTCGTCGGCGTATTGCTTGGCGCCGGGATATTGCTTACGATGGGTGCGCGGGCCAACGCCCAGGAGGCGACGATCCTACCGGGGCCGAGCACGCCGGCGGTTGATCTAGGTGCGGCATCGCTCGTAGCGTGCGATGCTCCTGTCACGCCGCGCATCTGGTTCGGGGGCGATTACCTGGGCTTATGGATCAAGAATGCTCCTTTGCCGATCCCTCTGGTCACCACCAATAATGTAAACGGCCAAGTCGGCGCTCTGGGGGAGTCAGGAACCACGATTCTTTATGGCAGCGGCAGTCAGAACATGGGCACCTTTTCCGGCATGCGACTCTTTACCGGGACCTGGCTCAACCAGGAACAGTCGCTCGGTGTCGAGGCGGGCGGCTTCTGGTTGCCGCGCCGCACGGCAGGCTTCTCCGCCTTCAGCGACGGCAAGGTGACCTTGGCCACTCCCTTCTATAACGCCGGCTATTCCTACAACAAGCCTGCCTTCAGCGAGGATGCTGGGCTCGCATCAATAACGTTTGGTAACGTGTTATTTGCGGGAGGCATAATCGTCAACAACACCACCGAGCTATGGGGCACGGAAGCGAACGTCGTGTGGAATCTCCGTCGCGACGAACGGCGCGATCTCAACCTTCTGGTTGGCTACCGCTACATCAACCTCGACGAATCGCTCACGAACCAAATAGTCGCGGACGGCCGCAACGGCGCCTCCCCACGACCTCTTTTTGTTGCGTCCGACTCATTTCAGACGAGCAACCAGTTCAACGGCGGACAGATCGGTATGCGCCAAGCGCTGCGCCGCGGCAATCTGACCGCGACCTCCATCGTCAAAGTGGCGCTGGGGACCAACCATCAGATCGTCAACATCGACGGCCAGGGAACGCAAACGCCAGCCACGGGACAGAACTTGCTTAAAGGCACAACCGCTCAATTCCGCGGCGGCGTGTTTGCCTTGCCCAGCAATATCGGCCGTCAAACACACGATGAATTCGCTGTCGTGCCCGAAGTACAGTTGAACTTAAGCTATAACCACCGGGAGTGGCTCTGCCTGTCGGTTGGCTACAATTTTCTCTACTGGAATAACGTCGTCCGCCCGGGCAACCAGATGGATCACTCGGTCAATTTCTCGCAAGGGCTTGGTGGTACCTTGGTCGGAGCAGCCTCGCCGGCGCCGCTCTTCAATACGACCGACTTCTTCGCTCACGGCCTCAACTTTGGCGTGGAGTTCCGCTACTAGGCCTGAAATAAGCGAAGCCGCGTCGCAGGCGTGTTCAACGCCTGTCGGCGTCATGGAAAGGGATAAACGTCCACCCATCGTGACTTCGATGGGGCGTGGGGACGAGACGAGGTGCTCAGGCGAATAGGCATCACGAATCGATTGAGGAGGAAGTGGAAAGCCGCCTCTGGGATTCGAACCCAGGACCCCCGCTTTACGAAAGCGGTGCTCTACCGCTGAGCTAAGGCGGCGGTAAAAAGTGCATCGAGTATCTTAGGCGAGGCTACCGGGGCTGTCCATTCGAGCTTCACCAAAGCAAAGACGCCTCCCAGAATGGAGGCGTCTCGCGCGGGCGCGGTTCACGGCGCGTCAGTTGGCTTCCTTCTTTTCCATATCTTCCTTTTTCTCCGCCGGCGGATTCACCGGCCGAATGGCGGGCCTCAATTCCGGCTCGCCCGCAAACGGCAGCCGCGGCATGAAGGTCGACACCTCGATACTGTTGGCGGCGCGCGCCTTGCGATAGCCGATCACGTTCGCGAAGTTTTCCGCGGAGATCAGCAGCAGGCCCTTGTCGATCGCGTCCTTGCGCAGCGTCGCGTTCGACTTGTTGAGAAGCTCGTTGCGCTCGGCATTCGCGAGCGCGTCCTTGCCGGGCTCTTTGTCCTTGCCCGGCTCCTTGTCCTTGTCGTCGCCGTCCTTCATGGCAGGGGCGCCTTCGAGCCGGTTGTCGCCGGCGACGCGCATGCTGTGTCCCTGGATCACGTAGCGGGTGCGCGCCGTGATGTTGCCCTTGATCTGCCCGTCGCGCGGATCGACGAAGGCGTCGACCACCATGCCGTTGCGCCTCATCATGTACATGAAGTCTTCCATTTGCCGAATCTGCTCGGCCGGGTTGTCCGAGCGCTCGCCCGTGATGCTGACGTAGCCGACCACGGCGACGCGCGTGCCCCAGAAGAGATTGAAGAGCAGGTCGCCTTCGCGGATCGCATTTTCGGTCTCGCGGCCCAGGCGCGTGCGCGTGTCGAGGTTGAGCAGGATTTCCTTGCCTTCCACGTCGTAGAGCGAGGTGATCCGGCACAGGGACGTGCTGCTGTCGTGGACCTTGACCACTTCGATGGTGCCTTTCATCTGCTTGTCGGCTCGACCCGCGGTGTTGGCGGCGAAGATATTGAACGTCAGTTCGGGTTTGACGCCGTGCGCCGAACCCAGGTTGATGGAAGCCTGGCGCCGTTCGAGATCGACGCTGATGATCTTGCCGACGGGATGATCCCAGAGCGGCTTGCCGGTGGAGATGTCCAAGAGGAGCGGGAACATCTCGCCGCCGGAACGCGCGCCGGCGAGCGGGACGCCGCCGCCGGGGCCGGCTTTGTTGTCCGCTTCTTCCTTGTTGACGGCTTCCAGGAATTTGATCCGGCGCTCCTTGACCTTGATTAGTTCCTCGAGATCCTCCTTCTCTTTCTTCTCCTTGTCCAGGTTCACCTGGTTCGTTAGCCTCTCCTTGTCGAGCTCTTTCGAGAGCTGCGTAAAACTGTCGGAGCGTCCCTGCACCAGTGCGAGCGCGCCGGCGGCGTCCTTCTGGATTTGCGCCCACGTCCTGTCGTTGGCCTTCTTCTGGTCGTCGAGCAATTTCTTGCTGAATTCCTCGGCTCTCTGGAGCTTCGCCTCCGCAGCGTTGGCCTTGGCGTCGAGTTCCTTGATTAGATTCTCAGTTTCCTTGAGCGTGGCCACGTAGTTGGACTTGTACTCCAGGGATTTCTTGCCCTCGCCGTCGGCTTTTTCCACGACGCCGAGCTTTTGTTCGAGGTCGGTCATGAGATTCTTGGCGGCTTGCTTGTCCTTGGCATCCGCTTCCTTGCTCAAGACCTCGAACGATTTGCGATCGAGATCCAACTCGTCGATTTCCTTCTGCTCTAGCTTGTCACCCAGCGCGCTGCGCGTATCGCGATAGAGCATCTTGTAGAAGGTTGTCAGGTTCTTCTGCGGCGTCAGTTTTTTCTCCGCTTCATCTTGCTTCTTGCGCCAGTTTTCCTTCTCGTCGAGCGCGTTATACAGGAAGATGCCGAGCACGATGCTCACGAGCACAAAGAGGATCAAGAAGACGACGAGCACAATATTCGGGCTGCCGCTCTTCTCTTTTTTCTTCTTCTTGTTCTTGAGCTCGGCCATGACAATACCTCGCGTATCTGCCGCTCACGGCTTAGCGTGCGCGGACCAACCTCGATTTCAAGCGGGGCATTGCCAGCGAGCGCTAAGCCGCAAGCGGCAATATTTGGATCATTATCCAGTGTAAACAGTTCCCCAATCCTGTCAAACAAATTGCGTCAGGATACCTTGCCTGAAGCACGCAGCTTGCCGAATGGTGCGATTGTAGCGATTGGGGAGACTTTCCCGGCAAGCGAGACTTTCTCCATTTGCACAATTGCTCCAAGCGCGTACAGCCATATAATTTCCACTCATGACCGCATTTCCTCGAAGCGCCGTGCGAAACCCGTGGGAACCGATTTACCTCCAGAAGGAGCAATAATCCATGGCTCAAGAGCAAGCCCCTCCGCAGAACAAGACCCCATGGACGAAGATCTTCACCGCGTTCAAGGTCGCCCTCGACGTGAAGAAGCTGCTCCTGGCGGCCACGGGCATCCTGTGCGTTGCCTTGGGCTGGTGGGTGATCGGAGCGACGTTCTATTACTTGCGGCCATTCCCCGAGTGGAAGAACTACGAGAACAAGGACAAGAAAGACGACGTCAAAGCCCAGTGGGACAATTTCAAGCTCAATCGCAAATCCTGGAACTTGCTGCACGAACTCGCTGGCTCGCCGTCGGCCGCCAAGACCGAAGACGCAGCCGACGTTACCGACAATCTGGACGAATACCTGATCCTGCGCGAGTGGGAGGAAGCCTACCACCTGCCAATCACCGTACGCGACAAGGTCCTCGAAGTATCGATCCATAAGTACACGATCGCGGAGCTCGACGAACAGGCGAAAAAGGAATTTCCTCGCCTGCTGCAAGAAAAGCTGACCATTCAAGCGGTCGGGCATCTTACCGATGGCAAGGTAAACGGAAAGGCCGTGCACACCGTCGTGATCGATGGCGTGAAGCTCAACATAGTCGACGGCGACATCGAAAAGCTGCGCACGCTAAAGGCAAGTAGCAACATCGAAGCGAACCGCATGGCCGGCATGGCAGCCATGAAGGTCTTCAATGAGCGTCTACGTAATCCCAAAGTCAAACCGTCTGGGAAACTGTGTAACTGGCCGTGGTTCGAGGAGCGCGGCGAGAATCCGTACCTGATGGTGTCCGGCGCGATCAAATCTCCCAGGGATTCGCTCGCCCCACGTGGCAAGCTTGTCGATTGGCTGCTGACGGAGGAGGCGCCTGTCGTGCTCGAACCGGTCGTCAAGTTCTTCCTGCCGATCGTCTACTTCTTCGACGAACGCGCCGGCTGGCTCGACCGTTTATATCTCGTCTGCATTCTGCTGTGTACGCTGGCGGTGTGGGGCTACTTCGGCGGCGCCATTTGCCGTATCGCCGCGGTGCAGGTCGCGCGCAACGAACGCATCTCGCTGGTAGAGGCGCTGGCCTTCACGCGCGATCGCTGCGCCTCCTACATCGCGGCGCCGGCGTTGCCGCTCATTCTGGTCGCGATCTTCATGTTCCTCTTGATGATCTTCGGCTGGCTCGAATGGACCCCCTACGTCGGCGATCTTTTCGCGGGCTTGCTCTGGCCCATCGTCATCCTGTTCGGCTTCATCATGACCATCGTGCTCGTCGGCCTCGTTGGCTGGCCGTTGATGATCGCGACCATCAGCGTCGAGGGCAACGACAGCTTCGACGCCCTGAGCCGATCCTACAGCTACGTCTATCAGGCCCCGTGGCAGTATCTGTGGTACAACTTTCTCGCGGTGGTCTATGGGGCGGTTTTGATCTTCTTCGTCGGCTTCATGGCGTCGATGATGATCTTCGTCGGCAAATGGGGCGTCGCCAGCGCCGTCGGCCCGGCGAATTCCGATGAGAAGTATGATCGCGAGCCGTCGTACCTGTTCTATTACGCGCCAACCTCGTTCGGCTGGCGCGATCTCATGATCAGCGGCAACCAACACGTCGTGAAGAAGACGGAGCTCGCGCCTTCGGGCCGGCCGGTCCATCGCTACGAGTTCAACGCCGAGGCGACCAAGGCGCTGAGCGGCTGGAATCTCATGGGTTCGGTCCTGGTCCAGGTGTGGATCTGGCCGCTGTTCCTCCTGGTCGTCGGCTTCGGCTACAGCTTCTTCTGGTCGGCGAGCACGATCATTTATTTCCTGATGCGGCATCAGGTGGACGATACGGATCTCGACGAAGTCCACATGGAGGATGAAGAGTTGGACGATCCGTTCATGAAGCCCGCCGCCCCTGCCGCGCCCCCGGAAGCTCCACCGTCGAAGCCCGGCACGCTGAGCCTGAACGTGGTGGAGCCGCCGTCACCAACGACGGCGAACCGCGTGGACGACATACCGCCGCCGCCGCCGACCATTCCGCTCTCCGAGGATGGTCCGCCGTCGGGCAGCGCCTAACGAATGCGGATCACCACGAAACACTTGGCGCGACCAAGCCGCAACCGAGCGCATCGCAATAAAGGGCCACGGATGGAACACAGATGAATCACGGATAAATGCGGGATGGTGTAAGCTCACTCTTCTTGCATCAATCCGTGTTTCATCTGTGTTCCATCCGCGGCTCAGAAATTTGCGCGGGAAGCGCAGATTCTGCTCGATCTTCGCCTTTCTCGTGTGGTTCGTGTGTTTCGTGGTTCACTCTTTTCAATCCCCGAGGTTGACGCAAACATGACCTCGCCCGCCACGCCATCCGCTGAAGTCACCCAAACTCTCGAGCCGGTGCTGGCGCCGCCGCGCTTTTTCTTTGGCGTGTCGCTGGCAGCGGCGCTGTTCTTCGCGATCTGGACGGTGCTGGTGCGCGGACTCCAAGTCTTGGATCCTATCGATCAAGATTGCGCGAGCTATTTCCGCGCCTGGTCCGCGGAACATCCGGGCATGTGGAAGGCCATGGTCTTCTTCACCGACATCGGCGGCGTCGCGGCCATGACGCTCCTGCTGATCCTGGGCGCCCTTTGGCAAAACGCCCTCAAAAATCGCCATCTCGTCAGCGCCTGGCTGTTGATCGTGCTCGGCGGCGGCATGCTGAACATGACCACCAAGAACTTCTTCTACAGGGCGCGCCCCGACGAAAATCTGCGCGACCGCGCCGTCTTGGAGCGCAACTACAGCTATCCGAGCGGCCATGCCATGGGCAGCGCCGTCGGCTACGGCCTGCTCGCCTACACGCTGGTCCTCCCTCAGCCGTGCCGGGGCCGCCGCATCGCAACCATGATTCTTCTCGCCAGTCTCGTGCTCGCCGTCGGCTTTTCGCGCATCTACCTGCGCGCCCACTGGTTCAGCGACGTGATCGCCGGCTGGTCGATCGGGCTCGCCTGGCTCTTCCTCTGCCTCGGCTGGCTGGAACGCCGACGGCTCGGTAAGGCCCCGCCATAAATGGTGGGGCGAGGTTGCTTTTTCACCAAAGTAAGCATGCCGAGTTTGCCGATTCTATCGATGGGCCGTCTTTTCCTCGTTCTGTCAAGGAAGGCAAACCGTGCGCAAGCTCCTCCCTTTGCTTCTTCTGGGCACATTCGTCGGCTGTTCCGATCCGATCGTGAAAAACGATCCCGAACCGCCGAGTACCCTGCTTGACAATATCCTTGGCGATACCCCCGTCGAACAGCCTCTCGAAGAGCTCGACGCCAAGGACCCCGCATCGCTGCGCAAACGCGGCAACAGCTTCGTCGCCGCGGGAAACTTCGACGAGGCGATCATCTACTACACTGAGGCCATCCGCCTCAAGCAAGAGGCCATGAGCTACTTCAACCGCGGCGTCGCCCACATGTCGAAAGGCGATCTCGACAAGGCGTTGGCCGACTACGACATGGCCATCAAGCTCGAACCGAAGCAAGCATCCCCGTACATCAACCGCGGTTTGTTGCTGCACTCGATGGGCAAGACCGCCCAGGGCATTACCGACCTCACCGAAGCGCGCAAGCTCGACGAGGAAGACCCTTCGATCCTGCTCAACCGCGGATTGCTCTTTCTCAACATTTCGCTGTACGATCGCGCTGCCACCGATTTCGACATCGCCGTCAAGATGAAGCCCGACTACATCGACGCCATCATCAATCGCGGCTACTGCTATCATCGCTTGAAGCAGTACCAGCGCGCCGTGCAAGACTTCGACGACGCCATCAAGCAAGCGCCGTCCAGCGCGCTGGCCTACAGCAATCGCGGCAACTCCTACACCATGCTCAACGAATTCGACAAGGGGCTCGCCGACCTGAGCGAAGCAATTCGCCTCGAACCCAGGGACGCTCAGCTTTACAACAACCGCGGCAGTGCCTACGGCGCCAAGGGAGAGCACAAGAAAGCGGCGGAGGACTTCGGTAAAGCGATCGAGCTGCTCCCCGATTTCGCGTCGGCGTTTCGCAATCGCGGCCTGGCCTATCACACCCTCGGCGATAAGTTCTTGGCAGGCGCCGATTTCGCCATCGCGCTCAACATCGAGCCGCAAATCACGGAGGGTATCCCGCCGGAGTATTTGAAGAAGTGATCGCTGCAGCGCCGCTTGCGGCTGAGCGCTCGCGTGTCCGCTCCGAGCGCAAGGCCGTAAGCCGTAGGTCAACTCTTGCCCGCATCCTGGATGCCGTTCGGCGGCGCAGGCTTGATGCCGGTGTCGGCGCTCGCGACGGGCGTGATCGGCTCGTTGGCCATTTTCTGGACGGTCGCCATTTTCGCCATCGCTTGTTTTCGCTCACGCGACTTTTGATCAATGTAGCCCTTCGAGTAGAGCACCAGCCCCGCGCCGACGGCGGCAAGTAGGATGCCGGAGGCGAACATGATCCAACCGGGCAGGTATTCCGGACGGTTGCCTTCTTCGGGAGGATGCCAGATGATGCTGACGATGGCGTTGACGATTGGCGCGCCGGCGAAGACGAGCGGCGCGACGTAGAGCGGTTTGCCGCCGTTCTTGATCGAGAAGATGATGCACAACGCCCCCGCGGCGCCGGCGATGCCGCCCAGCGTTGAGAAGGTGACAGCGTTCATATTGAACGAGCCGTCCTTGGCGGTGAACTCCAGCTTCTCGCCGCCGGCCAGGCCGAACTGCAAGGCGATGAGCGGAATGACGACCGCGGTGACGAAATAGGCCAGCCCAACACAGAGGAACGCGCGAATAGCCCCTGCGCTCGGCGCCCCGCCTCCCATCGACGCCTGCCCCTCGTGCAACACCGGCACGTAAACGCCCCACGACAGCACCGCGCCCAGCACAAACGCCATCCACGTCTCGAAGCTCATGTCGCTCCTCCGTTCGAATTCGTTTCCGTTGTGTGGCCATTGTATGGGGCGAATCCGTTCAAGTCCGCGCATTCTCTACGCCGATGAAGTTCAAGGATACACACCATTCTGACCGCGCCGCGAAATCACACACTTTCATTAACGAGCCGCGACCGTAAGGGAGCGGAACGAGCACATCGCTCCCTTACGGTCGCGGCTCGTAATGACTGTCCCAATGGGGAGACGGAATCATGGGCGAGCGAGGCAAACCTCGACCGGCAATTTTTCGCGCTCTGGGCAAGCTGGATCCCCCCGCCGCCGTTGACGTCGATGGCGAAACGTTCCAACTCGTCGAGATTTTCAAGCACGATTCCTGGGCCGCCACCGCGATCTACCAGAGCGCGACCAAGAAGATCGTCTGCAAGTTCAATCGGCAGCAGAGCATCCTGGGCTTGCCGGTACGCTGGCTCGGGCGCTGGCTGGCCCGGCGCGAAGCGGCCCATTATCGCCGGCTTGCCGATTTGCCCAACGTGCCCCATCTGTGCGGTCCCGTCAGCGTTGCCGGCGACGTTCTGCCCTACGCTGTCGCTCACGACTACGTCGAAGGCCGGCCGCTGCGCGCCGACGACGTGCTGCCGGAATCATTCCTGATCGAATTGCGTTCGGCTTTTGACGAAGTGCATCGCCGGCAGATGGCCTACGTGGATCTGCACAAACGCGAGAACATCTTGGTCGGCGACGATGGCCGGCCCTATCTCATCGACTTCCAAGTGAGCTGGATGCTGCCCGAAAACGCCGGCATCTTCGGCTCATTCAAACGCTGGTTTCTTCGCCAGTTGCAGAGCATCGACCGCTATCACCTCGGCAAACACGAGAGCAAGCTGCGCACCAGCCTGAGCGGCGAACCAACCACGTCGTCGGCGCGGCCGTGGTGGATTCGCGTGCATCGCGTGATCGCCGTGCCGTTGCGCGAGACGCGCCGGCGGTTGCTTGTGCTCGTCGGCGTTCGCAAAGCCAAGGGGCGTTCCCACACCGAACATTTCGCGGAAGACGCGGTGCGGCAGGAATCCAAAGTTTAGCCGCGGTTCGCAGAACCGGGCGGTTCTGCGAACCGCGGCTAAACAAATCACATCACCCGACAGCGCGCATCCTTGAGTACGTGCAGATTGACCGGATTGCGCGGCGCCTCCCCCGTCAACATGCGCCGCGCTTCCGCCGCCCCCTTGGTGCGCATTTCCATGTAACCTTCCATCGAGTAAAACGCCGAGTGCGGCGTCAGGACGATCCTCGGATGCGCGCGCATCCTTTCGTCGCTCAAAGGCTCTACTTCAACGACATCGAGCGCCGCAAACGCCACCTGCCCCGAATCGAGTGCATTCAAGAGCGCGTTGCCGTCGATGCACGGGCCGCGCGCCGTGTTGACGACGTATGCACCCTTCGGCAATTGCGCCAGTGTCTTCGCATTGAGGAGGTGGCGCGTTTGGGGCGTCAATGGGCAATGGACGCTGACGAACTCGGCTTGCTTGAGCAGGTCTTCAAGGCGAGCGACGCGCTCGACACCCAGCGATTTCTCGAGGCCATCAGGCTTGTACGGATCGAAGATGACCACGTGCAGACCGAGCGCCTTGGCGCGGAGCACCAGCGCGGCGCCGATGCGGCCGCAGCCGATGACGCCGAGCGTGCGGCCGCGCAAACGCGGCGTGCCGAAGGCGGCTTCCGGATTCCATTGGCCGGCGCGCACCGCCTGGTTGGCCGGCAGGAAGCGGCGGGCAATGGCGATCAGCAGCATGAGAGCGTGATCGGCGACTTCCTCGGTGCCGTAATCGGGGACATTGCAGACGACGACGCCGTGTTTACCGGCCGCGTCGAGGTCGATGTTGTCGAAACCGACGCCGCAACGGATGATGCCGCGAACTTTCGGCAACATGGAAATGGAGCGGTCGGTCAGCTTCATGTCGTGATAGACGAGCAAGACGTCCGCGTTGCTGGCGCGGCGGATGACCTCCGTTTCATCGACGGTTTGCAAGAGCGTGAGGTCGGCAATGTCATCGAGGATCTTCTTCTCGGGGCCGGCCTCGGAGAGGTGATCGGTGACGACGACGTGAAAACGATTGCTCATCGGTGTCTCAATAATAATGTTGTGGAAGTCTCATTCGCATATGTATATGGTTGTGGATTGGAGGCGTCCTTTTCCGGCGCTGCACTGCGAGCGCTAAACGAATTGCGGAGAAACATCATGTTGCGAATGGCTGCCCTGTCAGGAATCATGTTCGCGATGTCCGTCGCGCTGGCCTCGGCTCAGCCGGTCACCGCGCCGATCAAACTCTTCAACGGCAAGAATCTCGACAACTTCTACACCTATCTCCGCGGCGTCGGCAAAAACAAGGACGAGAAGGGCGTCTTCACCGTCGTGAATGGGTCGATCCGCGTCTCCGGCGAGCTCTTCGGCGCCATCACGACCGAGAAGGAGTATGAGAACTATCACCTAATCGTCGAGTTCAAATGGGGCACGAAAACCTGGGCCCCGCGCGAGAAGGCGACCATGGACTCCGGCATCCTCCTGCACTGCGTCGGCGCGGACGGCGGCTCCAGCTACAGTAAGGACGGCAAACCCGTCGGCCCCTGGATGGAATCAATCGAATGCCAGATGATCGAAGGCGGCACCGGCGATTTCATCCTCGTCGGCGGCAAAGGCAAACCCAAGATCACCGCTACCGTCAAGCAGATCGGCAAACAGTGGCACTTCGACCCCAAGGGCGAAGCCAAGGAATTCATGGGCGGCCGCATCAATTGGTATGGCCGCGATCCGGACTGGAAGGATGTCAAAGGCTTCCGCGGCAAGAACGATGTCGAGAAGATCGCCGGCGAATGGAACACGCTCGAATGCGTTTGCGATGGCGACAAGATTACGAACATCCTCAACGGCGTCGTCGTCAACGCGGGCACGAAGGCGAGCCACACCAAGGGGAAGATCCAGTTTCAATCGGAGGGAGCGGAGCTGTTCTTCCGGCGGATCGAGTTGTTGCCGTTGAAGAAGTGACAGGCGCAGCGACGCGGAGGCGATAATTACTCGGGCGCTTCTTGATCGAGCAAGGCAAAGAGATCGCGCAACGCCAGCGTGAAGCCGGGCAGGACGTCGCCGCCGTCGAGCGTGTCCGATTCCGACAACGGCACGATCGTCTTTGGGCTGGTGTGGACCGCGACCGTGCGGGTTTCCGGATCGATTATCCAAACCAGCGATACACCGGCCTTGAAATAGTCTTTGAGCTTGCGTTTCATCTCGGCGACGGTATTGCTCTTGCTCAAGACCTCGACGGCAAGGTCAGGGGCCAACTGCGGTATCGGTTCCTTGGGGACCTTTCCGCCAGGGACGCGCGCCCAGGAAATGAACGATACATCGGGAATCCGCACCAGCCCTGAAGACAACTTCAACATACCCGCCTCGCCGGCAATCAATCCGAGCTTCTTCGGCGCGACGAATGCGTCCAAGAAGAATGCCAGCTGCAGCGCCAAGAACGATTCATGGTATCCCATCGCTTTCTCCACGAGGAGTCCATCAACCAGTTCACAGAGCCGCCTTTCCTTGTCGCGCACGGCAAGTACGTCTTCTTCTGATGCTGGATAGGGCTGAAAACGAATGCGCGATGTCGGCACGTCGCCAAGCCGGCGCAGAATATCCGCCAGCATGACTCGGCGACGAGATACAGTTGCGGTGGCCATTGGTTCCTCGAGAAGACCGTTTATGCCGGCGCCTTGAGATCGAGCGCCGCGAATAGCTTCTGCAAAGATAGCGTGAAGCCCGGCAAAACGGCGCCGCCGTCGAGCGTGTGCGCCTCGGTCAGCGTTTTGAATTTCTTGACGCTGGTGTGGACGACAACGGTGCGTGTTTCGGGATCGACCGTCCACACCAGAGACACGCCGGCCTTGAAGTACTCGCGCCGTTTGCGCTTCATCTCGGCGGGCGTGTTGCTGTCGCTCAGCACCTCGACCGCCAAATTGGGCGCGAGCTTCGGAATGGGTTCGTCGGGCACCTTGCCTCCGGGAATTCGGTCCCAAGAGACGAAACAAACGTCTGGGATTCGGACGAGGTCGAATTTCAACCGCACCATTCCGGCTTCACCCGCCACCAAACCAAGATTCCATGGCTCAACGAAGTCCAGCAAATAGCGAGCAAGAACGATCGCGAGCCAGGATGCCTTGAAACTCATGGCCTTCTCCACCAGGACTCCGTCAACGAGCTCGAACAAACGTTTTTCTTTCTTGTAGATCGCGAGCACGTCCTTTACCTTGGCGGTTCCGGGAGCGGGACGCAGACGAATCCGCCAGGCGGGAATCTCGCCAAGGTGCTTCTGCAAGTCGGCGAGCGTTTCAAGATCAGGTGCGTCAAATAGCGTGGCGGCCATGAAATCCTCTTGAAGGTTGGTATGGTGATTCTTTCACAGTCCATGCCGATTCGCAAGTGGAAACCCGCCGGTTAGCCGGACGTGCGAGCGACGGAAATTGCAGGAATCCGTCGCGCGCGCGTGCGGCTAACCGTCCGCCCCTTGACTGAAATCGGCACAACCTCTACAATTCGGAAAGGTTTTCAGGATCATCGTTTGGGCCGATTTTGACGGCTGTGCCAGGAAGGCCAAGGAAGAGTTTCGCAACCCACGGAAGGGGAGCCAAAGCGTGCTCAGTCCGCACCTCCATATTGAGAACACGAAGGATACACGCGCTTCCGCCGTGGCCGGGATGACGGTGAGGTTTCCCACGCCGAGGGAGTCGGCGCGTTCGTACGTGGCCGCGCCTTCTGCCCCCAAGTGCACTGTGATCGATGACCGGGCAGCGCTGAAGCAACAAGTCAAAGAGGCCAACGACATTGTCGCGGTCGTGGGCAAGCGTCTCAATTTGCGCCCAGCTGGTCCCACCTTCAAAGGTCTGTGCCCCTTTCACGAAGATAGTCGTCCTTCATTCGATGTCGATCCGCGCCGCCAGCGCTACCGCTGCTGGGCCTGTGGCAAACATGGCGATGTCTTCAATTTTGTCCAAGAGTACGATAAGGTCAGTTTTCCAGAAGCGTTGGAACTTCTCGCACGTGACGCCGGGATTTCTTTAGAAAAAATTCAAAAAAATCCGCAGGGTCCGAGTCGCGCCGGTATGCTTGACGTAATGAAGTGGGCAGCTGACCTGTTTCAGCAGTGCTTGCTCGAATCTCCGCAAGCCGAAGCGGCGCGGAAATATCTCGGCGAACGAAAATTGGTGGGGGATACCGTCCGCAAATTCGGACTCGGCTTCGCGCCGTCGGGGGGGGAATGGCTGGTGCGCGAGTCGGCCAACGCGGGCAAGCCGGCCGAGATGCTGGAGTCGGTAGGACTGATTGCCAAACGGGACCAGGGGAGAGGCTACTACGACCGCTTCCGCGATCGGGTCATGTTCCCGATTCGCGATATTCAGGGCCGCATCGTCGGCTTCGGCGGACGTATTTTGCCGTCATCTGTCGTATCGGCAGATCGACCGCCGCCTAAATACTATAATTCGGCGGAGACTTCCCTTTTTTCGAAAAGCGATCAGCTTTACGGCATCGACCTCGCCCGCCAGGCAGCCAATAAGGCGGGCTACCTGGCGATCGTCGAAGGCTACACCGACGTGATGATGGCGCACCAGCATGGCATCGGCCAGGTCGTGGCGACCATGGGAACTGCCCTGAACGCGCGCCATGTCAAGAAGCTCAAGGGGGTGGTGTCGCGCGTCGTGTTGGTGTTCGACGCCGACGCCGGCGGTGAAGGCGGCGTCGATCGCGCCCTGGAGGTGTTCGTTGCCCACGACCTCGACCTGAGAATTGCTACGCTGCCGGAAGGACTCGACCCGTGCGACCTATTAGCGGCACAAGGCCCCGAGCCTTTCCGCCTTGCCCTGGAAAGGGCGGTCGACGTTTTCGAGCACAAACTGCAGCGCGTCTGGGCCAAGCATGCTTCGAGCGGGCTCGACGGCCGACGCCTGGCCGCCGAGGAGATGCTGGCGATTCTGGCCCTGTCGCCCGCGGAACGATCGGTGAAACTGGAACTGATGGTCAATCGGATTGCCCATCGTTTGCAGATCAAGGAGGAAACCGTATGGTCACGACTGAAGGAACTGCGCGGCGTCCGAAAAAACGCCGAGGCGCGCGAGCCGGCACAGGGGGCTCTCATCCCCGACTCCACTCCCAAGGGGCGAGGGGAGGACTTGCCAGCGCAGCCGACAGAGACGCAAAGCGCCAAGGCGGCGCCTCATGAACGTGAACTGGTGGAACTCCTGCTGGCCGAACCAGCGCTTTTGAGCCGCGCCGCGATCGAGGTCCCGTCCGACGAAATGGAACATCCCGGTCTCCGCAAAGTGATCGAGGCGCTCTACCGCCTCCACGCCCTCGGGCAACCTGCTGACCTGGACCATTTGCACGGGTTCGTCGATAATGAACGATTGTGGACGAAAGTCCTCGAATTCCATGAACGCGGCCTGGACTACGCCGATCGGCCCTGGGTGTTTCAGAAAGTCCTGGAGCGGTTTGCCGAGCGCCGATTGCTGCGCCGCAGGCAGGCCCTTCTTAATCAATTGCAGGATGCCGCGGACGAGGCGAGCAAACTCGAAATTCTGCGGCAGTTACGGGATTTATCCAGTACCGGGACGGCATTGTAGTCCTCACGCCCGACGTGAGGACGGATCGTTACGCGGAGCGTGGCGACGCGACCGTTCCCTGACTCCTGACGAGGAGATTTGAATGGAACTGAAACTGGACGACGGCCTGAAAACACTCATCGATTCAGGCAAGGAAAAAGGCTACTTGACCTACACCCAGGTCAATGAATTCCTCCCCGACGACGCGGTCAATCCCGAAAAGCTCGATCAACTGCTCATGCACCTGGAAGAGCAGGGCATCGACCTCATCGACGAAGCCGATATCGACGATCGCGTAGCGAAGACCGGCAAAACCGGCGCCTCGCCTGACGCCGAGATCGAGGCCGAGTTGCGCGAGCTCGACGTCAGTGTCTTCGAGGAAGAGAGCGACGGCAAACGCATCGACGACCCGGTGCGGATGTACCTGACGCAAATGGGTTCGATCCCGCTCCTGTCGCGTAAGGAAGAAATCGAGCTGGCCAAGAAAATCGAGGTCACGCGCAAGCGTTTCCGCCGCCGCGTGCTCGAATGCGATTACGCCCTCTCCCAGGTCGTGGACACCCTCAAGCGCGTCCACTCCAATGAATTGCCTTTCGATCGCACCATCAAAGTCTCCTTGACCGAGAACCTCGAAAAGGACAAGATCCTCCAGCGCATGCCGCACAACTTGAAAACGCTGGAGCACCTTCTCGAACAGAACGTCGACGACTTCACCAAGAGCGTCGACGAGAAACGCTCCGAGGAGGAACGCAAGTTCTATCGCCGCAGCCTGAAACTGCGCCGGCGCAAGGCGGTGACGCTGGTCGAGGAACTGTCGATCCGCACCCAGCGCGTGCAGCCTTTGATGAAAAAGCTCGAACAGATCTCGCGCCGCATGGACGAGCTGGAAAGCCAGATCGCCCTTCTCGACAGCAACCGCGGCTCGCGTGAAGATCGCGCCAATCTCGACAAGGAGCTGCGCGACCTGATGATGATGACGCTCGAAGACCCGACGCTCTTGCGCAAGCGCGTCCAGTCGGTCCGCGAACGCTTCACGGAGTACGAGGACGCCAAGCGCGCCCTCTCCGGCGGCAACCTGCGGCTCGTCGTTTCCATCGCCAAGAAGTACCGCAACCGCGGCCTGTCGTTCCTTGACCTCATTCAAGAGGGGAACACCGGCCTCATGCGCGCGGTCGACAAATACGAGTATCGCCGCGGCTACAAGTTTTC
>SXGR01090052.1_pt1 | contig 18921 bp, 20 predicted proteins | sample 3174711 | NCBI WGS metagenome assembly SXGR01 (sample SAMN11356860, study PRJNA531348) | freshwater metagenome | isolation source: freshwater sample F1-60 | place: China: Fuxian Lake, Yuxi | collected 2017-12-25
CGCGGCGTGTCGAAGTATTATTTCCCGATGTATCTGAAGGAAATCGAATACCGATACAATCACCGCAACGACAACGTTTTTAAGCTTTTCTTGAAACTCTACTTTGGTTACGTTTCGCCCTAATTACCTTTGTTTTTATTGGTATTTTTAAGTGTCCAACGGCCGCCGCCACGAAAGTCGGTTGCTTACTTGCCATGCTCGACCTAAGCGAGCGGTTCGCCGCTTTGGCGTTCCACATCACGCCCCCGGGGCCTCAAGCGCATGACAAGAAGTTGCGCGCGGATATCGAGGTGTTCGCGGCCATCGTCAAGGCAATGGGACGGCAGGTTACCTCGGGCAATACTATTCGGGCTCTATTTTTGCCGCACGTACGATCTCAGCATAGCGCTTGATGTCCGCCCGGAAAATCTTCGCGAATTCAGCCGGAGGATCAGCCTGGGCCTCGAACCCGCCTGCCTGGAAAAACTCGACCAGTTTGGGTTCCTGCATCGCTTTTCTGATCTCCCGGTAGAGCCGCTCCACGACGGGAGACGGCATGCCCGCCGGGCCGAACCACGCATGCCATGCCACGTCATAGTGAAAACCGGGCCCACCCGCTTCAGCGACGGTGGGCACACTCGCCGCGGCTGCCAAGCGCTTGTCACCACTGAATCCGAGCGCCTTTAATTTGCCCGAGGTCACCAGGGGAATCACGGAATTGGGCGTCTGAAACGCAAACTGTACTTCACCACCCAGCACCGCGGCGAGCGCCGGTGCGCTTCCCTTGTACGGTACATGCAGCATCTGCGTGCCGGTTTTCAGTTGCAGCAGCTCGACCGCCAAATGCTGGCCGTTGGCAATGCCCGGCGAGCTGAAGCGCACGGCGCCGGGCTTCTTCTTCGCCAGTTCAATTAAATCCTTGACTGAATTCACCGGCACGGATGGGTGCACAACCAACAGGTAGCCCAGCCCGCGCACAAAATTCGTAATGGGCGTAAAGTCTTTCGCGGTGTCGTACGGCAGCTTTCGATACATGCTGGCATTGATGACAAACGACACCGCGTTATTCAGCAACGTATAGCCGTCGGGGGCGGCCTTCGCCACCGTGTCGGCGGCGACGATACCGTTTGCGCCGGCACGATTGTCGATCACAATCGACTGCCCGACTTGCAAGCCCACCTGCCTGCCCACTACCCGTGCGTAGGCATCAATCGTCCCGCCGGGCGGAAAGGGCACAACCAACCGGATGGGGCGGCTGGGATAACTCGAATGGGTCTGCGCCGAACCTGCATGCATTGCCTGAGCCCACGTCGGCCCGGCGCATGGCAGCAGCGCGAAAAGAAAGCCTCCCAAGCGAACCATATTACGTCTCCGTCCTGTTGCACATTGGTATTGTTGAAATCGTAGATAAGGCGAAGATATCTTAGGGGCAGGCGCGCATATATTCCGCCGTAGATGCGGCACAAATATCAAACAACAAGTATTGGTTTTTATTGATATTTTAAGTTTCCAACGGCAGCCGTATGGCCTGTCCCGTTGCCACCGACCGCTCAATCGCCACTGTGGTTTCCAGATTAACGCGCGCCTGCTGCGGTGTGGTGTGCGAGATGGGTGCGCCGGTCACCAGATGATCGATCCATGAACGTGTTTCGTTGCCTAGCGATCCCCAGAAATTGCCGAGTGCCCAGTCGCCCGCCGAATTGCTGCCGAGAAACGCCATGTTGAGGTTGTGGCCGGGCACGTACGGGTGCGGCACGCCTTTTTCGGTGTAGATGAGGTGATCCTTGTGATCGTCATCGATCAGCATGGTGCCTTCGGTGCCGAGGAGCTCCACGCGATCTGATTGGCCTTGCGTGGGGAAATTTGCGGGCAGCGAATAGCTGATGCCGAAGTTAAGTACCGCACCGTCGGTGAACGTAACGATGGCCCAGGTGGCGTCATGGCAGTTGTAGCCTGCCGCCTTGAAAATGCCGTGCTGCCCTCGCGCGACAACTTCCACCGGGCGGTTGCCTTCGAGAAACCAGCACATCAGATCGACGTAATACGTCAGCACATCAAGCACGGGTGTTGCATGCGGATCGCGCTTTAAAATCTGGAAGGTTTGCGCGCGTGAGTTGTAGACGCGCGCGAGGCCGCTGATGATGGTGCCCAGTCGGCCTTGCACCATCTGCTCCTTGGCCCGCAGAAAACATTCCTTGTAACGGCGGCTGTAGCCGAAGTTGAGTTTGCCGTTGGTTCTGGCGAGCATGTCGAGGATGTCGTCGGCGGTTTGCAGTGTGAGACCGATGGGCTTTTCACACAGCACGGGTTTGCCGGCGAGCAGTGCGCGCTTGATCGGCTCGGCGTGTTCCTGCTCGGGCGTGGAAACAAACACCGCATCGACATCCGGATGATCGATGGCGGCGTTGTTGTCGCCGGTGTGGAAATGCGCGCCGGACAATTTGGCCAGTGCTTCGGCCTTGGCCGGATCGACATCAGAAACCGCAAGAAATTTGACCGACGGGTGCATGCCCGCCAGGCGCGCGCGCAAGGTGCCTATGCGGCCAGAGCCGATGACGGCTATACCCAATCCATTCTTTGCCACGAGAGACCTCTCTAACTAATTGATTTAATTTATTATTTTAAGATGCTTGATTTCTGCCGTACCGCCGCTGCCGCCGTTCGCCTCGTCCAGCATGGTGAAAATCTCGCCGCATTCCCTTGCGATGGCATCGGCAATGTCGTTCAACATTTTCAAACCCTTGGCTGCGGTGGCGTGTTCGGGTGATCCGTACCAGCCGGTCTCTGCAATGGTTTTGATATCGCGCAACACGGGCTGATAACTGCGCGTGCGGCGCAGCTTGTCCCACTTGCGGCCATGCGAGTGGTCGGACGAATAATCGATGCGATCCAGATGCACCAGATCCGGCTGATACGCCAGCACCGCCAGCGCTTCGATTTCGCCGCCGTGGGTCAAGCCGCCGCAATCGTGACCGTAGAGTTCGGCTGCGACATAACACGCTTGAACGACGATCACACTCATGCCGACATCGCGATGCAGCTTTTCCGAGGCGATGGCCAGAGACGGGATGTTACCTTCGTGCCAGTTCAAAATCATCAGCCGCTTGGCGCCATGTTTGGCAGTGGAGGCGCCGGTTTCAACGACCACGCTTTGATAGGTTTCCGGTGACAGCGTGATCGTGCCTTCGAACGGCATGTGCATCGGCGTCACGCCCAACGGGCCGCCGGGCAGCACCAGACCATCCATGCGTTCGGCCACCGCGTGGCTGATGACATTGGCAGCGTAGATGTCAGTGCCGGTGGGCAGATGCGGGCCGTGTTGTTCGACGCTGCCTGCGGGCAGAATCACCAGCGGGTTCTTTTTGAACTGCGCGGCGATTTCCGGCTGTGTGAGGTTGATGAAGTAGCGGGTGGGCAACATGACTTAAACTCCTGCGCGTTTGCGGGTTTCGGCAAGGATATCTGCAACTTTCACGGCTTGCCCGTTCTTTTCTATCGAGCGCAGCGCGGCGTCTACCATCGCCACCGCCACATTGCCGTTGTGCGCCGTCAGTTCGCCCGGCTTGCCGCTGACGCAACAGCCGGCGAACATTTCCAGCTCGGCGCGGAACATGTCGCTTTCGGGAACCTGGATGTCCTCACGTTTGGCCCAGCCGTTTTTGCCGCGCTGAATATAGAGCACCAAATTTTTGTGCAGCAGATGCGGCGTATCCCATGTGCCGAAATCGATTTCGTAATGCATCAGGCCCTTCGCGCCGAACACCCGCACGCTGAAAATGCCAGGTGATGTCCAGCTTGAGCCGACGTATCCCAGTTTGCCATCAGCGAAACGAATCGTGCTCATCGACTGATCGTCCACCTCCGCGCCCACGGGAGAGAGTTTTGACGACATCGATGAAATTTCCGTCACCGGCCCGCCCAGCATATGCAGCACGTCGAATTGATGGATGCACAACTGCGACAGATTGCCGCCCGGCGCACGCGCCTTGTACCAGCGCCACGTCTGCGGCGTGAGCTCGAGCGCGCGTTCATTGGAAAAGTTCGCTTCCATGAACGCCACACGGCCCAGCTCGCCACGGTCGATGTGCTCTTTGATGATGCGGATGCCCGCCATCAGCCGCGCGCTGTGGCCGACGGTGACGGTGATGCCGTATTGCTTTTCCAGCGCTTCGATACGCAATCCGTCTGTCAGCGTTTGCGCGATGGGCTTTTCGGTGTAGACGTGTTTGCCGGCCTTGGCCACCATTTCCGCCAGCGGCCAGTGCTGCTCATTGGGTACGGTGAGCACCACGCCCTTGATTTCCGGGTTCGACAGCAGGGTGGGCATGTCAGGCACGCCCAGCACGCCGAATTCTTTTTGAAATTCGTCGCGCTTGCCCTGGGAGCGGCTGTAGCCCGCGACGATTTGCAACTTGTCGGACTTGCCGGCAACGGCGCGCGTCAGTACCTTGGCCCAGCGGCCAAGTCCAACGATGCCCATTTTGACGGGAGTGGTCATGCAAAGGCCCCTTCGAAAAATCCATTATGAAACGCAGGCCGCATTTAATCACAGACCGTTGCACCACAGTGAGTGCATTGCGCAAAAGGGCGGCGTGCCGGATACTTCGCGCGAATGTCAAAATGGAGAGTAGCGATGAAGGGATTTTGCGCGTGTTTTCGGTTGGGATTTGCCGCTGTTTGTGTCGTCGGAAGTGTCGTGGGTGCTTCGCAAGCGGCTACGCCGCAGGCGTACCCGGAAAAGCCCATACGCCTCATTGTGCCGTTTCCGCCAGGCGGCGGCACCGACATACTGGCGCGCATGGTGGCGCACGAATTGACCAAAGCCCACGGCTGGCAATTTGTGTTCGACAATCGGCCGGGTGCGGCCGGTAACCTGGGATTGGATCTAGCGGCGAAAGCGGTGGCCGACGGCTACACCATGGTGATCGGGCAGACCAGCAATCTCGCGGTCAATCCCAATCTGTATACGAAGTTGCCGTACGATTCCGTACGCGATTTCGCGCCGGTGTCATTGATATCGTCGATGCCGGTGGCGTTGATGGTGTGGGCCAAATCGCCCTTTTTCAAGCTCGGCGATCTGCTGGACGCCGCGAAGGCCAAGCCCGCCGAGTTGACCTTTGCCACCACAGGCAACGGCACCATCGGCCATTTGAGCGGGGAGCTGCTTCAGCGCGCGGCTGGCGTAAAGTTCATCCATGTGCCTTACAAAGGCGCGGCGGTAGCGTTTCCCGATTTACTGGGTGGCCGCATCAATGTGTTCAACGCCTCGGTGGAAACGGCGTTGCCACAGGTGCAGGGCGGCACCATCCGCGTGCTGGCAGTGACATCAGCCAACCGCGTGCCGGCGCTGAAAAACGTACCCACCGTGGCTGAATCCGGCTACAAGGGCGTGGAGGCGAGTACCTGGTTCGGTTATCTCATGCCCGCGCGCACGCCACAGCCTATCGTCGAGCGCATGAGTATTGAAACCACGCGGGTGCTGAATCGCGCCGAATTGCGTGAACGACTGTCGAATTCGGGGGAGCAAATCACACCCGGCCCGCAGGCGTTTGCCGCGCTGCTTAAAGCCGATCTGGCCAAGTGGGGTAAGATCGTACGCGATGCGGGACTCAAGGTGGAATGAGGCTGGTGTGAAACAACCGCTGAGAAGGATTTTTAAAAAATGTATATAAAACAGATACTTACGACATATTCTGGCGTGGCATGTGGGCAAAGATCGTGAAGGCAGTCGGGATCAAAGTGGGGTAACGCAAGCATGATTGCCTACTGGCTTAACAAAACCGGTGATACGGCTCAACTCGAGGCGCGCGACACGCCCATGCCCGCGCCTGGCGCGGGGCACATGCTGGTGCGCGTGCGCGCAGCGTCGATCAATCGTGGCGATATCATGGCGCGCATCAAGCGGCATAGCGCGGCGGGTGGGCGGCCCGCCGGTGTGGATGGTGCGGGCGAGGTGGTTGACGGTGGCGCGTCGCCTTTCAAGACGGGCGAGCGGGTGATGTTTCGCGCGCACGGCGCCATTGCCGAATATGCGGCGGTGGATCCGGCGCTGGCCTCGCGCGTACCCGAAACGATGTCGTGGGAAGAGGCGGGTTCGCTGCTTGCCGCGTACGTCACCGGCTGGGAGGCGGTGTGCCAGTTCGGGCGCATGAAGGCTGGCGACTGGGTACTGCTGTGCGGCGTGTCATCGGGCGTGGGTGTGGCGGCATTGCAAATGGCCAGGCACATCGGCGCGCGCGTGATCGGCACATCGGGTTCCGCGCAAAAACTGGAAGCGCTGAAGAAGTTGGGCCTCGACGTGGGCATCGTCGCGCGTGGTGGTGATTTCGCCGGTGAGGTGTTGCAGGCGACCAGCGGCAAAGGGGTGGATATCGCTGTCAATCTCGTCGGCGGCACGGCCTTCCCTGCGTGCGTGCAGGCGTGCACCGACTTCGGCCGCGTGATCATCGTTGGTTATGTAGACAACACCATGCACGCCGATTTTGATATGGAAACCGTACACGGGCGGCGCTTGCAGATCATGGGTATTTCCAACACGCCGTTGACACCCGTGATGCGCGCCGTTGCCCATCGCGGTTTCATGGCGGATTTTGGCAGTGCGCTGGAGACGGGCGCGATACGCCCGCTGATCGACCGTGTGTTTTCATTCGAGCAGGCGCCTGCCGCGAAGGATTATGTTGAAACCAACCAGCTGATTGGCAAGGTGGTTGTCACGATGAGGTAATGGGATGGTGTGTGCTACAACGACTCCACCTTCGCTCCCGATAGCTTGATCACCTTCGCCCATTTGGTGATTTCAATCTGCACGTAAGCAGCAAACTGCTCCGGCGTCGTCGGCAGCGGGTCGGCGCCCGCGTTGAGCAATTGTTCGCGGAAATCCGGCGTGCCGAGCACGGTGGTGATTTCCCTGTTGAGCCGGGCGACAACAGCCCGCGGCGTACCGGCGGGGGCGGAGATGCCATACCACGAGCCGGATTCAAAACCAGGGACGCCCGACTCTGCCACGGTGGGTAGGTGTGGCAGCAGGTTTGAGCGCGCGGCCGTGGTCACCGCACGCCCACGCGAACGGCCCGCTTAATGCCCAGAAACACTCGATCAATTCGCCGCAAAACAATAAATCAGTCCATCACCACCGGTGCCGATCAGCGCCTTCTGGCTGCAGCCGCCGCGCGACTGGTGCGAAGAATTCCACGACGTTGCCCAGGGGTCGCTGGTGGGGCCGGCGCGGTCGTGGTGGCCGACTACTGCCACGCCTTCGGCGCCGCTGCGTGTCCAGTTGCCGCAGGTCACGTCCGGGTCGCCGGCGGCGAAGGCGATGCCGTCGGTGCGCGAGCCGGTGAGGATGTCGTGGCGGTTGGGTTTGTCGCCACGGCCTTGCACGACCTGGCCTTTTTCGTTCAGCGCGGTTTCCTTGTTGACGTTGTTGTTGGCGCTGTGCAGATTATCCACATCGCTGGCGATGCGCACGCCCTTGACGTTGTGCCACGGGCCGGTGCCGATGCGGTCACGTGCGTTGACGGTTTGCGCGCCGTCCTTGCCCTGAACGCTGAGATACGCACGCCAGGTCTTGCCGCTCGAGCCTGCCGCGCCGGCGAGCCGTTGGCACAGCTGATCCGCGCCGGCAAGTCCACCCAGATCGGCGCCGTTGCCCGAACCGTTGCTGCTGATAAAGAATGACATGCCGCCGCTACCGCCACCGCCTGTGCCGGCGCAGGCCGCAGCGATGGTTGCTACACCAGCGAGTGATGTGGGCAACAGCCATTTTTAGATAATTTCATGACGCCTCTCCTTTGGATAATTTAAGTTGATTTTAGGAACGGGTTCTGCGTTGGTACAACGTTGATTGGTGGATCAGTCGCCCAGTTGCCGCGCTCCCGTAATCCGCATATCGTAGCGACAGTAGTCGCAGATGTCTAAAATAAACCCAATAAAAACAGATACTTAAGACTGTTTATCGTAGGCGAAGCAAAGCCGCGCGCTCTGCCAGGCACTACTCTATCCGAATATTGGCTTCCCTTATCACCTTCGCCCAGCGTTCGGTGTCGGCCTTCACAAAGGCCTGAAACTCAGCGGGAGAGCTGGTCACTACATCGATGCCCACGCGTGCGAGTTGCTTCACGGTTTCCGGCGCGTGCATTATTTTTTTCAGTTCGCTGTTGAGCCGGTCAACGATGTCGGCGCGCACGCCGGTGGGTGCTTTCACGCCGTACCATGAATCACAGAGCAGATCGGCGAAGCCGGCTTCCTTCGATGAGGGCACGTTGGGTAGCGTAGGTACGCGCGCACCGGCGAGTACCGCAAGGCCGCGCAACTTGCCGCTGTTGACGAAGGGTATGGTTGCGGGCACTGTAACCGTCACCACGTCGATTTCACCGCTCAGGATGTGCGTGAGCGCGATGCTGGCGCCCTTGTAGGGCACGTGAATCATGTTGATGCCGGCCATGGCCTTCAACATCTCGCTGGCCAGATGATTGCTCGACCCCACACCGCCGGAGCCGTAACTGAGCTTGCCGGGATTGGCCTTGGCTACTTGCACCAGTTCCTTCAGTGTTTTCGCCGGCACAGAAGGGTGAATCACGATAACGTTTGGCACATTCGCAGTTTGCGCGATGGGCTGAAAATCACGCAACGCGTTGAAACTCAATTTTTTGTAGAGGCTGGGGCCGATGGCCATCGACGCACTGGTCTGCAACAGCGTGTAGCCATCCGGCGGCGCTTTGGCGGCAAGCTCCATACCGATGTTGCCGCCCGCGCCGGGACGAAAATCCGCGTACACCGGCTGGCCCAGCGCCGCGCCGAGTTTTTCGGAAATCAGCAGGGCGAGAATTTGCGAAGCGCCGGTGGGATACGGCGAAATGAAGCGGATGGTTTTTTCGGGGTACTTCTGCGCGTGGATCGGTGTGGCAATCAGAACGGGGAGAATAAAGGCGGCTGCGGCCGGCAGCCGGTGCAGGCAGGCGCTACCCCTGGCTGGCTTCGCCACCGATGGGCCTGTCGTTTCCGCCAGCTTCACGGCTTCCACCCGAAATTCGCTAGTGTAAATCCTCTGCTTTATCCGTTGCATTCATGTCCTCCCAGTCGTTACATTACAAGATCCGTCAGACGCCATCTTTTCCGACTTTCCTTACTGATAGGGCGTTACGACTATGACGTAGAGCCAAGCGGCGGTTGAGCGCAGCATTCGCTGCCATTGCGACTTTGGCTGGCAGGTGCTGATCATGCTGTCGGTTCAGAGCTGGGCGCGTGCGGTTATTCGATTTGTATTTTCGCGATTTTTACCGTTTGCGCCCACTTCGCCAGTTCGCTGCGAAAATAAATGCTGAATTCTTCGGGCGTACTGCCCACCGGATCGACGCCGCCTTCCAATAGTCTGTTACGCACCTCGGGTGAGGCCAGTGCGCGGGCGACTTCGTGCTGCAGCCGCGCGACAATGTCCTTGGGCGTGCCGCCCGGCGCGAACAACCCATGCCAGTTGCCCGATTCGTAGCCTGATATGGTTTCGGACACCGTCGGCAAGTTCGGCAACAGCGGCAGGCGTTTGACACCGGTGGTCGCCAGCAGGCGCAGCTTGCCCGCGCGCGCCAGCGGCAACGAGGTCAGTGGATTGTTCAAGGAAAACTGCACCTGACCCGAGACCAGATCGGCGATGCCCTGTGCCGTGCCCTTGTACGGCACATGCCCGGGTTCGATGCGGGCAAGCCGCGCCAGCAACACCACGGCCAGATGATTCGCGCTGCCCACGCCCGACGAAGGGTACAGCAGTTGTCCCGGCCTGGATTTGATCAACGCCAGTAGATCCGCCGTGCTACGCACCGGCAACGCAGGGTGGGCGAGCAGCGCGAAGGGAGAAGCGATGACTTGCGTGACAGGAACCAGATCACGCTCCACGTCGTACGGCAGCTTTTTGAACACACTGGGATTGAGCGAGACGGTGCTTGTAGTCAGCAGCAGGGTGTGGCCGTCTGGCGGCGCTCGTGCGACGATTTCCGTGCCGATAACGGTGGATGCACCAGCGCGGTTGTCGATCACCATTTGCTGGCCCAGCGCTTCGATCATGCGTGGCGATATCGAACGGGCCGTCGTGTCGGTGGGGCCGCCTGCCGGGTAAGGCACAACCACGCGGATGGTCTTGGCGGGAAAGCGCGATGCCGTCTGTCCGAGTGCTAGCGCCGGCGCTCCCAACAGCGTCGCAACCAGGGCCGTGGCCAGGCTGCCATGAATCGTGCGCAGCGCAAATTTTGCAGAAAAGGCCATGCGTGCCATAAAATTGTGTTTTGAAAAAATCAATTAAAACAAATACTTATATCGTATCATTGTTTGATGATGGCTACTCGCTGGACCTACTTGATTTTGATCCCCGCTGCGGCTACCACCTTCGCCCACTTTTGCAAATCCCTTGCCATCGCCGCACCGAATTCTTCCGGCGTTGCGGTGCGCGGCTCGGCGCCTTCGCCGGAAAGCTGTTTGCGGGTTTCGGGCACTTGCAGATAAGTATTGATTTCTCTGTTGAGCCGGGCCACCACCGCAGGGGGCAAGCCCGCCGGGCCGACCACCCCATACCAGCCGCTCACCTCATAGCCGGGCACGCCCGCTTCGTTGATAGTGGGCACGTCCGCCAGGGCGGAAGCGCGCTGACTGGTGGTGACGCCCAAGGCCACCAGCTTCTTGGCGCGCACATGCACCACTGCCGCCGGTATCGAGGGAAACAAAAATTGAATATGACCGCCCATCAAATCCACCAGCGCCAGTGCTTGTCCGCGATACGGTACATGCACGTAATCCACTTTGGTCATTGCCTTGAAGAGTTCACCCGACATGTGGCTGGGCGAGCCCACACTCGACGAGCCGTAACTGAGTTGTCCCGGCTTGGCGCGCGCGAAGGCCGCGAACTCCTTCACCGTGCGCACCGGCATCGATGGATGTACTACCAGTACGTTCGGTACCAACGCAACGATCGCCACCGGCGTGAAATCACGCAGTGGATCAAAAGGCAACTTGGCATACATCGAGGCATTGATGACAAAGCCCTCAGGGATCATTTGCAGGGTATAGCCGTCACGCGGTGCGTTCATTGTGATTTCGCCGCCGATGATGTGATTCGCACCGGGCCGGTTTTCCACGATCACTTGCTGGCGGAACGACTCGGCAAGCCGCGCGCCTACCGCGCGCGCGAGGATATCCGTCGCGCCGCCGGGGGCTACGCCGACAATCATGCGAATGGGCTTGCTGGGGTAATCCTGCTGCGCAGGCGCGGTGCCTGCCGCAAAAAACAACGGCACGTATGCCAGCAGGGAAATCACGATTTTAGTCTTCATGCACACTTGCTCCAATGTCTGACGAAGTGAAGAACGTTACTGCCCTGCCACGACGACTTCGTCGCCTTCGACGGTGAACCGGTGATCGAAGCCTTGGGAAGCCCATTCCATGTACTGCTGAATCTCGCCAAAGCGCGGATCGCTGGCGCGCAGGACTTCAGGCCGGTACCGCTTGTCGATTTTCATAGGCAGGAAGGATACGCGCTGGACGCCCGCTTGGGTTATCACGGCCTTGGCGAGCAGGCTTTTGGTGCAATCCCTGCCGTAAGGCATGAACGGATAGTCGGGATCGAGTTCAGCATAGTTGCCGATGGCGCCCTGCACCCACGGCGGCTCGTTCCATGTGTCCGCTGCACCGGCGCGCGTCATACAGAATACGCCGAGACTGTAGAAAATCGCCTTGCCTTTGTAGACTTCGATGGCTTTCGGAACATGCGGCGAATGGCCGACAATGAGATCCGCCCCCGCGTCAATGCAGGCGTGCGCGGCGGTGACCTGGTAGTCCGAGATTACGCGCGGTATACGCAGCACGCCAAAGTGCAGCGCCACGATTACGACATCCACCTGCCTGCGTAGTTGCCGCACGTCGTCGAGCAAGCGATTCAGATCGCTGTCGACGGGCTCGGTGAGTATTCGCACCGGTGCATTCGGGCCACGCGTATCGTAGGATGTGTTTACCCGCAGCGGTGCGATGCCCGGCTTGTTCGTGCCCGCTTCGCTGCCCTGTGCGCATACTGAACAGGCGCCCAGATAGCCGGCCTTGATGCCCTGGCGTTCGATGATGGCGGGCTCGCGCGCCTCAGCCAGATTTCGGCCCACGCCGGTGACCCGTATGCCTCTGCCCTGCAAGTTCGCGCGCGTATCGAGCATGGCATCGGGGCCATTGTCGTAGGTATGGTTATTGGCCATGGTGACCGCGTCGAAGCGGCAATCACTGAAAATCTGCGCCATCTCCGGTGTCTGCCCCACCTGTGGAGCCAATTCATTGGCAACCGGGCGTGTCGAATACGTGCGCATGCAATTGACAAAGCGCATGTCCGCGCGCGCCAGCGCCGGACGCACCATTTCGGTGTAGCCTTCGATGGAAAAGCCGTCTCTGGGTCCATGCACCGGGCCGCAGTCGCCACCCACGAGCAGGGAAACCTCGCCTTCAGAATGTTGCACCACGATCTCCGGAAATTGCATGCGACGACAGCTGCTACGCAAGCATGATGACATTGTATGCGTGACACGGGTAGTTGGTCATGACAACACCGATTGACCCCTATTGGGGCCGGCGATATAGTCCGGCGCAGAGAAGACGCGTAGGGTTGAAGTCGCAAAATCCGGCATGATTGTCAAAGCAAAAGTTTCGCACTCATCCAGGGGCTGGCATTGCTGATGGTGGCGCACGTGGTCAAGTGCCGCGCCCTGTGTGTGGCAATGCTCTGCGGGGTTTGTATGATGCCTGCGCTCGCGGCGCTACCCGAAAGCGGACCCGCGCTGCGCCTGGTGCGCGAGGTTTGGCTGGATACGGCACGCCAACGCCACGTCAATGTTCGTATTGCCCTGCCCCCGCAGGGCGTGCAAGGGAAAAGCACCGCGATGCCGGTGGCGCTGTTTTCTGCGCCGCAGGGGTTTCGTTGGGGCGGGCACGTAGATGGTTACGAACCATTGGCCGAAATGCTGTTAAAGCGCGGCGTCGTCATGGTGATGGTGTTCCACTACGATTTGCAGGAACAGATGGGCGCCAACGAACGCTTCTCTGATATCTATCCCGGCATACAAACCGGCAAACGCAACGATGCGCCGGTGGACCGGTTCGAGGATTGTCTGTACGTGCTGGATACACTGGGCCGTATCAACGGAGAGCGGCGCGTGGGCTGGCCGGCACTCGACCTGGCCAAACTGGCGGTCATTGGGCATTCCTCGGGCACGCTGACGGCTTTGCACATGAGTGGCTTGCCGGTGCGCGATCGCGACGGCAAGGTGTTCAGAGTACACGGCGATCCGCGCGTCAAGGCGTTTGTCGTCTACAGCTACCCGTTTGAATACAGCGCGCCCGGCCGCGCGGATGTGAAACAGGTGGGCGCGGTCGCCGGACTGCATGTGGCGGGAACAGAAGATCACCCGGACTATCGTAATTCGGCCTTTCGCTACATCGAAGGCGCGCCGCAATATTGGCTGGTGGCCAAGGGCGACCATAGCGTGGGTATGTTCGGTTCCGAGGCATTAATTTTGCAGGTGACGGGCGATTTTATCGATGCGCATCTCAAGGGCGACGCCGTGGCCAGAGCACGCCTGAATATCGACACGCTGAAATCTCACAGACCCGCGCTCAAACAGTTTATGGCAAAGACACCCAGCGCATGGCCGCGTCTCGATCAGCGTAACTTCGTTGCCTGGGCGCGCGAGTCGCTGCCATGGGGCAAGGACCTGCATGCGCGCGCCATGGCGCATCAACGTAGCAAAGAACGGCCGGCGAAATGACGCACTTCGCTGCTCTGGTGGTCAGCGCGGTTTTGTTCAAGCTGCTGGGGGGGCAGATTTTCACGCCGCTGAGCGTGGTATTGGCGGGGTTGATTTTCTTTTTGCGCTACGGCGTCGATGCTGGTCTGCGGCAGGCGCTGGAAGTTTTTCTGCTGCAATTTGGCGCGCTGATTTACATGCTGGCTAACCAGGAGCCCAGCTACTACGAGCATGCGGCACTGATATTTTGTCTGGCGCCCGCTGCGCACCGACTGCGTGAGTTGGGACGCATAGTGGCGGCAGAAGGCACCGTGTTGCTGGTGTTTGCGTATATCGTCTGGTCGCTGGCATGGAGCGCCAACACCGGCATGACGCTCGCCGGTATTTATATGTCGGCGCTGTGCATGGTGTTTTTGCTCGTGTATGTGCTGACCTTTGGCGCAGATCTGCAGCAGATTTTCCGCAAAGTGGTGCAACTGGTTGCAGTAATCATGGTGGGTTCGGTGGTGGTGGGCGCCATCGGCCATGGCAGCGCCGGACAGACGTTTACCGGCGTGACACTGCATCGCAATCAGTTCGGGTTCCTGTTGGGCCTGCTCATTCTGCTCGGCCTGTTTCGATTGCGCGCACAGGTGACCGGGCGGTACGCGTTTGGCGTGGCCGTATCTGCGGCATTTCTGGTTTACATCGATTCCAAGAGTTCGATCATCGCCATCGCCCTCACGGCGGTATTGTGGTTCGTGGTCACCGCAAAGCGCTGGCGGATTTACACGGCGCTGGTGGCTCTCGGCATTGCGGCGTTTGTGGTCAGTTTGCCCAGCCCAAAAATGGATCACTTCGCGATGCGCATGGGCCGTGATCCGACGTTTACCTCACGAACGGAAATCTGGGCCGATAGCGCAAAGCTGTTGGCCGAGCAACCTTACACAGGTTTTGGTTACAACGCGGTGTGGAGTGCATTCGAGAATCGCCTGTCGCAATACCGCGATGCGCCTGGCCCCAAGTACGGCCATGCGCACAATGCGTGGATCGATTGGGGCCTGCAGTTGGGTGTCGGCGGGTGGTTGGTCTATATCCTGTTTTAGGTGCGCTACTGGCGCGCGCGCTGGCCCTGGCGCGGCAGCCTGAGGGGTTTGTCAGCGGAATGCACGTTGTGTGTCTGCTGGTGTACATCCAGGTCTATGATTTGGCGAATGTTTCCACGATTCCCATCACGCGTTTTGGATTCTTCATGCTGGCGGCGGCATCGCTGTGTTTGTGGCTAGGCGCGGCGCGTCGGGACACGCCGACACCGGCAGCCACGGCTGGCATGCCACTGGGGGAAACCCAATGGTCTCGAGTGCGTACATACTGTGTATGGCGTACGTTCAAGGTGACGCTGCTGGCAGCGGCGGTCTTTCTGGGAGTGGCCAATGTCGCTGTTTGGGAAGACGGGCGTCGCTTCGCGGCGGTGAATGAACCTTACCCGCCGGCTGCTGATGCGATGGCTGCATCGAGTTATCTGGAAGCTGAAAAATTTCAATGGAAGAGCGCGGACAAGCTGCACGAGTATGCCCGGGCGCATCGTCAGGCGCTGCTTGAAAAAATGAACCGGAGCAAGGCGCCATGAGAGTCGCGCCAGGGCTGGCGGGTTTTGCCATTGCGATGGCACTTTGCGGTTGTGCGCCCAGCACGGATGTGTCTGGTTGGGAAATGGCACGCAAGAAACCCGGCGATACGCGGCTGGAGTCTTTTCCCGAAATTCCCGTGGCGTTCCCTGGTGTTGTGCCCCTGCCTGCGGCCACAGGCGCCAAGACAGATTCGCAGCGCGGATACCTGAAGCAGCATGATCCGGGCAGTCTGTTCCGGCGTGGCTATTCGGCGCCCACGCCCTGAAATGCAACCCATGACACGCTTACTCGTTCTGCTGATCGGCCTGCTGTGTTTGAACGCGGGCGCGCGGGCGCAAGCTGATACTACAGTACTCTACATCAGCAACGAACGCCTGACTGCATTGGCCTTGGGACATCCTCACTTCCCGCAGTTTGCCCGCGTGGGCTTCGGTACGAATGCCAAACCATGGCATGCCTGGTTCGGTGGTACGGAAATGTGCGTCATCGTGTATTTGCCGTCGTATTTGCCAGGAACCAAGGTCGATTTCGATGCAAAAATGCTGTTGGGGAACAACTTCAAAGGCCAACGCTGGGAAAACGCTTACGCCGCACTCGCTGCTTTTGATACCGACGGCAACGGCATAGTTGAAGGCGACGAGTTGCGTGATTTGTATATGTGGGTGGATTTCAATGGTGACGGTACTCTGGCCACACGCGAAGATGCGCTCGTATCCCTGCGCAAACGGTTTGCCGGCATAGACTTGCGTACGCTTGCCAAGCAGTACGATGGCGCGGCGCGCACGGGGCGGCTCGCGGCTTTTTCCGTGCTTGAGCGGCGCGGGGGCAGGCGTCATATGCTCGAACTTAAAGTGGGCGAGACTTTTCCGAGCCGTGACTGTGCCTACCTTTCGTAAACCGCCAAAGGAACTGCTGCGTTGCCTGATGCCCGCAACCCCTTCACCGGCTTCTGGCGTTGGACCATCTCCAATGCCAATCAGTGGAAAGACGCGACCCGTCCGTGGGGAAAGGAAGCGGCGGGTCAATTGTTGCTCGCGGCGAGTGGCAATCAGATTCATGGCCTGGTGCAGTACGTCGGACCCCATAACGACCGCATTAATCTCCCCTTGGAGGGCGCAGTGAATGGCGCGACGGCCCAATGGGTGTCGTCGTCACCCATGGGGCTGACGCGCAGCGAGTTGCGGCTGGAGCAGGTGTTCGGCCGTCCGGTACTGCGTGGTACTGCGTGGAGTAGTCGAAACGGCAAGGTGAGCGTGTGGAACTGGGAGGCGACGTATGAAAAAGCCATTGACTAGGTGGGAAGCCATCCTGTTGATTTTTGTGGCGGCGATACTGGTTGCTTGCAGTGTGTTGCAAAACCAGCGGCTGCAGGCTGTGCAGCTGGCGCAAAAGCAGGCGCTTTATGCAGAGCGGCTGCGCACGGCGCAAGTGATTCTCGAAAATGAAATGCTGGCTGCGGCGTATCTGACAACGCTCGACGTATATACACGCGAACGCGCGCGCCACCACCTCGATGGAAGTCCGCAGTGATCCGTTATCTGGCCTACGCTTTTGTGGCTATCATGCTATTTACGGTGGCGGGGCAGGCGATCAGGTTGCGGCAGATTGAGTCTGCGCCTTCAGTACAGATTGCACAGATCACCCAGATAGCGCTGCACGAAAGCCGACTGTTGGCATTCTTGGCAGAAATACGCCATGGCAACCGGCCAACCCATGACAACATTGTTCTGAGTATCAGCCGTATCCGAGATTCGCAACCCCAACTGCAGGATTACCGGTTGGAGGAACGTGTGGTGGCAGAAAAACTACTGGCGCGATTGAGCAAGACCGACTGACCGGTGCGAATGTGCACTCGTACGACCCACGTTATACCGGGTTTGTGGCTTGCGCCTTTTGAATTTGAAGTTTCAGTGGCAAGTGTTTCATCATCCACAGCAGCAGCAGCAGCCCTGGCAGCGCGATCACTGTGGATACCACGAAAAACGTCACCCAATCCGTGTGCTCGGCCAGCCAACCACCGCTTGACGACAGCCACGTGCGCCCAAACGCCATAAAGGATGTCAGCAGCGCGAACTGGGTGCCCGTATACGCCGTGTTGCACAGTAGCGACAAATAGGCCACGAATGCCGACGAGCCCATGCCGCCGGTGAAGTTCTCAATGCCCACGGCCAGATATAGAAAACCGACATCGTGGCCGACGATGGCCAGCGCAGCGAATATCAGATTGGACAACATTTGCAGGATGCCGCACCACAGTAGGCTGTTCAGCACGCCATACTGTTTGACCATCACCCCACCCAGAAAAACGCCGGCGAGCGTGGCGACCACCCCGAAGAGCTTGCTGGCGTTGGCGATCTCGGTTTTGCTGAATCCGAGCTTGACGTAAAACGGATTGGTCATCGATCCCGCGAACGCGTCACCGAGTTTGTAAAGCAGAATAAAGGCAAGTATCAGCAGCGCCGCAGCCAGCGAATGTCGGGTCAAAAATTCCTGGAAGGGTTCGATCACCATGGAGTGCAGTGTGGGCTGCGGGCGAGCTGCCGCCTCGCCCGGTTGCACATCATCCGGCGGTGTGGGCGCCAGGAGCGTGGCGATCATGCCGACAAACACCAGCAACGCCATCGCGGCATATACGATGGTCCAGCTCTTCAACGCGTCTGCCAGATACAACGCCCCGGCGCCAGCGGCAAGCAGGCCGATGCGGTAGCCCGCCTGGGTCATGGCGGCCCCCGCACCTTGCTGCGAGGGATCGAGGATTTCAATGCGATAAGCGTCGATCACGATGTCCTGACTGGCTGAAAAGAACGCGACCGCTACGGCCCATGCGGCAGTGTGCAATGGCGACGTGGCGGGATCGCTGAGTCCCAAACCGAAAATCGATCCCATAAGCCCCAACTGAATGACTAGCATCCAGCTTCGCCGCCGTCCCAAGTGCTGCGAGAGCAGCGGTATGGGCACGCGGTCGATCAGCGGCGCCCACAGGAACTTCAGGGTATACGGTGTGCCTGCCAGCGCAAACAGGCCGACCGCGGTCAGCGACACACCGACTTCCGTCATCCAAATCTGCAACGTGCCCATGGTGAGCAGCAGCGGCAGCCCGCTGGCAAAGCCCATGGCGGAGACGAACAGCAACCGCCGCTCCGTGTACAGCGTGAAGGCTTCGCCCCAGCGTTGGAGGCGACCGGTGGGTACGCCAGTGTCAGTCATCAGGTTATGTTTTTCTGTCGGTTTTGTGTCGGGCGCATGGCCGCTGGCGCGAAAGGGTTGGTGTTCGCGCAAGCGTTTTACATGATATAGCGCAAACCGCGCTGCACCAAATGGCATGGCTACTTCTTGGCCGGGACGGGAGAATTGTCCAGAGGTAAAATTCACCCATGCTGCTACGCGATGACTTTGTATCACTTCTTGTGCGCCGCCCCCCATGCCTGTTGTTGCGACAGGCGTGGTTGTCCTGTCTGTTGTTTACTGCGTTTCTGGCGGCTGCGCAGATACCAGCGGACAGCTATAAACCCGTTCCCGGTCAGCCGGGCAAGGACGTGGTGTGGATCCCTACGCCGGATGCCACGCTC
>SXGR01006945.1_pt1 | contig 18918 bp, 18 predicted proteins | sample 3174711 | NCBI WGS metagenome assembly SXGR01 (sample SAMN11356860, study PRJNA531348) | freshwater metagenome | isolation source: freshwater sample F1-60 | place: China: Fuxian Lake, Yuxi | collected 2017-12-25
ACGGCAGGTTTTTCAATTCTGCAGACCTGCTTGCTTTCAATCCTACTTTTTTCAGGCGCATCGCAATTTGCCGTAGTGGGAATTATGGGTGCTGGTGGGGCAGCTATCAGCGCAATTGCAACAGCCACATTACTCGGATTTAGAAACACTCTTTACGGTCTGCAAATGGCACCCATCTTAAAAGTAAAAGGTTTTAAACGAGCTCTTGCTGCGCAAATAACTATTGATGAGTCAACAGCGGTAGCAACCTTGCAAGATAATGATGAAGACCGCAAAATAGGATTTTACTTAACCGGTATTGGTGTTTATATTTTTTGGAATTTGTTTACATTACTTGGTGCGTTGGGTGCTAGTGCAATTGGTGACCCTTCGGCGTGGGGCTTAGATGCAGCAGTGCCTGCCGCCTTCTTGGGATTAATTTGGCCACGGCTTAAAAACAAAGTTCAATTTCTCGTCTCAGGAATTGCTATCACCTGGGCTCTGCTACTAACGCCAGTAACTCCAGCTGGAATCCCAATTATTACTACCGTTGTTCTGGCAATCATTTTTGGGGCCAAAAAATGAGTGCTATATGGATTGCAGTTCTTGGTGCAAGCTTGACCGCATTTTTAAACAAATACATTGGACATAGTGTTCCTGAAAAATGGTTAAACCGACCAGTATTTGTCAGCATTAATGCATTAGTGCCAATTGTTTTACTTAGCGCCCTAGTTGGCGTGCAAACATTCACCGATAAGCAAGAGATAGTGATTGATCAGCGAGCAGCAGGAGTTTTTGTGGCTCTAGTTGCCCTGAAATTAAAAGCGCCATTTCCACTAGTTGTTATCTCCGCCGCAATCACATCTGCTGCTGTTTATAACTGGTTTTAAAGAACTTTCAACGCCTCTAACTTCTCTTTCAAAGCAGCATCTGATGGCTCAGTCAGGTGAGTGCCATCTGCAAATAAAATTACTGGAATTGATCTCATGCCTCCATTAATCTCAATAACCTTATCTGAAGCAGAAGCATCAGCTTCAACATCTATGTAGTTGTATTTAACATTATTAGCATCTAAAAACTTTTTAGACCGGCGACAATCGCCACACCACTCAGCTCCATACATAGTTATTTCACTCATTACATACCTCCCATGTAATTTTCCAAACCTACTGTTAGACCTGGATTTTTTGCAACATTTCTAATGCCAATTAAAACTCCTGGCATGAATCCTGCCCGATTTATTGAGTCATGGCGAATTGTTAATGTCTCTCCTAAATCTCCAAAAATAACCTCCTGGTGGGCAACATAACCATGAGATCTAATTGAATGAACTGGAACATCTCCTACTTTTCCACCACGAGAGCCAGCTATTTCAGATTTGGTGCTATCTGGCATGGCTGGTTTCTTACTTTGCTTTCGAGCTTGAGTAATCATCTCCGCAGTTCTAATTGCAGTGCCAGAGGGTGCGTCCACTTTATGGGCATGATGCATCTCCACTATCTCAACACTTTCAAAGTATTTAGCTGCTGTCTGGGAGAACTGCATCATCAAGACTGCTCCTAAACCAAAATTTGGCGCAATTAAGGCACCTACTTTTGGCTTCTTACTGAGCATCGATTTGAGCAAATTTAATTTACTTTCATCAAATCCAGTGGTACCTACTACAACATGAATCCCATTTTGTATTGCAAACTCTAAATTTTTCATCACAGAATCTGGTGTTGTAAAGTCAACAACAACTTCAGTTCCAGTTGAGACAAGCTGGTCTAAAGAATCACCTAGATCAATTGCGGCAGATAATGTTAAATCACTGGCAGCATTAATTGCTGCGACAGCTTCGGCACCCATTCTTCCCTTAGCACCAAGGACTGCAACCTTCATTTGATTAGCCTCTCAAATTTACTAGTGGATCTGAACGGGCCCACTACTGCAAGGGTAGGAGATGCCGGCAGGATTTGGCGGGCAATTTCCTTGATTTGTTCAGGTGTTACCTCAGAAATTTCTTGCAGTATTTCATCAAAGCTGATCACTTGCCCATAAACCAACTCACTCTTACCGATACGCGTCATTCGAGAGCCGGTGTCCTCTTGGCTTAAAACTAGTGATCCAGATACCGCCCCTTTCGCGCGGGAGATCTCTTCACTTGTTAATCCATGCTGGGCAACATCTTGCAAAATTGCTTGGATGATACTTATTGCCTCCTCCGCCTTATCTGGCTTACATCCAACATAGAATGACAAAACTCCACTGCCAGCAAATTGTTGGTTGTATGCATAGGTTGAGTAAGCCAAGCCACGCTTTTCTCTAATCTCTTGAAACAATCTTGATGACATACCGCCACCTAAAGCAGATGAGAGGATGCTTAGTGCAAACCGTCTTTTATCATCTCTGGCCACACTTGGAATTCCATAAACAATATGAGCCTGTTCAGTTTTACGATCTAATAAGGTGACTTGTCCTTTTCCCGCAACCTTTACATTACTTGAACTTCTAACCTGATAACTCTCTTTAGATTGATCTAAAAAGTTATCTTTACCTAACGCATCCTCAACTAATCGAACTACATTTTTATGCTTTACATTGCCAGCTACAGCCACAACCAAATCTTGGGGGCGATACCGCTTCTTGTAGTAGTTAAATACCGTGTTTTGGCTCATTGATTTAATTGAATCAACTGTTCCTAATATCGATCGACCTAGAGGAGTATCGCCGTAATACTTTTGAAGAAATAGATCATGGATCAAATCACTTGGATCATCATCGCGCATTGCAATCTCTTCTAAAACAACCTTGCGTTCAGCATCCACATCCTCTTGCTTGACAACAGATGAGGTGATTAAATCACTTATAACATCTACGGCTAGAGGCAAATCTTTATCAATTACTCTGGCATAAAAACAGGTGTACTCCTTAGAGGTAAAAGCATTAGTTTCACCGCCCACAGCTTCAATTGCGGATGAGATATCTAGTGAAGTTCTTCGTTTAGTGCCTTTAAATAAAAGATGCTCTAGAAAATGCGAAGCTCCCGCGGTTGAAAGTGATTCATCACGGGAGCCGACATTAACCCAAATACCAAAAGCTGCAGAGCGAACAGATCTTTCCTCTTCCGTGACTATTCGTAAGCCACTAGGTAAGACTGTTCTTGCCAAATTATTAGCTCTTAGCTTCCTCAGGAAGATTAGCTGGAACTAATGAGTACTTGCCCTTAGGGTCAATCTCATTAATGACTACCTCGATCTTCTCTCCAACCTTCATTACCTCTTCAAGGTTTTCAATTCGTTTACCACCATGCATCTTGCGAATCTGCGAGATGTGTAGCAAGCCATCTTTACCAGGAGCTAGATTGACAAAAGCACCAAAGGTTGCCAGTTTTACAACTGAACCGTTGAACTTATCGCCAACTGATAACTGAACTGGATTAGCAATCGCATTGATCTGCGCCTTTGCAGCTTCAGCTGCTGATCCTTCAGTTGCTCCGATGTAAATAGTTCCATCATCTTCGATGGTGATATCAGCACCGGTCTCATCTTGAATCTGGTTAATCATCTTGCCCTTAGGCCCAATAACTGCACCAATCATGTCCACTGGGACCTTGATTGAGATAATTCGTGGTGCTAGAAGTGACATTTCATCAGGGGATGAAATTGCTTGATTCATAACATCCAAAATTGCAAGTCTTGCTTCTTTTGCTTGCAAGAGTGCAGCAGATAAAACTGATGCAGGAATACCATCAAGTTTTGTATCTAACTGAAGTGCGGTAACAAACTCTTTTGTACCAGCAACCTTAAAATCCATATCACCGAAAGCATCCTCTGCTCCCAAGATATCGGTTAGTGCTACATACTCAGTTTTACCATCAACATCATCTGAGATAAGTCCCATTGCAATACCAGCAACTGCTGCCTTTAGTGGCACACCTGCGTTTAGCAATGACATTGTTGAAGCACAAACTGATCCCATAGATGTTGATCCATTTGATCCAAGTGCTTCTGATACCTGACGAATTGCATATGGAAACTCTTCGCGGGTTGGCAGAACTGGAACAAGAGCACGTTCAGCTAGAGCACCATGTCCAATCTCGCGTCGCTTTGGAGATCCGACTCTTCCAGTTTCACCAACAGAATATGGTGGGAAGTTGTAGTTATGCATATAACGCTTGTGATCTTCTGGTGAGAGAGTATCTAATTGCTGTTCCATCTTCAGCATATTTAGAGTTGTAATACCCAAAATCTGAGTTTCACCACGTTCAAATATTGCCGATCCATGGACTCGAGGAATTACCTCAACCTCAGCAGTTAATGCACGAATATCGCGCAAGCCACGTCCATCAATACGAATTTTATCTCGCAAAACACGTTGACGAACTAATTTCTTAGTTACTGATCTAAGGGCTGCTGAAATCTCTTTGGTGCGCTCTGGGAAATCAACCGTGATTTTCTCAGTTACAGCCTTATTGATTTCATCTAACTTAGTCTCACGCTCTTGCTTACCGGCAATTGTTAAAGCCTTAGCCAAATCATTTTTAGCTGCTTTCTCAATAACTGCGTAGATGTCATCTTGATAATCAAGGAATACTGGAAACTCTCCAGTTGGCTTTGCTGCCAACTTTGCCAAAGCAAGTTGTGCCTCACATAGTGTTCGGATGAATGGCTTTGCTGCCTCAAGTCCTTGGCCAACAATCTCCTCGGTTGGCACTGTCGCGCCACCCTTTATTAATTCAATTGTTTTACTTGTGGCTTCAGCCTCAACCATCATAATTGCCACATCACCATCTGAAATTCGACCAGCAACTACCATGTCAAAAACAGCTTTATCCAAATCAGAGTGATTTGGAAAAGCTACCCACTGACCTTCGATAAGTGCAACACGCACGCCACCGATCGGACCAGAAAATGGTAGTCCTGCTAATTGGGTTGACATCGAAGCGGCATTAATCGCAATCACGTCATACATGTGATCAGGATTTAAGGCCATAACAGTAACAACGATCTGAACTTCATTACGTAATCCTTTGATAAAGGATGGACGTAGTGGGCGATCGATCAAACGGCAGGTAAGAATTGCATCCTCTGAAGGACGCCCTTCACGGCGAAAAAATGATCCTGGAATTTTTCCAGCAGCATACATTCGCTCTTCCACATCAACAGTTAGTGGGAAGAAATCAAATTGATCCTTCGGATTTTTTGATGCAGTAGTTGCAGATAGCAACATGCTGTCATCATCTAAATAAACAACGGCTGTTCCCGCTGCTTGCCGAGCTAGTCGACCAGTTTCAAAGCGGATCTCCCGCTTTCCAAATTTACCGTTGTCTATTTTTGCAACGGCTGATTGCACATCTTGACCCTCCATGGGTCATCTCCATTTCTCAACACTTTACTTCTAGAGAATGGATCTTCGATCGAAGTTCACGGAAAATCCTTTTCCGGAAACCACTACCGAGGACCAAAACTCTTAGCGATAAAGTTTTTTGCTGATTGTTATTTAACGGCGAAGATCGAGCTTTTCGATAATCGCTCTATAGCGCTCAATATCTGTCTTGGCGAGGTACTGCAAAATCCGGCGACGCTTACCGACCATCAATAACAAACCACGACGGTTGTGATGATCCTTTTTATTTGTCTGCAAATGTTGTGTTATCTCATCAATACGTTTTGAAAGAAGTGCTACCTGTGCTTCTGGGCTACCTGTGTCAGTTGCAGATGAGCCGTACTTACTTACGATTTCCTTTTTAACTTCTGGCGTTAATGCCATTTGTATTGCTCCTTCTGTCTGTCACGAGGGCCTCGGTGTTATTCACGAAGGCGCACCTTCTCGCTTTAGTAAAGCCAAGATTACCAGCGCGATAGCAGATACTTAAAATCGAGCCGAAATTGAGCGTTATTTACTGGTTAATTCTCGCGCTTGGTCGCAATCTTTTTTCATTTGCTCAAGCAATGCTGGTAAGCCATCAAATTTTAAAGTATCACGTAATCTAAAACCAAACTCTACTGTTGCATCTTGGTCATATAACTCTAAATCAATTTGATCAATTGCATATGCCTCAACCTGTCGGCCTCTAACACCTGGAAATGTTGGGTTTGTTCCAATTGATATTGCAGCTGGCCAGCGGCTTGATCCAACACTTAACCAACCTGCATAAACACCATCTGCTGGAATTGTGGCAAGTGAGTGCAAACCAAGATTTGCAGTTGGATAGCCAATCTCTCGGCCACGCTTTTCACCATGTACTACTTGGCCCTTTAGGTAAAACATCCGAGTGAGCAACTCATTAGCACGTTCAACTTGACCATCAATTATCAAACTTCTGATCCGAGTTGATGAAATTGTTGAGCCGCGATCTTCCTGTAGTTTTATAATCGATACACCAAATCCATACTTTGGTCCCACCTCAGATAAATACTTTGGTGTGCCTTGGGCTTTATGGCCAAAGTTAAAATTTTCACCAACTACAACATGTTCTGCGCCAAATCGACCAACTAAAACATCTTCAATAAATTGATCAGAAGACAACAATGAGAACTCCTTGGTGAAATTTACAACTTCAACAAAGGATGCACCGGCAGCCTTTAGAAGCTGAATTCGATCCTTGGTCGACATTAATTGGGATGGCGTGCGTTCGGGAGCAACAACTGAGGTCGGATGTGGATCAAATGTCATCACTGTAACCTCACCCTGAATCTTTGCCGCAGCGATAATCTGTTGATGTCCAGCATGGACGCCATCAAAGATACCGACCGCTAAGACCTTCTTCATCTGGTTATTGTTTCATAAAACATATTTACTCACTTGCCTTAACTAAAATTGGCGCTGCCACGATCTGTGAGCCCTGCAATTTGTTTTCCAATAACCCAATAAAAGCTCCCTGCGAATCCAAAGCTGCCACTACGCCAGGTTGAGGATTTTGAACTATCGATCTGCCAAACAATATTTCTCTACTCTCTGAAAAGTCTAAATTTCTAACTAAAAAGAGTTTCTCAATAACTTCAACAATTGGAATTAACTCTGCATCTTTAATCTGGTGGCAACTTTCAAGTGAAAAGGGTGAGACCAGAGTTCGCCGCAGTGAGATTAGGTGACCACCCACCTTCAACTGCTCACCAAGATCGCGAGCAATAGCTCTAATGTAAGTACCAGCTGAACAAGTTACCGAAATATCAATTTCAATCCCTGATTCTTTAACCCTGATCTCTTTAACTGAAATCTCATCAATGCTTACTTCCCGCTCAGGGATTTCAACCTGCTCACCTGCTCTAACTCTGGCGTGTGCAGATTTACCATCAATTTTTATGGCAGAGACAGAGCTAGGTCTTTGCGTAATTTTTCCAGCAAACTTTGCAAGCTCATCACAAATTGATTGATTTGTTACCTTGGCCAAATCTTCTTTTGCTGCTGTAGAGGTTAACTCTCCATCTTTATCATCTGTATGAGTTGAACTTCCTAATAAAATAGTTCCCTCGTAGGATTTCTTACCATCTGTAATATAGGTAAGAAGTCTGGTGGCAATTCCAACACCAAGTACCAATACCCCAGTAGCCATTGGATCTAAGGTGCCAGCATGGCCAACTTTTTTAGTATTAAGTTTCTTTCTGGCCATTGCAACTACATCATGGCTTGTCATACCACCGGCTTTATCTACAAGTAAAAAGCCATCCATTAAATCACCGATTAATTATGTTTTTTATATGGATCTTCAGCCACAGGTTTAGCACCTGCTCTTAATTTCTCCAGTTCAGCATCTGCTTTGTGCATCTGCTCAATTAGATCATTCATTGCAGAGGCTGAATCAGCCATGCCATCTAAGAAAAATTCAAGGGATGGAGTGACTCGAACGCCAAGTGCTCGACCAACCTCAGAGCGAAGCATTCCTTTAGCACTGCTTAACGCCGCAGCACTTGATTCATGAGCTGCAGCATCTCCCAGAACTGTGTAAAAAATTGATGCTTGTTGCAAATCACCAGTTACTCGAACATCAGTGATAGTTACAAAGCCAAGCCTTGGATCTTTTACTCGCGATTCAAGAGCGTTTGCAATTATCTCTTTAATGCGATCGGCAACCTGCAGTGGACGTTTACTTGGCATGAATTAAGCTCGCTTTTTTTCGCGAATTTCATAGGCTTGGATTACATCTCCAACCTGCAAATCTTTAAATGATCCAAGACCAATACCGCACTCAAAGCCCTCTCGAACTTCGGTGGCATCATCTTTAAATCTTCGAAGTGATTCAATACTTAAGTTCTCACCAATTACAACACCTGCTCGCATTGTGCGAACCTTGGCGTTACGGCGAATATTTCCATCAGAGACCATGCAGCCTGCAATATTTCCAAACTTGCTGGACTTAAATATGTCTCTAATCTCAGCATTACCAAGAACTGCCTCTTCATACTCTGGCTTAAGAAGTCCCTTAAGTGATGCTTCGATCTCCTCAATCGCTTTATAGATAACGGTGTAGAACTTAACCTCAACACCTTCATGTTCGGCAAAGACAGCAGTCTGTGGCTCTGGTTTAACGTTGAAGCCAATAATTACTGCAGTAGATGCTGATGCCAACGTAACATCATTCTTAGTGATAGCTCCAACACCGCGGTGAATAACTCTTAAATCAACCTCAGTGCCAACATCTAATTGAACTAACGCATCCTCTAGCGCTTCTACCGATCCAGAAACATCTCCCTTTAGAATCAAATTCAAAGTTGAAACCTTTGATTGTTCCAAGAAATCCTCTAGTGAAACCTTCTTACGCGCCTTAGCTAAGGATGCATTTCTTGATGCTAACTGACGCTTTTCTGCAATCTGACGCGCAGTGCGATCATCTTCGGCAACAATAAATGAATCACCAGCTCCTGGCACTGATGTAAAGCCCAAAACTTGAACTGGCCGTGATGGACCTGCCTCATCCAAGGTTTGTCCATGCTCATCTAGCATCGCACGAACTCGACCATAGGCACCACCGGCAACAATTGCATCTCCAACATGCAAGGTTCCTCGTTGTACCAAAACAGTTGCAACCGGTCCACGACCCTTATCAAGATTTGCTTCAATTGCAACACCTCGAGCAATGTCATCTGCAATTGCTCGCAGATCAATCGCAGCATCTGCAGTTAACAAAATTGCGGCAATCAAATCATCAATACCCTTACCCGAAAGTGCAGAAACATTGACAAACATGGTCTGTCCGCCGTACTCCTCAGCAATCAAGTTGTACTCAGTTAATTGTTGACGAATCTTGTCTGGGTTAGCACCCTCTTTATCAATCTTGTTTACTGCAACCACAATTGGCACATCTGCAGCTTGGGCGTGATTTAACGCTTCAATAGTTTGCGGCATAACACCGTCATCGGCAGCTACAACTAGTACTGCAATATCAGTGACCTTGGCACCTCGAGCACGCATTGCGGTAAATGCTTCGTGTCCTGGGGTATCAATAAAGGTAATTGCCCGCTGCACACCATCATGTTCATGATGAATTTGGTATGCACCAATATGCTGAGTGATTCCACCAGCCTCGGATTTAATAACCTCAGTTGATCGAATTGCATCTAATAATCTAGTTTTACCATGATCAACATGTCCCATAACGGTAACAATCGGCGAGCGCACAACCAGATCCTCTGGATCAATTTGGGCTAACTCCTCCTCTAAATTGATCTCAAACTCTGCAAGCAGCTCACGATCTTCATCCTCAGGACTTACAATCTGAACAACGAAGCCAAGCTCTACCCCAAGTAGTGTGAAGGTATCTTCATCAACTGATTGAGTTGCGGTGACCATTTCACCTAGATGAAATAGCGCTGAAACTAATGCGGCTGGATCTGCTTTAATCTTTTCAGCAAAATCCATCAAAGTTGCACCGCGACGCATCCGCACCACAGTCTTACCATCACCCTTTGGAACTACTGCCCCACCTAATTGTGGTGCTGGTAGGTTTTCAAAATCTTCGCGTCTTTCTTTTTTACTTTTTTGTCCACGGTTTTTATTTTTACCCTTACCACCTTTACCAAATGCACCAGCTGCGCCACCTCTTTGCGGTGGACGTCCGCCGCCTTTGCCACCAAAAGGTGAAGCACTAGGTGTTGATGGTGTGCGATATGGAGATGGTGAACCACCTGGTCGAGATGATGTTGGTGCACCAGAGTTTGGACGTGGATTACTAGATGCAGGGCGTGCTGCAAAACCTGGACGAACCGATCCAGGTCTAGCGCCAGACATTGGTGGTCGTTGTCCTGGTTGTAATTTTCCAGGAGTTCTTCCTGCCTCTCCTGGTTTGATTGGTCTAGCAGGTGGACGTGGCCCGCCGCCGCCACTACTAAATGGATTATTTCCCGCTCTTGGTGGCCGAGGCATCGAACTTGGTGAAGTTGGCGCAGCCGTTGGTGATGAGAATGGATTATTAGAACTTCTTGGTATAGCAGGACGAGCAACAGGTGTTGCATCTTCAACCATTTTTTGTAAATCAGGTGGTAAATCTTCCACCTTCACAGTTTGTTTTGGCGCAGCCTTTTTTGCGGGAGCTTTTTTCGCCTTTGGCGCAGTCTCTGCTGGAACTAAATCTGGAAATTTATCCATCAACTTGCGCACAACCGGTGCTTCAACAGTTGATGATGCTGAGCGAACAAACTCGCCAACCTCTTGTAGCTTTGCTAGCAGCTCTTTACTCTCAAGCCCTAACTCTTTAGCTAACTCATAAACGCGGACCTTGGCCACACTGCTCCTTCTTCTGGCCCCGCGTTATTTACGCGCGAACCTAAATAGACCTACTCATAATCTGGTAGTGCTCATTAGAGTGTCATTCTCGCTCGCTTCATACATTTTCTTAATTACTTAATCCTTTTAAGTAATCTGCTACCTCTTCAAACTTAATCTCACCTTCATACTTAAAGGCGTGATTAAAAGATTTTCGATCAGTTGCCACCGTAAAGCAGTTTGCGTGAAGCCATGCTCCCCGGCCGCCCATCCGATGGTTTAGATCAACCTTTATCTCATTGCCGATCAAAACTGTTCGAATTAAATCTGTTCTGGCATCTAACCTTCGACAAGCGATGCAGCTGCGTTGCCTTAGGTTTTTACCCAACATCGCGCACTCTACCCTAAGCCCCTTGGATGGGTGAAATAGTTGCCGCTTCCTCTGCCTTTTCCGCCTTAATCTGCGTTACTGGATTATCTGGATGGATATCAATTCGCCATTGGGTAAGACGGGCAGCCAGTCTGGCATTTTGACCATCTTTGCCAATTGCAAGTGATAATTGATAATCCGGCACAATCACCTTGGCAGATTTAGCTGCCAAATCAACAATCTCAACTGAGCTCACCTTTGCTGGTGCTAATGCATTGGCTACATAGGTGGCTGGATCATCTGAGTAATCAATGATGTCAATCTTTTCACCATTTAACTCATTCATAACATTTTGCGCTCTGCTTCCTTGCGGACCAATTAAGGCACCCTTAGCACTTACCCCTGCGCGATGAGTTCTCACCGATAACTTAGTTCTAGCACCTGGCTCACGTGCAATTCCGACAATATCTACAACGCGATCTTTAATCTCTGGCACCTCTAGTGCAAATAACATCTTCACAAAGGCAGGATGGGTTCTAGATAGAGTTACCTCTGGTCCTTTTTCTCCCTGCTTAACATCTACTACAAAACATTTAATTCGATCTCCATGTTTAAACACCTCACCCTTTACCTGCTCAGCAGCTGGCACCTTTCCCTCTACTCTTCCTAAACTGACATAGATAACCTCAGCATCTCTACCTTGTTGCACAATTCCACCAATCACATCACCAACGCTGCCGGAGAACTCAGTTACTACCTCAAGATCTTTTGCCTCACGCATCTTCTCTTTGATTACTTTACGTGCTGTTTTGTCAGCTAATTTTGCAAAACCATCTGGGTTATCAGTAACTGTATCGATGCGATCACCATCTGGACCAAGTACTGGGACATAAATTACTAACTCACCACTTTGTCGATTTAAAACCGCCCGACCATGTGGTTTAGCAACTGGTAATTCGGCATAAGCTTTTGCAACCTCATTTTCAATTGCGTTGATTAATCGCTCAAGTGGCAATTTCTTTTCTTGAGCTAATGTTTTAAGCGCTTCAATATCAACACTCACTTGCCCACCTGCTTAAACTCAATCTCAAGTGTTGCGCGCTTAATATCTGAAAACTTTACTACCTGCTCATCTACTGTGGCTGAAACTTCAGTAGCATCCTTAACCCTGCCCTTAACCTCATTGCCATCTAATAAAACTATCTTTACTAAACGATCAATATTTTTTCGCCAATGCCTTGGCTTGGTAAGTGGTCGATCTAAACCTGGAGAGGTCACCTCTAGGGTAAAGGGGGCTTGCCCTAAGCTTTGAATATTTTCAACAATCTCACCTATTGCTTTGGTAGCAACAGTGACTTGATCAAGAGATAAATGTGTATCACCATCAACAATGACGGTAAGCATGCTGCGCCGGCCAGCTGAAGTAATTGTTATATCCTCAAGGTAGAAACCGAGGTCAGATAATGCGGGAGTGATCGCCGCTGAAATCTCTTCTTTTTTTCCCATTTTTCCTTCTTCGATATTAAGTTGTGAATCTAAGTTTAACTTATAAAAGTGTCCCAGGCAACGCGGGCGATAAGTAAAAATACAACTGCTAGAAATACTTTACGTACCAATGGTGAGCCACCCTTAATTGCAAGGCGTGAGCCAATAATCGCACCTGTCACATTGGCAAAAGCTAGAAGTAAACCCAGTTGCCACCAGATGTTGCCAGTTAGTTGAAAACTCAAAATTGCACCCGCATTAGTTGAGATATTAACTAATTTTGCAGTTGCAGAGGCTTTTAAAAAAGCAAAACCTATAGTTGATACTAAAAAGAAGACTAGAAATGTGCCAGTACCTGGACCAAATATGCCATCGTAGAAGCCGATCATTAATCCAATTAAGGCAACAATTACTAACCGCTTTTTGTGGGTGTACTTTAAATTCTCATCCATTCCCAACTCAGGTTTGCGCCAGGTATAGATTGCCACCAGGATTAATAAGAAAACAAGAAATGGCTTGAAGAAATCCTTAGGAACATAAGCTGCAAATGCTGCGCCAGCGACTGAGCCGGCAAATGCTGGCCCCATCATGGTTAGGGTAAGTGGAATATCTGGCTTAATCTTTTTAAAGTAGTTTCGAGCAGCAGCTATGGTGCCAAATATTGATGGCACTTTATTAGTTCCAAGAATTAGCGGCACCTCTTTATTGGGTAATCCAACTAATAGCGCTGGGAGTTGAATTAATCCCCCGCCACCAGCCATGGCATCAACAAAGCCAGCAAAACCTGATGCGATCGCCAAAAATATTGCGATCTCAATGCTCATAAATTACTTAACTAATGTTTTAACAACATCTGCCAGCAGGAGCTCTTGCTTATCACCAGATTTGCGATCTCGCACTTCAACCTTGCCATCTGCTAATGCGTTGCCAACAATTATTATCTTTTGAATGCCAATCAATTCAGCATCCTTAAACTTAACTCCAGCAGACGCCTCGCGGCGATCATCTAGGAGAACTTCAAGACCTTTTGCCTCTAAATCTTTTGCTATTTGCTCTGCCACATCAAATGGCTGATCCTCTTTACCAGTAGCCACAATATGAACATCAGCAGGTGCAACCTCAGCTGGCCAATTTAAGCCAATCTCATCATGGGTTTGTTCAGCAATTGCCGCAACTGCTCTTGAGACACCAATTCCATAAGAGCCCATAGTTACTACAACAGGTTTTCCCTCTTTATCTAAAACTGTCAGTCCAAGTGATTGGGCATACTTTCTTCCCAATTGAAATATATGGCCGATCTCAATGGCTCGATCAATTACCACTGGTTTGTCACACTTTGGACAACCATCTCCTGCTCTTACTTCAGCTGATTCAACATATTGATCGACCTTAAAATCACGACCACATGTTACAAAACGTGCGTGCTTATCTTTTTGATTAGCACCTGTTATCCAATGAGATCCCTCATTAACTCTTGGGTCGGCATATAAAGTAATTCCAAACGGCTTAGCATCTTGTGGTCCAACATAACCTTTAACAAGCTTTGGATACTTTGCAAAATCGGCATCTTCAAATAAACGTAAATCCTTAACGCCAACTAAATTTGCCTCTAAACGCTTTAAATCAACCTCACGATCTCCTGGAACTAAAACTGCTATTGGTCTCTCATCAGCCATTAGTAAAACATTTTTTAAGGTATCAACTGCGCTGATATTTGCCCCATACTTACTATTAAAAACTTGAACTAATAAATCAATAGTTGGTGTATTTGGTGTATCTAAAACTTCGATTGCTCCCACTTTTTTACCCTTAAATGGTGCCACCTTGGTAATCATCGCCTCTACATTTGCTGCATAACCACAGCCATTACATAGAACATAGGTGTCTTCACCAGTTGGACATGGCGCTAGAAACTCCTCAGATTTTGATCCACCCATCGCGCCACTCATCGCTGAAACAATGTTGTACTTAAGCCCTAGGCGATCAAAGGTATTTATGTAAGCCTGACGATGCTTGTTGTATGAAATCTCAAGTCCTTCATCATCAACATCAAAGCTATATGAATCCTTCATCACAAACTCTCGTCCCCTGATGATTCCACTTCTTGGACGTGGTTCATCACGGTACTTAGTTTGAATTTGATAAATAGAAAGCGGTAGATCTTTATATGAAGAAAACTCACCCTTAACCATTAGGGTAAACATCTCTTCATGAGTTGGTCCTAGTAAGTAATCATTACCTTTTCGATCTTGCAATCTAAATAAATCTGGACCGTACTCAGCCCAACGATTTGTTTGTTCATAAGGATCCTTTGGCAAAAGTGCTGGAAAGTGAACCTCTTGAAATCCAGCCTTATCCATCTCTTCCCGCACAACATTTTCAATCTTTCGATATGTGCGATAACCAAGAGGCAACCATGAGTAGATACCAGCTGCTACTCGTCTTATAAATCCTGCTCTGACTAATAATCGGTGAGATGCCACCTCAGCATCTGCTGGATCATCACGCAATGTGCGCAACAATAAGGTGGACATCTTTAACATAGGTAAAGCCTATCTATTGAACTGCAACTGTTGGCTCACCTGATGCCACTCCGGCAGCCTCCATCTCCTCAGCAAGTCGCATCGCCTCTTCGATTAAGGTCTCAACTATCTGTGCCTCTGGCACAGTTTTAATTACCTCACCCTTTACAAATATCTGACCCTTACCATTACCAGAGGCCACACCAAGATCTGCCTCTCGTGCTTCTCCTGGTCCATTAACAACACAACCCATAACCGCAACTCGAAGTGGCACAGTCATTCCTTGTAATCCTGCTTGAACTTTTTCTGCCAAAGAGTAAACATCCACTTGGGCTCTGCCACATGAAGGACAGGAGACAATCTCTAACTTTCGCTGGCGCAAATTAAGGGATTCTAAAATTGCAATACCAACCTTAACCTCCTCCACTGGTGGAGCAGATAGTGAAACACGAATAGTGTCGCCAATTCCTTCAGCAAGTAATATGCCAAAAGCGGTAGCAGATTTAATTGTGCCTTGGAAAAGTGGACCAGCCTCCGTAACTCCAAGATGTAATGGGTAATCACATTTTGCTGCCAATATGCGATAAGCCTTAACCATTGTGACTGGATCATGGTGTTTAACTGAGATTTTAATATCAGAGAAACCATGCTCTTCAAATAAGGAGGCTTCCCAGAGTGCAGACTCAGCTAATGCCTCCGGTGTTGCCTTGCCATACTTTGCTAATAATCTTGGATCAAGAGAGCCAGCGTTAACACCAATTCGAATTGGAATACCAGCATCTCCGGCAGCCTTTGCCACCTCTTTCACCTTGTCATCAAATTGTTTAATATTTCCTGGATTTACTCTCACCGCAGCACAACCAGCATCAATGGCTGCAAAAATGTACTTAGGTTGAAAGTGAATATCAGCAATTACTGGAATCTGTGATTTCTTAGCAATCTGAGCAAGTGCGTCAGCATCATCTTGGGATGGCACTGCAACACGAACAATCTGACAACCAGATGCGGTTAGCTCTGCAATCTGCTGCAAGGTTGAATTCACATCTGAGGTAAGTGTTGTACACATCGATTGCACCGACACTGGTGCATCCCCACCAACTAAAACTGAACCGACCTTTAACTGCCTGCTCTTTCGACGAGGTGCAAGTGTTGGAGGTGGTGCTGATGGAATTCCAAGATTTACCATAACCAAACCTTACCTAGAAATTAAGCCGAACTGGGTTGAGTATGTCTGCGGTAAGCAGCAGAAGTGATAAAGAAGCCATCACTACAAAGACCACCATGGTGATTGGTGTGAGCCGTTCGACATCAAATGGTGCCGGTTTTGCCAAGCCCTTTGCCTTGGCCCGAGTATTTCTTACCCCATCAGCAATTGCTACCGCCATATGTCCGCCATCTAATGGCAAAAGTGGAAGTAAATTAAACATGCCAACAAATAAATTCAAAGATGCAATAATTAAAATAAAGGTGGCGATTTTCTCTCTAGTTGTTAACGCTTTGGTTTCAGCTGTCTCACCACTTACCCGAGCCACACCAACCACACCAACTAACCCTTCTGGATCTCGCTCCTGGTTGCCAAAGGTTTGATTAATTAAATCAGGAATCTTACTTGGCAGTGAGATAAGTGCTGTCACACTGTTTTGCAAAATTTCACCGGTAAATGTTGCTGCCTTGGTAACTGCAGTAATTGGACCGTAGGTGATTGTGCCGATCTCATTTACCACACCAATTACGCCAATTGTTTGACCATCTAATAATCTACTAGCAGGGGTAATTAAAAGATCAATCAAAGTACCATTTCGATCAATAGTGATATTTAATTGCTTACCAGCTGATGATCTAATAACAGTTACTACCTCAGACCATTCATCATATGAAAGGCCATTTACCTTAACAATTTTATCCCCGGCCTTTATCCCAACAATTTTTGCAGGTGATGGCACAGATTGTGGTGAGCAGACCTCAGTTGAGGTTTGTGGAATGCACTCACTAACTCGCTCCACCTTATTGGTTAGGGATGTAATTCCAACTGATGAGAACAAAATGATAAGAAGAACGAAACCCAAAACAAAGTGCAGAAATGAGCCAGCCCCTAACACAATTAATCTTTGGCCAACAGTGGCTTTAATAAATGCCCGATCAGCATCGGCTGGTGATAACTGCTCCCGTGGAGTCATACCTACTATTTTGCAGTAACCACCTGCTGGAATTGCCTTTAAACCAAACTCAGTCTCACCTCTAGTAAATGACCAGATCTTTTGACCAAAACCTAAGAAAAACTCGGTAACCTTCATGCCAAATTTCTTCGCAGTTAGATAATGCCCAGCCTCATGAATCATTACCGATAGCAATAGTGCAACTGCAAATGCCAAAATACCAATGATCATCATTTAAGAGATCTCCTTAATTAACTCACCAGCTTTACTACGCGCACTTTGCTCTACTCCACTGACATCGGAGATATCTCTAATTGTAGTTGGAGTGTTACTGCCAAATGATTGAACAACCGCCTCCACAATATCAATTATCGCTGTGAATTTAATCTGACCAGCTAAGAATGCGGCAACCGCCACCTCATTTGCTGCGTTGTATACAGCCGGTAATCCTGAGCCCAATTGACCACATCTTTTTGCTAACTCAATCGCTGGATACTTGTCATTATCTATTGGCAAAAACTGCCAGGTATGGGATTTACTCCAATCAATTGCTGCAGTTGCCTTACTAATCCGATCTGGATATGAAAGTGCGTATGCAATAGGTCCCTTCATATTTGGCGGTGATGCTTGAGCGATTGTGGAGCCATCTATGAACTCAACTAGTGAGTGCACCACAGATTGTGGATGTATTACCGCTTCAATATTTTCATAAGGCAGATCAAATAAGTAATGTGCTTCGATAATCTCAAGTCCCTTGTTTAGCAAGGTAGCAGAGTTTATTGTGACTACCTCCCCCATTGACCAGGTTGGATGATTTAACGCATCTGCCACAGTTACATCAGATAGATCTGCTTTTTCTCTAAATGGTCCGCCACTTGCAGTTAATATCAACTTCTTAACATCACTCCTCTTGCCAGCAAGTAATGCTTGATAAATTGCTGAGTGCTCTGAATCAACTGGAATTATTCGATCCGCGCCATACTTCATTACTAACTCACCACCTGCAACTAGGGACTCTTTATTTGCTAGCGCTACCTTGTTGCCCACACCCAAAGCGGAAAGAGTTGGTCCTAATCCAATTGAGCCGGTGATGCCATTTAAAACAATGTCACATGGCAAAGCTGCAATCTCAACTGATGAGTTATCGCCATCGATTACCTGCACTCCACTTGTTGCTGGAGCTGGCGCCATTGAACCAACAATTGGTACATTAAATTTCTTTGCCTGCTGCATTAATAATTGTGGGTTTTTTCGTCCACCACTTAAGCCAACTAGGCGAAACTTATTTGGGTTGGCTGCCACTATCTCAAGTGCCTGCACCCCAATAGATCCAGTTGAACCTAAAACCACCACATCACGCATGTGAGTATCTTAACTGTGCCAAGTTTGAGCCTCCTCCGATAGTATTTAGACATGTACTCAGAGGCTAAAAAACCGGTAGCGCAAAAACGAAACCTAGTAACTGCTATTCCAGGACCTAAATCTGCTGAGTTAATCAAACGAAGAGGTGAGGCGGTCTCTGCCTCTCTCGGTACAGCTTTTCCAGTATTTATCGATCACGCACAGGGTGCAATTATTGTTGATGTTGATGGCAACTCAATTTTAGATTTGGGTGCCGGAATTGCTGTATTAAATGTTGGTCACTCACAAAATAGAGTGGCAGATCGAGTAAAAACTCAGATCGATGCATTTAGCCATACCTGCTTTATGGTAGTTCCATACA
>SXGR01132804.1_pt1 | contig 18890 bp, 16 predicted proteins | sample 3174711 | NCBI WGS metagenome assembly SXGR01 (sample SAMN11356860, study PRJNA531348) | freshwater metagenome | isolation source: freshwater sample F1-60 | place: China: Fuxian Lake, Yuxi | collected 2017-12-25
ACGAAAACAGTTGTGCTGAAAGTTTCTTAGTACATAAATCGTATTAATAAGAAAAACAACTCATAAAATTAAGAAAAGGTCTCTACTAGCTCGAGTGGCGAAATGACAGACGCGCTTGCTTCAGGTGCCAGTGTTCGAAAGTGTCCTGACCCCCTGAAATTGGTCCATCTCCTATGAGGTAAGTAATCCCGTAAGAATGGGGTTGGGAGGATGGATATGAAACGGACCAGGACACACACACCTGAGCAGATTGTTCGCAAGCTGCGTGAGGCCGATCGGTTGTTGGCGGAGAGTATTCCACTTGCAATCAACTTGTAGCCAAGGCCGCAAATGGAATCGTAGTTGTCGCATGCGAAAGTGTTCTAAACTTGGACTGATGGTCTCGCAACAAATGCTAAGGCAAGTTATGACAAAATATTCCATCACGTACAGAACATTTGTCGGGATGGTTGTTTTATTACTTGGGTTTTTCTTTTTCTTTTCTGAGTCATTTAGTCAGTTACCAAATGCATTTTTCTATATGGATGACTATTTGGTTATTCAATCAGAAAAAAGTTTGCACAGATATGTGATTGAACCGTATGGTGGTCATGTTTTCTATGTTTCAGCATTGGTTTGGCGCGGAACTCTCAGAATTTTTGGAGCAGACAGTTACTATCCATTTCTTCTAATTTCCCTCGTCATTACAGCTGTAAACGCGGTATTTCTCGGAGATGTTCTAAGACGAATCGGGACTAGGTCGATTGCTTTGGTAGCTGTGTTCTGGTCGCTGTATTTCGGACCCGCATTTCATAATCAACTTTGGACTCTGGCCAGTCTCAACCAGCTTGCATCAATAAGCGTCTTGGGTTTGATTGTTTTAAATACGTCAAAGAAATCGTATTTACCACTATGTTTTCTTTTTGCGGTTATTGGGGTCGGAGTGGGGGGTCTCGGGGTCGGAGTGGCGGTATCTCTTATTTGTCTGACGCTCTTAGAGCACCGTTTTTTATTCAGCTCCCTACTGATAGTTCTTACTGCATTTGCGGTACTGGTTGCCCGATCTTCTCTTGCTGCAACTGGTAACAATCCGTTGGCGCTGCAGAGTTTTTCAAAGATTCCTTACTATTTAATTTCAGCTTTATCTGGGACAATACAAGCGAGTCTTAATATCCCCTCAGATATTGCTGCCGTGGGAACGGTTGCCGTTATTCTTTCATCAATAGCTGCACTTTTACGAGTGAAACTTAGAGTAGACGAACTTTATTGTCGCGCTGTTTTGTCGAGCGGTTCATATTTAATAACCACTTGGGGTCTAGCTGGATTGGTGCGGAGCGATCTGAGTGAAGTAGCAGCACCCAGATATATCGGCGCGACCGCACCGATGTTATTAATTTATGTTGTTGCGCTGTACAAACTGCTAGTTGCCGATATGGACAGCAGTCGTGAAAAGTTAGGTTTTCAGAAGTCCTCACGAGTTCCCAGATTTTTCATTGTCGTTATTTTAGTGGCGACAGTTTCAAATCTTGGAATTTGGGTTTCGTCAAGAGAAAATGCCAACTATCTAGGCTCAGTTAATCTTGCAAAGCTTGCCGCTATTTATTACGCGAGAGCCTGGATAAATCCCGATTTTCAGCCATCAGGAGAAGGGCTAACTTATGTCCGAGCATCTCTGATTAATAATGGATGGGACCAGTGGGGGAGTCCCGATTTCATTTCTCGATTGAATAGTGATTCAAAGCATCGTGGTCTAATCAACTCTCAGTGGCTATCTACTCTCGTTGAGGCAGGACTGGTGAACGTAGACCCCTCGAAAAAGCCCCAGATTGCAGCGAACAATTGTTTATCTACTCTCAAGGTTCCAACTTCAAAGTCCGTGTCTGTAAATTTTCATGGGGTTGACGGAAATATAAAAATTAAAAACAATTTTTCAGATCCAGTCGATATCCCTGGAACTACTGGAGCCGGCGTTATTAAAACTCGTTCTATTCAAGTGGAAACTGAATGGACTTTTCAGGTCAAATCAGGCTGCATTTCACCCAGATGAAACACAGGCTTCGGGCAGCCGTTGGATTGGAGTCATGCTTGTGAGTTCAGCAATGGTTTAGATGTCAGGCCTTTTAATGGGGTGAAAGCATTTTCCCGGTGACCAACTCGTCGCTGTTTCCTCATCGCAAGTATAGTTATTCCCTTGATTACTAATAACTTGAAAGTTACAAATCCATTTGCTATTTTATTTGTGAATAATGAGAGCCCATGATTATCGCTATTTGTCCTGGTGACTATGTAACCGGTGGGCCAGAGGCTCTTCATCAGTTAGTAGATATGGCGAATCATGTTCTCCCAGGGTCAGCGGCCATTTGTTATTGGCCTTTTGAGGAATCTTTTGAGAAGAACGAAGCATTTAAATCCTACAACGCACCAATTATTCAACGAAACAAGATTCCCGCCGACGCCGTCATTGTCATTCCGGAAGTCCTTCCATATTTAGTGCTTGAATTTGAACAACGGTGTGTCCTTTGGTGGCTATCTGTAGATAATTTTCTTGATGTATATCGGGGTCTTCTCAATCTATTTGATTTACATGTAACTCAAAGTACCTATGCATCCAATGAGGTGAAGGCACTGTTTCACTTACCTTCAATAATGTTAAGTGACTATATAAATTCAGAATTTCAATCAATAGGGCAGCGAAGTAAAAACAAAACAATTGCAGTTAACCCTAGTAAGGGTATTGATCTGATTGAGAGATTTAGGAGTCTCAACCCTGAAATTTCGGTCGTTATTTTAGAGAATCTCTCACGTATAGAGGTTAGAGAATTGCTCCTTAGCGCGATGGCTTACATTGATTTCGGACACCATCCTGGAAAAGATCGTTTACCGAGAGAAGCAACACTTCAAAATGCAATTGTTTTTGCTCGTCGTGCAGGTGCTGCACAACTATTTGCAGATCTTCAGTTGCCAGATGAATATCTCTTTGATGATCTCAGCGACCTGTCATTGAAGATAGATAAACTTTTTGAACAGTACCCTCTACATGTTGAACGACAACAGCTATATCGAGAACACGTAGGGAATCAGAAAAATATCTTTATGCAAGAGGTGACTCAATTTCTTGATGTATGCCAAACCCTTGCTGTTGAAGATTACTGTGTCCAACAGAAAATGGAGGTCCGACGATTGAGTCAAGAGAGACTGGGGTCAAAATTCTATTGCCCCATTTGTGGAGAAGTTGCACAAAAACTTCCTGCAAATAGAGAGGATTCAGCGTGCCAATGTGGCGCAAGTTGGCGTGTCCAAGCAGGTATGTTGGCAATATTAGAAGGACTCGGATATTTTGAAGACGTCAAACCTGGTGATATCGAAAGTGATCTTTCCAGAATCGGTCTTGGTATTAGTGATAACTGGATGCTTGCAAGAAGAATCTCAAATGTCTTCTCTTATACGAATTCTTTCTACTATCAATTTCCGATTGTAGATCTTCTCAATCCACCGGCATCAGCTATAGGTTTTTTTGATTTTGTGTCGTGTTCAGATGTACTGCAGGACATAAAACCTCCCTCCGAGGATGCGCTAGCAGGGATTTTTAACGTATTAAAACCAGGCGGTTTCGCTGTCATATCTGTGCCGGTTTCCGGGCTAGCCGAGTCGGAGGAGTACTACCCAGCGCTAAAGAGCTGGTGGATTCAAGGTAGTACTTTACATTGGGTGGATAAATTTGGAGTCGAACACCTTGACGCAAAGCGGGAATATCGCGATGGCATTGGGCAAACGCCGACTTTTCGTCTCTGGTCCCATAAGGACTTGATAAGACAATGCAGAAAGGTTGGGTTTATTGATGTATTTCCACCACTAAATCTGCCCCCGCTAGTTGCAGAGGAGGGTAACCCAAGCCTCAACGGCTTGATTATTGCTCGTCGGCCAAGTGCATAAAGATTCAGCACAAGGCCACCTACTCTAAGATCTATTTCAAGTTGGTAATCTTGCTCGGTGCCTTTTAAAACTGAACCTGAATTCAAAGCAGTTGGAGACGAATATGAGGATGCAGCATCCTTTGGTCCTCGTTTTTCAAGGCTGTTTTTGGCAGTGCTGTTGGGTTTCCTGGCGCTCATGATATTGGGTTCGTGGAGTCTCACTCACCAGATTTCGTATGACCCACAACCGGCCAGTGCCCGGCTTGCGGTGTTTCAAAAAATACAACATCTTCAGGTGGTGCCCCTCGACGTGGAGATTGTTCTGCGGCAAAATGCAGCAGAAAGGTGGATTCTGGGTGATGGGTTCCGTCAGCCTGAAAAGGATGGGGTGTGGATTTCGGCACTTCGTTCTTCAATCAACTTCTCAGTAGATTCTGGGACCAGGTCTCCCAGAAGTCTTGCGTTGACTCTTTTTCCATTGCTGGGACCAACTCGGCCTAGCCGCACCTTGACAATATCGTCAGATGGCTCAACTGTGACAAAAACAATTTCCACTTTAGACGTCGTCACAATTCCATTAAACGGAGAGATCAAACAGACTATAAATATCTCATGTGACAGTGTTGATTCACCATTGAGCCTTCGTGTTGGTCCTGATAATCGCGTGGTGTGTGCAAAATTAATTTCGATTGTCGTCAAGAGTACGTGACAACATGCACCACCGGTTATCAAGCACAATTAAATTCGTTCCTTTGTTTCTAACCTTTCCTTTCGTCACTGCATATGCACTCTTACGTGGCTCTGATTACAACTATGACTTTGTAAATATTAAGGGTCAGTTAGCTTGGTCTATTATCCGAGGAAGACTTGGTATAGATACGCAAGTAGGTAATCGGTACTCTTATCTGCCGATAAATGATGTTTGGAATATCCTTCTTCTTGGAACTGGGAATTGGTGGTTACCAGTCATTTTTTGGGCACTAATACATTCGCTGATCGTAGTAGTCGCATATTTAATTATTGAGGAAATTGTTCCCACAATGAACATCTTCTTAAAACAGATAATTGCCTTCACAAGTCTTGCAAGCCCGATAGTTTTAATGCAGATTGGGACTGGAATCGGACACTTAACAACCAGTGTCTTTATCGGCTTGTCACTGTTGTTTTTGCTTCGGGGAACTAAAGAAGGTCCTGATTATTACTGGCTACTTTCTGGAGCATACCTTGCAATCGCAATCCTCTTGCGGTCCTCCAATATTTCAACAATACCTGCCTATTTACTCGCTGTATCGCTAGTTGTGGTGAACAGCAAACAATTCGTTTTGTTTGTCCTCAGTTTTAGTTGGGTATTTTTTGGTGCATCCATACTGTGGGCATGGTATTCCTCGAATGCTTCTGGTTTTACATTTACTGGAATAGCAGGAATACCTATGGGAATAGTTGGTGTTTATGGAGTAATTACCATGCTTTGTATCAGCCCAATTTTTCTTAGTTCCACTAGTCGACTTGCAGCGGTACTGTTAAAACTTTTTGATACAAGAATTATAATTCACATGATCCGAGCAGCTTTTCTTGCGCTGGTTGTATACACGACAGAAACAATTTATCAAGCTGCTCAGATTGGTGATCCACGGTTCTTGATTACAAATCTAGAAATGGCTAGGCGTCGAATAGTGCACACTGGGTCTCTGGATGACAATTGTTGTCCGGTTGATCTCGAAGTTTCGTACTTTGATCTACGAGTGCAAATAGCCATCATCATGTTTGTCATAGCAATTGGTACTGTTGCTTATAGAAGGTCGCCCGAAATTGTAAGAGTGGTTGGTGTCATCACATTTGTTACTCTGCCGATATTTATGGCAATTTCGTACAGTGGTTATATTCGTTATGCAAGTCAAGCGCTACCGTTTGTGCCAATCGGGGCAATAGCTCTGATTCAAATATTGCCCGTCAAGCGGTTGCTCTCACAAATGTTGTTGGCGTTGGCTTTGATTTGCGTAACGATTCCAGTGATCCCAGGTTTACCCAGGGTCATGGACGTGCCACGATATGCACAGTTGGGTGAATCAAATAATCTCTTGACCGAGGCAGAACTTTCAATGGCAAATGACTTACTTCCTCTGAAGAGTGCGGTATACATTGGCGGACCTTTGGTATCATTGTTGGCGCAACAATTAAACCGGCAGGATCTTGTATGGACTTGGATTCAACCGCTTGAATCCGACATTAGGTCTTCAAGTTCAGATTTCTTTGTGCTGTACAACCCAATGGAGCCGTTCTTGGAAAAGAATGTCCTCAATAGTGGCGTCTCGGTGTCGGAATGTTCGATACTGCGATTTCAGAGACTGCAACTATCTCTTTGTCGATTACTTGCCCGTTAAATATCTGGGAAAAACTATGAATCTTTGCCCTCATTATTTGAGGGGTATGATCGAGTAGTGAAAACATTGGTAACTGGTGCAGCCGGATTCATCGGGAGCAATCTTGTTCAGCGACTTTCTGAAGTTGGCGAAGTTAGAGGTCTAGACGATCTCTCTACGGGGTATCTGCGCAACATTGAAGGACTGAGGCTTGATTTCATCGAGGGTTCAACTCTCGATGAAGTCATTCTGAAAAAAGCTATTCAAGGTTGTGATGCCATAGTCCACCTAGCAGCCCGACCTTCCGTGCCCCGATCGTTAGCGGAACCACAGAAGTCTCATGAATCCAATGCCACTGGAACATTACGAGTTCTTGACGCCGCAAGAAGCCTGAATGACCCCATAGTGATAGTGGCATCTTCATCCTCGGTCTACGGGGCAAATCCAACTCTTCCCAAATCAGAGGCAGCGTTGCCAATGCCTATGAGTCCATACGCGGTGAGCAAGTTGGCTGCGGAGCAGTACGCGTTAGCATGGCAATCAAGCTATGGCATGAAGACATTGCCATTTCGTTTCTTTAATGTCTTTGGACCAAAGCAAGCCCCAGATCATGATTATGCAGCCGTGGTTCCTACGTTTATCGCGTCAGCCTTACGTGGGGAAATATTGCAAATCAATGGTGATGGACTTCAGAGTCGTGATTTCACGTTTGTAGGGACTGTATGCGATGTCATCGCTGAAGCAATTACACAACGCGTGTCACATAATGGCCCAGTGAATCTAGCTTTTGGCACACGGACCTCGTTATTAAAAGTTATTGAAATTCTTGAAAGAATAATGGGGCAGTCACTTCAGGTAACTCACCGAGAAGACCGCATTGGGGATGTTCGTCATAGCCAGGCAGACAACTCAGTACTGAAAAAACTATTTCCTGAAGTTAATCCAGTATCTCTTGAAGAGGGATTGCGAACCACAGTTCAGTGGTTACAGAACTATTTAGGTATTAAATAGACAAGAATTTTGTCTAGAGGAATTCAACGTTGCTTGCAGCAGTAAGCCGATGTCGTGAATCAAAAATGTAAGGAACATTTGCGACTATTTTCGCGTAGTTAATGTTATCATGGTCTGTCAGTATTACTGCGGCGTCGTACTTACCTGTAGCAATGTCGGAGTCCTGAACAAGGGAGACGCCATCCAGCGCACGCGGGGTTTGTTCTAGAAATGGATCACAGACTTCAAGTATGGCGCCCAACTCAGACAGCAGTTGCGCTACGCGAATAGCAGGGGATTCGCGGGCATCACTGCTGTTCTTCTTATATGCAAGACCAACTAATAGAATTCGCGAACCCTTTACTGACTTCATTCGTTCATTTAGCCCAAGAACTAAACGACTCACTGTGTAATCAGGCATGTGCTCATTCACATCATTTGCTAATTCAACAAATCTAAATTGACGTCCGAGGCTTTCTTTTACTTTCCACGACAAATAACTTGGGTCAATCGGCAAACAATGCCCACCAACTCCAGGGCCGGGTGTGAATTTCATAAAGCCAAACGGTTTCGTGGTCGCCGCATCAATCGCATTCCACACATCAATGTCAAGTTGGTGCGCAAAGACTGATAGCTCATTAACGAGGGCAATGTTCACGTGACGAAACGTATTTTCGAGCAACTTGGTCAGTTCGGCCTCTTTGCACCCCTTTACAGGAACTACATGGTTGACGAGTGTTTGATAGAAAGTGCTCACTGCTTTCAAAGAGACTGCGTTAATGCCAGAAACTACCTTTGGTGTATTAACAAAATTCCAAGTGGCATTGCCGGGGTCAATTCGCTCCGGCGAATAACCAACGTAAAAATCTGTACCCGCTTTCAAGCCAGATCCTGATTCCAATATCGGAACCATCAATTCTTCGGTTGTTCCTGGGTAAGTGGTTGATTCAAGGACTACGAGAGATCCCCTACGCACGTATGGTGCAAGATTTTTGGCTGCGGTCTCTATATAAGACAAGTCGGGGGCTGCTTCGCGAAGTGGAGTCGGAACGGTGATGATGGCAATATCGAAATCCTTCGCACTGCTTTCGTCAGTTGTAGGAAAAAAACGTTTTGTAGCCAGGGCTGACTTCAATGAATCATGTGCCACATCTTCTACAAAAGAAACACCAGATATCAGTTTTGACACACGATTTGAATCGCTATCAAGTCCGACTACGGAATAGCCCACCTCAATTCCACGCATGGATATTGGCAAGCCCACATACCCTTGGCCTATTACAAGAAGTTTATTTACCATCTTTGATATTTCCCTCTCAATCGCCGATGTAGGTGCCTTAGCCTAATACCTCGTAGAACCTCTCAAGACTGATAGGTGAATACGCAAACGAGAGATTAGTGGCCTATTCAGCTTAATTCTCTTCGAATCCGGGGGTAATTTTCTCTTAGTACTTGTTAACTCTGAAGATTATGCGTCGTTGCATGTCATTCGTATCACCGAGATACATTCTTATATATGCGAATTGTGTTCGTTATCGGAAGTCTAGGTAGGGCAGGAGCAGAGCGCCAGATGATGATGCTTGCATCAGGACTACAAAATCGCGGACACATAGTCAGCATTGTTTGTCTCGACGGTACGGGCGGCTTTGATGAAGAAGCTCGGCAACTCGGGTTGAAAGTACTTACACTTGAAAAACGCTTCCCAAAACTAATGAGATCCGCGACTACTTATATGGGGCACGTGAGAGACGTAAAGCCCCATGTTGTATATGCATTCTTGCCAAAGCAACATATTGTTGCCACTCTTCTCAAACCATTGAGTCGACAATCAAAAATTGTGTGGGGAATAAGGGCATCGCAAATTGATTGGAAGTCGTATCGCCTCCGCGCACGACTCTTCTTTCCAATTGCAACCAAATTGTCACGATGGGCAGACATGTATATAGCCAATTCCTGGGCTGGAGCTGAATATCACATTTCAGAAGGTTATGAATCAAAGAAGATGAGAGTCATACCGAATGGAATAGATGCGGCCGTCTTTCATCCGGACGACAAGATTCGATCCAACATCCGGATCGAATGGAAGGCAGGAGAGGAAGTGCCAGTAATTGGAATATTGTCGCGTTTTGATCCAATGAAGGGGAATGATCATTTCTTGGAAGTAGCTTCCAGAGTCGTCAAGCAATTACCGTCGGCAATATTCATTGCAGTCGGTAGACACACAGATGAACAGGCAGAGGCTTACTTTGAAAGGGCATCGCTTCTTGGTCTTCAAGGGAAACTTCAACTTTTCAAAACAACTGAACAGCCTCAGCACTACTTAAATGGTTTTGATGTTTTAGTAGTTCCGTCCAAATCGGAAGGGTTTCCCAATACAGTCTTAGAATCCTTAGCTTGTGGCACTCCCGTGGTTGGCACAAATGTCGGTGATATCAGAGAAATCCTCGGCCCGAATTTGAGTGCGGCCAACTACGGAGACATTGATTCACTTGCTTCAGGAGTATTGAGCCTGTTAAGCAGACCATTGTCGTCTATGAGCAGACAGGAGATGTCAGAGGAAATATGTGAAAGATTTTCTGTAAAAATACTTGTGGATCAAACTGAGATATTACTTGAAGGCGTTTTGTAATAATGAGAGATGCGCGTCAGAATCTCACGTATGAGTTTCAGGGACTAGTCTAATGGAATGACCTTCTCACAAGACAGGAACCTAGAAACTCATTTTTCTTTCGGACAAAACTGGAGTGACTATTCAGAAATAGTTCAAGAGCAGCATATTCTTGCTGCCGAAGAAGACCTGATCCGGTTGATGAACTCCGATGATTTCATAGGCCGTAAATGGCTTGATTTAGGATGCGGGAGTGGTTCACATGCCGTGGCTGCGGCCAGATTGGGCGCCAGAGTATCTGCTGTTGACATCGATCCACAATCAATCACTACGACAAAGAGACTTGTGAAAAAGTTTGGAGTTGAAGGAACGGTTGTTTCTCTCAATTGCTCAGTTTTTGATTTGCCATTTGATAACGAATCTTTTGATGTCGTTTATTCTTGGGGCGTATTGCATCACACAGGTGATATGTGGGCAGCGATCACAAAGGCTTCTCAATTAGTCTCAATGACAAAAGGAGGTCAATTCGTTGTTGCCCTTTATCGCAAGACGCGCCTTTGTAAAATGTGGAAATTAGAGAAAAGGTTTTATAAGGATGCTTCTCCGGTTGTTCAGGGGATAATTAGGCGACTATTTGTTCTTGCGTATGATTTTTCGTTGATTGTGCGTAGAAGAAGTCCATGGTCACATAGGCGTAATTATTTTAAGATGCGCGGGATGTCTTTTAGACATGATGTGCACGATTGGTTGGGGGGATACCCATACGAGTCAGTTAATGCCAGAGAACTAGAAACAACCATGAAGAATATCGGCTTTACGTTAGTCAGAGAATTTGTGCGTACGCCTAATCGTACGCCGTGGGGATTTTTTGGTTCCGGATGTGATGAATTCGTCTTTGAAAGAAGCGTGTAGATTTATACATCTCTTGTGCGCTCTACGAGATTTGCTGATAGTCTGCCCGATAAATGGATATAAATAAAAAGAGTCACCATATTGGGATATTTGTTTCTACTCTAAATATTGGTGGAGCCGAAAAGGTAGCGATTACAATAGCTAATGATTTTGCATCAAGAGGCAATCAGATTGATTTAATCGTTATGAATTCAGACGGAGCTTTGAGTTCCCTCGTCTCGCCAAAGGTTCAAATAGTTGCCTTAGGAACAAACCGCGGACGCTCATCCTTCTTTGCACTTGTTGCTTACATTAGAGAACAAAAGCCCGAAGCGATTCTGTCCCTAATGACTGTTCCCAATTCATTATTAGGACTAACTAAAATAGTCTTGAGATCAAAAAGTCCACGACTAGTTGGCAGCGAGCATAGTTACATAACGGATACAAATCAAAGAAGCTCTAGAAGTATAGCAGGATACATCATGTATCTAATTGTCTCTAGGATAGGTTACAGAATGCTCGATATGAATGTTGCACTTACATCTGGCATTAGCACAAGAATGAGAAGACAGCACTTAGTAAAACAATCAAAAATCGTTGTACTTCCTAATCCCATTGACTTGACTGGTGTCGATTTCCGAGAGCTACCCTTGATGAAATCCAAGGACACGATTCAACTGCTTGCAGTTGGGCGGCTAGATGATCTAAAGGATTATCCAACAATGATACGGGCTGTCGAACTATTGCGCAAAAAGCATAAAGTTTCGTTAGCTATCCTGGGGAGTGGGGACAAACGTCATGAACTTCAGGTCCTGATAGACGAATTAGACCTCTCAGAGAATATAACAATGCACGGGTTTGTTATGGACACCGCATCGTGGTATCGCAGGTCTGATCTACTTGTCTTGTCGTCAAAAATTGAAGGTTTCCCAAATGTAATAGTTGAGGCTCTTGCACATGGTCTCCCTGTTGTGAGCACAGATTGCTTAACGGGACCACGCGACATCCTTGGCGATAACCGCTACGGTATACTCGTGCCAGTTGATGATTCCGAAGCTTTGGCGGCTGGGATACTACAGGCGCATATCCAAGATTTTGACTCGAATCAATTACGCGCTCGGGCGGCTGATTTTGAAAGTCGAAAAATCTGCGATCAATATCTTGAAGTACTTCTAAATAGACCAATCGGCTGATGACGGTAACATCTGGATCTAGAATTTTCCAATAGATAGCCAATCTGAGGTTGAGCTCAACTCTCATTTCTCCTTCGGAGACAATTGGGCACAACACTCGACGTATGTAACTGACAAACACTTAATGCATGCCGTAGATGATCTTCAACGGTTGCTTGGTGTGTCAACGCTGAATGGCAAAATATTCTGTGACATCGGTTGCGGGAATGGGCTTCATGCGGTAGTGGCGGTAAAAATGGGAGTTGAGGTTACTGCGATTAATATCAATCCAATTTCAGCTGCAACTACCTTTTTGCAGGCAGAAAAATTCAAAGTTAATCACATGCTAACTGTCGGTAGTGATTCAATCTTTGCTCATTCTCTACCTCTTCATCGCTTTGATATTTTCTATTCTTGGGGAGTACTTCATTATACGGGTGCAATGTGGCGTGCACTGGATGAGGCAATCAAATTGGTATCGCTTTCCTCAGAAAGCATCTTTGCAGTTGTACTATATAGAAAAACGAGTCTCTGTTTTTTTGGAGACTCGAGGAGAAGTTTTATAAGTCGCCACCTAGATTTATTCAGGCGATTATTCGAATCTTTCGGCAACGTTAATGGACGTATCTCACCTACTGAGATTCAAGAGTCCACTCAAATTCAGACGTGAATATAAAAAAAAATAGAGGAATGTCACAAAAACACGATTTGTACGATTGGCTCGGTGGGTATCCCTACGAATCAGTTGAAGACTCAGAATTACAGGAATTTTTCCGATTGCGTGACTTCGTACTAGAGCGGTCTTTTCTTGGATCACCCAAAGGTATCCAATTAGGGGTCTTTGGTAGTGGGTGTGATAAAAATGTTTTCCGAAGAAAGTAAGAAGTCAGACACAACTCATATGAATGCAGGTCACAGGATTATCAATGAATAAGTTAAAGCCGACGGATATGGGGCGAAATGAGAAAATAAGTATCATTATGCCGGCGTTCAATGCCGAGAATTATGTTTTCTGTGCTGTTCAATCTTGTTTAGAACAGACTTATGAGAACTGGGAATTAATAATCGTTGATGATTGCTCGACCGACTCAACTATAAAAGAAATCCAAAAATTCAATGATTCCCGGATCAGACTCTACAAGTTAGATCAGAACTCAGGACCTGGCATGGCCAGAAACATTGGTCTTGAGAAATGTAGTGGGGAATGGATAACTGTTCTTGATGCTGATGACGCAATGTGTCTCAATCGATTAGCAACCTTCCGTGAAGTGGCTATCAAGACGGGTCAGTATTTTGTCTATTATGATGTTCTTTTGCCATGGATTAGTCAAAAACCAATTCCGATGAGCGTGGATAGAAAATCTGATAATTACCGGGTGGGAAAGAATAAGAGGCTTAGCATAAACCAATGGCTCATAAGAGATGGTTATGCGAAACCATTCTTTCATCGCTCACTTCTGTTAGACAGCACTATTCGATACCCAGAGGGCATCCGTGGACCAGAGGATACTGTCTTCTTGGTCATGCTTTGTGCAGTCAATAATGTTCCGTTGATCAAACTCGCAACTCGAAGCTATATATATCGTGAAACTCCGGGCTCCTTATCAAACCGGGGCAACATGCAAATCAATGCCGCTAAAGTCGCCTACACTTTGCTTGTTGAGATATCCAGAACCTTTCCGTCTGTAAGCAGAGGCGTGGAGAAATATAAAAAAGCGAATATGGAATTTGAGGAGTTTCTGCTTTTAAAACATCTTTTCAAGGGTCGAAAGTATGGAGAATTTCTTCACCGCATTTTCTCTAATCCGAGGAATGTGCTTATTGTGATGCGTAAGACCAGGGAGAAATCACTCTATGAAATCTTGCGGATAAGCCGAAATTTGTCGCGTATCCTAGGTGCGAGATTGATTATTGGCAAAAGAAGCGGGGCATAAAAAGCTAGGACTGCTCGCAGAGGTTTCTTTCTTGCCAGACCCTGAATAGACAATTCAGGGTTAAAATTTAGTTTTCTGTTCCATATCTCGTTGTATCTCTTACGCCATTGACGTGTCATTCCGAGTGGTGGAACAAGTGCGCTGTCCCATGGCTTCCATTTGCCAGCCCATTGAACAATGGAAGGAGTGCCAAAGCGCCTATAAGTGAGTAAGTTATTAAGCGCAGGAATCCAATTAAAAGTTAACGGTAATTCATCCCAATTTTCTTTGAAATAATGATTGAGCACATCCTGGTCTGCAAATGGATACGGCTTGTTAGATGAAATGCTTGCTTGTCTGATTTTATTGCTCTCACCATTAAGTTGCCATTGATTGCAGTTGTACAAAAGAACATCAGCGTTGAAATAGCGTGAAGTTGCTTCGTTGAATGGTGGATATTGATAAGTCGGAGAATTCCGAGGTTCCCTTACGGCTCCGATGCTGCATGTGAGAGGTGAGGTAAAAATATCAGTGTTAATTTTAGTGCAGTAGACATCAACTCCCATGAGAAGAATTCGTTCGTAGCTCTCATATTCGGGCAAACTGGGCAAAGTGGTTTTATACCAACTAACTTCGCTCCATCTAGAGGTAATGTGATAATCCGACAACATTGCAGAATCAAAGCCGTGAACTTGAATCTCAAAATCAAGGTTTGCTTGTTGAACAATATCCCGGACCGCTGATTGCACCCTGCTAGAGACTAAAAGACATAAGTCAATATCGTTGGGGTTCGGGACAGCACGCACAAAAGAATCCAATGCCACAATTGCAAATTGCAACCATGAGACGCTCGACGGAACAACCACTGCGTGTTTATTTCTTGGGGGCAATGGCAAACTACTGAAGCTCATCTAAGATTGATATGTTTGCTTTTGCGGACAAATCGAGACCTTCTAAAAAAGAAACTTTTTGGGACCACCCAGGGGGCGGCACGAAAGCTCTTTTGATATCGTAAATCTCATGACGCACAATAGATCTCTCATTCCAACTAATTAGAATTTTCCGTCCGAGAATTTTCTCAAGATTGGCAACTACATCAGAAATCTCCACAACTGAGTTTGGAAACAGTTGGTAAGTGGAATACGAATTGACTCCTTGTTGAAGTGATACCAGTCCCAATTGAAGGCCTTTAATAACATCAGAAACAAACAATGGGGCCATCTTTTGACGTGGAGACCCAAGTGCGTAAGGTGCTGAATTCTTAGAACTATTGAGAAGTGTCGGTATCAATTTATTTCTCCAGTCAAGGGGTCCATAAGTGTCAGCAAGCAAAATTCGACATGTTTTGACTCCGAATTTATGGTGAAAAAAATCAGCAATTTCTCGAGATGAGACATTCAGTGCTGAATATAAATTCAATGCTGAGTCGTTTAATGATCTAATTGTCTCCCAGTAAGAACCAGCTATTACAACTGGGCAGTTATGCTGACGTCCGATTTCTAAGGCCTGAGTGTGTGCAGCAAGTTGACTGCCAACCAAATGCTCTATATCACCGTACTCATGATCATTTATGGGATATCCAACAAGTGAGAAGACAGCATCTAATTGACTTCCTTTTTTCTTCGACCAGGAATCAAGTGAACCCAACACAGTTAATCCCTGTGAAATCATCGCAGAAAGATTGTTCACAGAATTATTCTTACTCAGTAGAACCTGAACGGAATGCTGGTTGTTTAAGTACGAACGAGCCAGATAACTTCCTGTGTACCCATTAGCTCCAATGATAAGTATGTTCACGATGTTGATTTTTGATTGACTGAATGGTTAACGATGATTATGAGAAATAGCTTTTTTAATAGATTTCGCTATATCGCGAGCTGGGCTATTACTATATTCACAAAAATTAGCACAAAACATTTCCCGGGCTTCCTGTATGGTTTTACCCTTCCACCATCCCCCTACATCTTCCCAAACTTCGTTGATTTTGGATGAGCAATCAGTTGAATTTAGAAAAATGATACCGGCGTCTACGAGTATTTGATACTTCGCTCTTGCAAAATCATTAAGGTGACTCAGACCGTCAAGCCAGAAGGCCATCGTCGGAACGTTCGATACGAGGCCCTCCAAGAGTCCAGTTGAATCGTATGAAAAAACCGCCAGTCGATAATTTGAGCGCACCCGTAAATACGGTTCTACGCCAAGGTCCAGTGAAAAGTCAATAGGCTCCTTGGTCCAGGCATTAGGCATGTGGTCACCAATTCGAGAGTTTAATTGAGGAATTCTTATAGTAATTTCGGACTTTACATGCTCATCTAATTTATCTACGAATTCATGTTGTTGCTTTAGTTGATCGTAATATTCGACCGACTCATCCCATGCGGAATGACCATTCGGAACATTTGTGGATAGCAATAAAAGGCCCCCGGACTCTCTAGTATTTCTCTTCAACCCAGCAGTTTTGAAGACGATCGATGGAACGTACCTTGAATCTGGATTACGCCAACCCCAGGTCAGAAATTGACTACAAGTCCTTTCTTCATGTGTGGGTGTTGTCAGGTCATTTGCACCATAGTTATTCCCATGTTGACCAATTAGATATTTAGTACCAGTAGTTTTTTTCTCTGCAATCCAAAATTTAAAAAGCTCATCTTGATGAAAACTGTTTGAAGTAAAAACAAATATAGGATTTTTAGGAAGAGCTTTCAAGCACTTGCGTCGTACTCCATTGTAGTGCTCTAGAAAAACAGCAGGCATCTGTTCAGATACTTCTGTCAGGATAAATTTGTCATCTCCATAAAATTCTGCAGTCCGAATATTAGCTGTAAATCTTCTGCGAATATCACCGTCTACCTTTTTTATCATGGTGGATTCTTTCCAGCTGAGCGAGCGATTGGCAGTAGGAAGTTGCCCAAGTAGGAGTTGGGTCTTGTATTCCGTAGAGGAAGGCATGTAAGTCGCAAGAAAAAAACCAGAGTTCAATTTATTGCTCAGTACAGATATCTTCTGTAAATGACCCTTCATGACTGAAGCGATTGATCTACTACTATGAGGAACGAATCCTGCCTGCATGGACTTTAAATTCAATGAAATACTTTTTGCTGATACTTCAAGATCTAAATACTGAGAAATTCGCCAGTCGCGAGCATTTATCCATTCCAGATTAAGAATTAATTCGAAAAATTCTGTAGTGTCCTGCGCTACCTGATTAGATCTCAGAGAATCAATCAAGCACATTGAAGAGATTGGCCCCAATTTACGCGCCAATTGAAAAGAATCCAACCGTAGAAAAGTATTATTTACAGATGTATGGAGCCAAGGACCAAGTAGTATCTCCCAATATTCACTCGAGAATTCCACACCGTGGACTGTGTTCAAAGAGGATGCTAAAACCGGAAGAATCCGGTTTCTCAATTTGTCTACTTTGTACTTTATGTATCGTTTATCCTCATTGGTTAATCTTTGGCGATGAACTGACAAATCAAAAGGGTTTCTATCTTCTAGGTTTATGAGATTTGGAGAAAAAACTAGAGCCAGATTGCTCCTATCTGTGTCTATGAATTCAATAAATGGTGCTGTTACTAGATGAAAATCCATAACACTCTTAAAACTCTCTTTGTTTGTCTAGAAGATCACCTAAGATTTCTCTTCATGCAGAATGTCCTAAACACTGTCTGTAGGTCCACTTGTTGTCAGACTAACACAGTGTCTTTGGCTGCGCATTTATTAGTGAACTCAATTGGGGTGAGATAGGCGATGGCACTGTTGGGGGTCATAATGATTATTGTTGTTACGGTGTTCCTTGAGCATAAAATGGATTTCTAACAGCAAATTAAATACTTTTTGAGTCAATAGTTCGTCTCTGAGTCTCGAGTTGAGCGACTTGATGCGACTGCTCCTCCTTATAAACCCGATTCGGAGTAACTGGCTTGAATGTGCTGCTCTTGACACAAGTTATGCAGGGTGTCAGTAATGAACCTTGGTCTGTCGATCACACACAAAAGATGTGGTGCTCCACGCAACTCGTGTATCTGATCAAAAACAGCCATCGTTCCTGCGGGGTGGTTCAACAAGCTGCGTTTGTGGCTAGGCGCATCACGAGTAAACTCGTCACTCATATTCAAAATATTGACAGGTCGTCCGTCCGCTATTTCATCAAATTGAAGATAAATAGCCCACACATGGTTCGGATACTGGCCACGAACAACAATCGGGACCCGAGTAACGCGGGTTTGCTACGCTCGGGTCTGTTCACGTAAACACGACCGTTCTGAATTAAGAGTAAAACAATGGTTTGGACTGCAGTGCTTTTATGAGTCAACCGCTCTATTATGTCTCTATTCACTGACACACGCGTGAGCAAAAGAAAAAGGAGTGACTCCCCATCGTGCCGCGATTGAGATGGCTATTTGCCATTGGTGCGACGGCTTCGGTTTCTGGTGCGGAGTCGGGAGAATGGTTACCTTCCGAAAGTTTGATCTGCGTCTAAAAAGTGGCCACCTCTAATCATCTACCTCTGTTGAATATCCGCCGGCGATATTTTTGCGCAACATCCACACACCTTCAGGATGTCTGTAGTTTCTACGTTGAGGATGCGGAGGATCAAAGTCGACAATGACAATTGAACCCTGATCATTGAGGACTCAATCAACTTCAGACGCAATCTTGCTAAGAAGTTCCCTGTCACATAAATACAAACAAAAACCCAAAATCACGGTGTCGTATTTCTTATCTGTTGTTGACCATCATTTTCCACGCGCATAACCTACGCCAATCTCTTAAATCCAGACTGCGCAGGTCCTCCATCAAGTCGTGTCATAAGGTCCTCAGTCCCATTAGATGCACTAATTATACGGAATACTTCCAGCATGTTCCCACGATATTGGTCAAGTATGTCGTGGGTGTGTTCAATAGATGCGTACAGGGCATTGCCGGCGATAAAACCCCTCTTCAACATTTCTTGGATGACATAAGTTTTTGTAACTATTGGGTCGAATCCTTCGATTGAATAAGTCCCAATGCTTGGCACCCCGGCGGTAATTATGTTGAGACCCACCTCATGCCCA
>SXGR01556282.1_pt1 | contig 18890 bp, 11 predicted proteins | sample 3174711 | NCBI WGS metagenome assembly SXGR01 (sample SAMN11356860, study PRJNA531348) | freshwater metagenome | isolation source: freshwater sample F1-60 | place: China: Fuxian Lake, Yuxi | collected 2017-12-25
ACCAGTCTCGTTAGCTTGTTTCTACTTGCTGCGCTTCTCCTCGCCGCCGGTTGCGCGAGCGTTCCGAAAACTTCCTTCCGCCCAGCCACATCTTCCTTTCCAGCAGACGCGCTCGTCACTCAACGCGGCGTGCTGACAGTCCTCGGGCGACAGTTCACGTTGAACGGCTATCTCGCGTTGAGCGCGGCAGGCGGCAAACGTCTCGTCGTCACCGAGAACTTCGGCAATGTGCTCGCCGACGTGCTAATCACGCCCGATGGCACGGCGCACGTGATGCGCTCCAGCCGCGCGTTCAAACCTGAGTGGATTCGCCGTTACCTCGCGGCGGATGTGCAGTGTCTCACCGGCGGGTCTTCGGCTGAAGGTTGCCCCGGTGAACATCTCGGTGAGGCGCACTTTCTCGTGCAGCGACGCTGGTACACGCTCGATTTGAAGACGGTGAAGGTCGCTGCGGGACCGCAATCCGCCACGATGTTTAATCCGTCCCGCGCCGAGAAACCATGAACATGACCGAGTCCATCCAAGCCGCCCGCGTGGGTGAGGTGCAACGCACTGGCGACGGCGCGGCGGCGCTGGAGTTTCGGTTTGCGGCAACGCAGCCGGTGTTCGCAGGACACTTCCCGGGCCATCCGATTCTGCCCGGCGTGTTCCAACTCGAGATGGCGCGCGTCGCGGCGGAAGCCGTCGTCGGATCAGCGATGGTGGTCCGCGAGGTTGTGAAGGCAAAGTTTCGTCGCCCGATTCGACCTGAGGAAACCATCCGCGTGGATATGAAGATAGTCGAACTGCCCAATGGACTTCAGGCCCGTGTCGCTTTCAGCGTGTCGGGTCAGCCTGCTGGCGAAACGATACTCCACCTAACCCGTCGCCAATGAGAACCCGTTCATCCTTCTCAGCGCCGCGCCTGCGTTGCTCTCATCTTCCGTCATGAAACGCTGGCTCAAACGCATCAGCCTCGCCGCGCTGGCGTTCGCGCTGGTTGGCTGGGTCACACTGGTGATTCTGCTGCGCCAGTGGACCGCCAGGCCGCCGCCGCTTCCCACCGACACCACCATCATGCAGATGGCGGCGCAGACCAACGCGAACGGGCGGGTGAGTCTCGGCGAATCCTGGACCGAACGGCGCGAGGGATTGCTGGTCGTACGACTCAAGGGCAAGCCGTTTGACATGGGCTACGCTTCGGGCCGCTTGTTGCGCGAGCAAACGCACACGCTCGAGAAGGAGTTCCTCGAAATGATCCGCGGCTACGTGCCGCAGGATTGGAAGATCAAGCTGCTCAAGAATTACATCACCTACCGCAACCGTCACCTGAGCGACTTCATCCCGCTGGAATATCGCCTGCAAATTCTCGGCTCCACGCTGGGCAGTCCGGACATTCACCCGCAGTTCGGCGACTACTACGACCGCGTGCTGAACTACCACGCGGCGCAGGACGTGTCCTACATGATGATCGACAACCCGCTCGTCTCGCGCGCGGGCTGCACGGCCTTCGCGGCGTGGGGCAAGGCCAGCGAGGGCGGACATCTGATCACCGGACGCAATTTCGACTGGGAAGCCGCCGAGGTGTTCAGCCGCGATCGCGTGGTGATTCTCTGCGAGCCGGACGGCGGCATCCCGTTCATCTCGCTCGCGTGGGCGGGCATGGCAGGCGTAGTGTCTGGCATGAATCGCGGGGGCATTTCCGTGACTATCAACGGCGCTCCGTGCGACCTGCCCGATGACACCGCATCACCTGTCGCAATGGTGGCGCGCGAGGTTTTGCAGAAGACACGCAATCTCACCGAAGCTTTGGAAACCATCCGCAAGGCAAAGGTCTTCGTGTCCACCATCTGGCTCGTCGGCAGCCGCGCGGACGGGAAGTTCGTCGTCGTCGAGAAGACGCCGGAAACGACGGCGATTCGTGAGTCGGACTCCGATTCCATCATCGCCGCGAACCACTTCCAGTCCGATGAGATGAGGTCGCTGGAGCGCAATACGAACTTCATGACCGAATCGACCTCGGTGTCGCGCCACGCGCGCAGCGACGAACTCCTGCGAGGCGCGCAGGGGAAGGTGGATTCGCGAGTCGTCGCCGAATTTCTCCGCGACCGCAAGCTGCCAGGCGGCACAACGGCCGGTGAGACGCATCGCGGCACCTTGAACGCCTGCATCGCCACCCATGCGCTGGTGATGGATTTGACCTCGGGAATCTTCTGGGCCGCCACGCCACCGAACCAGCTCGGGAAGTTTGTCGCGTTCGACGTAAATGACTTCGATCGTCTGCTGCCGGAACGCGTCTTGCCGGCGGACCCGGCGTTGAGCACTGGTCATCACGACAAGATCGCCAAAGCACGCAAGCGGCTCGCTGATGCCAAGCACGCTCTCAAGCGTGGCGAGGCTGAGGCCGCATTGAAAGCGGCAGACGAAGCCGAGACACTGAACCCGGGCTTTTACCAGAATGCCACGTTGCGTGGACGGGCGTTGGTCGCGCTGGGAAGAACGACCGAGGCGAAGGCAGCGTTCGTTGCGGCCCTCGCTGCGCAACCGGCATTCCTTGCGGAACGGCGCGAACTGGAGGAACAATTGCGGCGGCTCGAGTAATTCAGAGAACCGCGAATGGATACCAATGCACACGAATCAATGATGCGCAAAGCGCCGACACTTCGCAGCCCGGAAGAGGCTGGCTCCGGTTGCAATTCAGTTTCGTGTGCAGTCGTGTTTATTCGAGATTGAGGAAAACATGCGCACACTAAAAGTCGTGATTGTAGGTCTGTTGGCAACGATTGCTCTGGGCTCAATCACGGTGATGGTGCTTCCAGCACTCACCTCGCCTTTCCTCGGATTCACACGCAAGGATCCCACCTATTTTGCGACTTTCGCGCGTGCTTGTGATTCCCTTCTCGCACAGCACTCCTTAGGCACAAATTCAATTTTAGAGATCCCTGCCAAGGGCGAGTCACTCCCAAAGCTCATTCAGGAACTGCGACCTCAAAAAGTTCGATTGATGCACAATCATGTGTGGATACAAGTCGGCGAGAGCAGAGCGAATGGTTTTGGTGTGACTTGGAGGCAAACTGAGGATCAGAGCAACCAATGGCAGCTCAAAATATCAGGCGAAAGTTTGGACAAAGTGCTTTATGCGACAAACAGGTAGAATGCCTCCGTATTGGCTGCTTCCCCACATGCAGCCGCGCATCAATTGTATTCCAGCAACTTTTACAAGCAACAGCGTTAACTGATCATGGCCGACTCCCACCAACCCCGCGTCACGCGCTCACTGGTGTTCATCCAGTGGCTGATGGGGCTTGGCGCGCATCTCTTCATCGTCCTGCCTTACCTCCGTCGCGTTCACCATCTGGAGCGGCTTCAGCCCGGCCGCCGCTGGTTGATCGCCTGCAATCACGTCAGCCTCATCGACACCGTCCTGCTCGGCGCGATCTGCTGGCGCGCGGGCTGTTACCCGATTCTCGTGCTCGGCGATCGCAAGGTGTGGCACGCCTCCTGGCTCAAGAAGATGTTGAGCGCGCGCATCGGGTTCCTGCTCGAACGCGGCAAGTTGAACCCGAATCGCATCAACGAACTCGAAGCGTTCGGCCGCGCTGGCGATGAGTTTGCCCTCGTGGTGTTTCCGGAAGGCACGCGCGGCGACGGCGTCAACGTCGGCCCCTGCCAGCCGGGCCTGCACTACATCGCGCAGGCGGCACAGATGCCGATCGTTCCGCTCTTCATCGAGAACATGCAGCTCGTCTCCACGAAGCACGGACGCTTTCATCCATTCCGCGGACTGCGCAAGGTGGAGGTGTATGTCGGCGAACCGATCGCGCCGGAGAAGTATCTTTCGCTGTCGCGCGACGAGTTCAGCGAATTCGTTCGCCTGAGCATTGCGGGCGCTCAGACACCGACGCCAGCAGCAGTAGGTTTGAGCCCCGTCCTGCCTCGCGCTTGATTTCCCAGCGCGCGAAGCCCGCCACTTTCAGCATTCCTTCCAGTTGCTCCAGCGTGAGGAAGTGCAGTCCCTCCACGGTCTTGTTGTGGCCGACGCGCGTCGCGATGTGCTCCCAGAAATCAATCTGCCGGTGGCCGTCACTCTCCGCCCGCGCGGCGTCGCGCAGGATCAACCGCCCGCCCGGCCGCAACGCCTGCCGGACGCGATTCAAGATCTGCTGCTGCTTCTCCGGCTGCCAGTAGTGCAGCACGTCGAGCAGCAGCACCGCGTCGCACGCCGGCAGCTCCCGGTGTTGAATATCGCCCGCTTCGAAGCGAATGCGCCGGTGCTCTGGAGCAGTACGTTGCGCGACGCGAATCTTGTCCTCGTCGTAATCAATGCCGAGAAAGGTGCGCGTGTCCGTGTAAGCCGCGAGCCAGTGCGTTACGACGCCGTAGCCGCAGCCGAGATCCAGGATGAATCCCCGGCGCGGCACCATCGCATCAAGCACCGGGAACATCGGATCCATCTTCATCTTCCAGTGAACGAACTGCTCCACGAACTTGCTCTGGTAACGGTAGAGCCGCTCCACCTTGCGCCGGACCACGCGCGGTGTGTTCACCTCGTCGAGCTGCCGCTGCAATCCTTCGCGGACGATGCCCTCGCAATGGCGCATCAACGCCTGCACACCGAGCGAGTAATCGAAGTTCTGCGGCGTGACGCGCGGCATCGCGCGCACCGTGACATGATACGGCTCGAACCAGTAGGCATCGCGCGGCATCGCGGTGTTCGTGTCGCACAGCACGATGGGCAGGATGTCCTGCTTGAGCTGCACAGCCAGCTCGAACGCGCCGCGATGGAAGCGCTGCACCCAGCCATCCACGGAACGCGTGCCTTCTGGATAGAAGTGAACGGACGCGCCCTCGGCCAGTTTCTCGCGACAACGACGCAACGTCGTCTCCGGATCGTTCGGCTCCACCATTACATGGCCGGCCAGCTTGCAACCAATGCCGAGCAGCGGCGAATCAAACACGCGCTTCTTCGGCGTTTGCCGGACATCGCCGGGCATCGCGACCATCAGCACCACGTCCACGGCGGACTGATGATTGCTGATGACGATGCAGGGCGGCGAGAAGGTCGCGGCAGAAATGTTCTGCATCTCCAGCCGGCCAAAGGGAAGCCAGTTGACCACCATGCGCCCGGCGGTTCGCGTCGCGCGCCGCAACAGATCATCCGCAGTCCGCCGCGAAGTAACCTTCAATATCGGCCGCAGCACGTAGTAGAGGAACACTTCACTCACGCCGACGTGGACCGCAGCCCAGACCGTGGCGAACAAATGCCACCAGCGGGGACCGCAGCGCGGTGGCGCGTTGAAGAGCAGCAGGTCCATGCACAGCGGCGTCAGTGCAATCGTGGCGAGAAAGGCGAAGCCCATCCCGATCAACACCGTCGTTCCCATCGAGAACAGCACGGGATGTTTCGCGAACACGAGCACGGCGAAACCAAACAACGTCGTGAGCGCGGAGATGAGCACGGACGCGCTGGTGGCACCGAGCCGATCCGGCTGGCCGCGCCATTCGTCGAGCTTGCTGGTGACGAGGAACAAGCTGTAGTCCTCGCCGATGCCGATAATGAAGATCACGAAGATGCTGTTCATCATGTCCACCGGAAGCCCGAGCCAGCCCATCGTGCCGAACGTCCATAACAGCCCGAACGCGATCGGCAGCATCGTGGCGAAGACGAGTTCCACAGACGCGAGCGAAAGGTAGATCAGCACCGTCACGACGAGGCCAGTCCACCAGGCGAACTGTCCGAGGCCGCCCTTGGCGAGCCCGGCGATGTGTGTCACGAAATCCTTGTGATCGAGCACCATCACGTCCGGCAACGCGGCGCGCAGCTTCGAGACATCGGCCCGATCATCGAGCTTCACCAGCGTGCTGATGGCGCTGTCGTTCGTACCGACCGCGACGCGTTCAGCCAGCACCTGCTCCAGCGGCGTCCCCCGGAAATCTTCGAGCGCCAGCAGCGCGGGCGGCTGTTGAACGCGACGCCAGAAAACGTCAAACGCGTCCTCACGAAAACCGAGTTCACGACTGACGTTCGTGAGAACGGTGCGGAACGTGGCCTGACGTTCGGCCGACCAGAATTCACGCCAGCGCTGGATGTTCGCCTCCTGCGTCGCGCGCGACGGACACACATTCGCAAGCGAGTAAACGCCGGAGACGCCCGGCTGCTGCGCGAGTGTTTGCGCTGCGCGGTCGGCCTTGGCCAGCGCTTCGTCTGCAGTGGCGCCACGAGCCACGACGAGCGTCATTCCCATCGCATCGCCCCAGGTGTTGCGAATCAGTTCATCATCGCTCTTTGTCTCGGCGGTGATGCCATTGAGGCGGGCGAGATCGCCGTCGAAGCGAAGGCGCTTCACGCCGAACGCAGTCACAACCGTCAGCACGACGAGCCCGAGCAGCATCCATATCCGGCCTTTCGTCTGCGCGATGTGAAAACGATCCATCAGCCGTGTGAGCCACAGGGGCGGTTGGCTGCGTTCTTCGGAGACGGGAATCAGCAACGGCAGGATGATGAGCGCGAACGCGGCGGAGAAGAGCACGCCAAAAGTCCCGAACAGCCCGAGTTGCTGGTAGCCGTGCATGGGCGAGAACATCATCACCACAAACGCCGCAATCGTGGTCAGCGCGCCCACGCCCACCGGAAGCACGAGGCGGCCGACGTGACGACCGAGTGAGACTTTGTTCAGACCCGCTGCATTATCGAGGTGGTAGATGACATGAATCGCATAATCCACCGTGATGCCGACGGCGATGACTGCGAAGCCGGTCGCGATGGCGGAAATCTCCGGCTGGACGATGGCAAGGACAATACCGGCCATGGTCGCGCCAAAGAATGACGGCAGGAACGCCACGAGCGCCAACCAGCGCCGCCGGAACGCCGTGAGACACAAGAGCAGCATCGCACCCATGCCGAGGAAGATGCACCGCGTAGCGTCGGTCTTGATCAACGTGGCGTTGTCCACGGACATGCGGTGGCCGCCGGTGATCGCGACATGCACGCCGGGGAACTGCTTCTCCACCGCGCCCGCCAGCGCCTCCAGTTCCCGCACCAGAGACTCGCTACGCTTGGAGTCGGACGACGGGAATCCCGGCTCGGCCATCATCAGAACATGCCGGCCATCCGCGCTCGTGATACGGCCATCGACGATCTGCCCCTCCCCGAAACCAGTCTGGAGCGGGAGCACCTTGTTCACGACAAGCGCGCTCATTCCGACCGGGTCGGCGGCGACGACGTCCTTCAGAACCATGCCTTCGGGCCCAGCGAGCTTGCGCCGCATCACGGTGAGGTATTCGCGGATGGCGGCGGGTTCGAGCTTGGGTTCAAGGGCGCGCGCGTCGGCTTCGGTGAAGAGATTCGGCAGCGCGCCGGTGAGGTAGTTGACGACCTTCTGCTGCCCGCCCATCTCGACGCGATACATCACGCGGTCGAACGACTTGTTCGTGGCGAGCGCGCTGTGGAATTCATCCGCAGCCAGCGCGAGCGTGTCGGCGTCTGCCCGATTGATGCCGACATCAATGTAGAGCCGGTCGATCTGTCGGAACTTGCGGAGCGCGTAGCGATAATCGTCCACGCGCTGGTCGTTGTGCGGGAGGATGTCGAGGATGTCCTCCTCCAGATCGATGCGCGACGAGATGCCGACGCCCGCGACGGTCACAAAGAACGTGACGATGAGCACCAACCTCCGGTGTGAGACCAGCCAGAGGTAAAAGCGAGTGTAGAGATCGGGGGTCACGGGGTTTGGAGGAGGATGCAGGGCCCTTTGCCAGGACGACGGGAAGGGCACGTCGCTCCGCGCTCGCCTGCTGGACGTCGCCCGTGACGAAGCGGCGCGCGTAGAGCGACGCGCCCTGCCTCCCTATTCCTGAGCACAACCGGGTAGATGGCGGTTTGATCGCGATTCAAGAGGCCTCCGATTTCTTCCGCGTCATTCGCGCCAGTGTGTATGTGGCGGCGACGCCCAGCGCGCCGACGATCGTCGCCAGCAAGAGACTTCCCACAAACCAGTACGAGAGGTAGTCGAGCACCACAGCCTTCGTCATCTCGCGCGCCTTGAAGTCAATCATTTGACCCGTGAAGAGCCAGTGCCCGAGCGCCAGTGCTGCGTAGAGAATGAACGGCAGGACGGGCGGAATCGAAATGTTGCTGGCGAGCACGGCGATGGCTTTGTTCAGGCGCAGCCAGTGCGCGGCGACGGCAGTGGCGATGGTCTGGACGCCCCACATCGGCGCGATGCCGAGAAATAATCCCAAGCCGACGGCGAGTGACATCCTCCACGGTTCGTGCGCGTGTTCGCTGAAGAACTCCGACATCGCGCGGCGGAACGAAATCTTCTCGCCGCGCGACCAAGCCGCGCGCAAGGACTTCGGCACCGTCCACGACTGCGCGACGAGTCCGATGTTCATGAACGTGATGTGCGCGAGATCGCGGACAGGGCGGAAGTGCGACTGGCGAATCTGATCCGGCGCGTAGGTGCATTTCACCGAAACCGGGATGAGTGGCGTGCCCATCCACGACGCGCGCACCATGAACTCCAGCTCGAACGCATAACGGCCCGAGCGCGCCCTGAGCTGACGGGTCAGCGCGAGCGGGTAACAGCGGAAACCGCACTGCGTATCGCCGAGACGCACGCCCGTCTCCGTCCAGAACCAGAACGTGGAAACGGCATTCGAGCGACGGCGATGGGTCGGGCAACCGGCGGCGATGAAATCGCGGACCCCGATCAGCATCGCTTCCGGATGTGCGCGTGCGGCTTCGAGAAACTTCGGCAGGTCTTGAGGGAAATGCTGGCCATCGGAGTCCATCGTGATGGCGTGCGTGTAGCCGAGATCCGAGGCGAGTTGAAACCCGGCGCGCAGCGCAGCGCCCTTGCCGCTGTTGCGGGCGAGTCGATGCAACGTACAACCGGGAAGCTCCGGAAGCGGCACCGTCGAGCCGTCATCGATCACGATCACCGGACAATGCGCCTGCGCACCGCGCGCGACTTCCGCCACGGTGGCAACGTGATTGTAGCACGGGATGATGACGCAGAGTTTCACCGGAGATCGACGAAAGTGCGGCGCTTGCGCGCGTTGGGTGGTAGCTGGAGCGATTCGATTTCATCGCGTGAGGCACGGCGGAGACGGGGCGTGATCTTCGTGCGCGCCTGGAGTTGTTCGCGCAAGACGGCGTCCGTCGCGCCACCGTGAACGAGCACTTCAATCTCGTCCGACGACGCTTCGCCCGCTGTGGCGACGATGACGAACGCGTCTACTCCATCGGTTTCGTCTAGGACAGCTTGCAGCGCGGACGGGAAAAGCGACACACCCTTGAACTTCAACCGCTGGTTCTTGCGCCCGACAATTGGGCCGAGTCGTGGCGTTGTCCGGCCGCAGACGCAGGGCTCGCGGAAGAGCGCCGCGCAGTCGCCCGTGCGGTAGCGGATGACCGGCATGGCTTCGACACCGAACGTGGTGGCAACGACTTCGCCGACCTCACCATCCAGAAGCGCACGACCGTCGTCATCGAGCACTTCGACGAAGAGCTGTTGATCGTGGAGGTGCCCACCCTGCCCTGCACCACATTCGCAGAGCGAATTCGCCAGTTCAGTAACGCCGTAAGTCGAGAAGAGCTTCGCGCCCCACGCGGATTCGAGCGCACGGCCGGCGGCATTCAACGCGAACGCGCGGTCGCGGATCGGCTCGCCGATGCAGACGAGTTTCGTCACCCATGCTTGGTGCAGATCGATCCCACTCTCCTGCGCCTTGGCGGCGATGAGGCGGAGGAACGACGGCACGGCAACGACGGCAGTCGGCTGCAAGCGCTGCATGACTTCGAGCGCATACGCCGGAGACGACGGGCCCACACGCGCCACGGCGCAGCCGAGTTCGCGCAAGCCGAGCCAGTAAGCCGCGCCAGCGATGAAGCAGCGATCCATCGCAGTGGCGACGAGCACGGTGTCGCTCGCGGTAAGGCCGGCGCATTCGAAGGACAGTTTCTCGTTAGCGCCGAGGCGATGCAGGTCCGCGTCGGTGAGCATCCAGAGCAGCGGCTGACCGGTCGTGCCGCTGGTGGTGACGATTTCTACGACGCGTTCACGCGGGACGCAGAGGAAGTCGAGGTTGCGTTCGGACACGATGCACTTGTCCACCGTCGGGACGCTTTCGAGCACGGGAACATCCTTCGTGTCTCGGAACAGCTCTCGATAGAAGGGCGAGTGCTCCGCTGTGTAGCGGAAGGTCTCGGCCCAGAGTTTTTCGACGGAACGAATCATTGCTGCTGTTGTTGCACGGAAGTTACGAAGGCGGAGGCGAGATTGCCAGCGGCGCTGCCCGTCGCGAGGCAGCAGCCCATCACGCGCGCACTGGCGATGGCGTCCACGTCGGCGCTGATCGTTTTGCCAGCCATGAAGAGGTTGCTGATTCCAGCAGCGCGGAGACAACGGGCTGGGATCTCGTAGTGTTCACCGGGCGGCAGGTAGCGGACGCGAGTGATGCCAGCGGTGTTCCATTGCTCAACGGGCCAGGCGCAGCGCGCGACGGCGTCAGGGAACTTGCGGGAACTGAGGACGTCGTCACCGGTCAGAACGTATTCGCCGACAATCATCCGGCCGGCGCGCGGTGTCGGGCGGAACTCGGTGCAGGAGGTCCGGCAGTGCTCAAAGCCAGCGACGTTCCGGCGGAGGAACTCGATGATCTTCGGCACGTCTTCGGGCGGGCCGGTCAGCTTGACGGTCACGCTGTGCGGTTCCGGATGCGGCTGGAAGCTCACGGGCGGCAAGCCGGCGCGGGCCAGCGGCAGCAGCACTTGTGTGACGGCGACAGTGGAGTCGAGTTCGCGAGCGATCTCGTGCAACGGAAAGACGACGGCAGGGGCCTGGGTCGATTCGTCCGTCGCGAGGGTTTCGACACCGGCGGCGTGAGCGACTTCGGCGGTTCCCGAGCAATCAATCGCTGCGCCCACGGCAACGCCGTTGACCGCGTCGATCCGGCCTCCGACGAGGGCGACATCAAGGACAGGCGAGCTCCAACGCGTCACCAAGTTGGGCAGGGAGTTTAGCAGTCGCGTCGCAACTTCGCGGAAGCGTTCCGGGCGATAGCGCAGAACCCACAGCTTGCCGGTCCGCACCGACGCGCCTTCGCCGATGGCTTCAGCAAACTCGCACGGGAAACCGTCGTTCAACATCTGGCCCGCGTCGTCATACAAGCCGCAGAGCGTGGTGAGTCCGCTGAAGCCGCCGATGCCACCGGCGGACTCGCGCTGATCGAGCAGCAGAGTTCGACAACCACTGCGCGCGGCTGTGACGGCGGCGGCGATTCCAGCCGCGCCCGCGCCGATGACAGCGATGTCGAATGTTACGCTCATGGCTGGAGGAGGCGTTGACGAAGGCTGGCGGTGAACGTGGCGGCCTCCGGGTCGGTGAAGACGCGCGCGGAGTGAACGACGGTCATCTTCAGCAGACTGCGGAAGTAGTAGAAGATGACGCCCAGCCCGGGCGATGGCGTGACGGCGGCGACGTGCGTGAAGTCCTCGACCGTCGCGCCAAGGAACGTGTTCAGGCGCGAGTTGACGGCAGCGGTGTCACCGAAGAAGAGCGAACAGATCTCGCCGCGCAGGCCCTGCTTCACGATGGCCATGTAGATCGGGAGCGGCAGGAAGCGGAACATCTCGCCGAGCGTCCGGCCGCTTTCGAGCAGTCCGCCGCGCATCGCGCGTTCAAGTTGTTGCTTCAGCGAGCTGACGGCATCCGCAGTGGAGCCGAGGTGCTGCGGGAGAAGTTGCAGCATGAGCATGGAGATCTCGTTGCTGAAGAGCGGCTGGATGCTGCCTTTGGGACGAAGGCCGACGGGCAGCGGCAACGCATAGCTCGGGCTCGGGCATCCGGCGCGTTCGCGGAGGCGATGCAGTTCAACGAGCGCCGCGGCGGCATGGAACTGCGCGTCGCCGAGCAGTCCTGCGAGCTGGCTGGCGTTTGCGCGGATGCGGGCGGTGTCAGCCGCATCGAACGCTTCGACGCGATGGCGCAGCTCGGCTGGCGAGGAAGGATGGCGCACGCCGATCGACTTGGGCGGGGCTTTGCAGAGTTCGTCGAGGTGATGCAGGTACTTCCACGCCAGCTTCGCACGTTCGCGCAGCGGCGGCTGGCGTCGCGGAGTCGCAGTCGGCGAGAACGGAAGAGTCATGTCTTCGTTGCCAACGCAGGCGAGGAAGTGCTCGGCGCCGGGGGCGTCCATCAAGGCGTGGAGCCAGGTGAAGGTGAGCAACTGCCCGCCATCGGCTTCGTCGGACAAGTCGAAGCGCATGAGCTGGCCGCGTTGCGCATCAAGCGGTTCATTGAGCAGTTCGCGGCTGGAGATTTGTCCACGATGAAGCCGCAGTTGCGGAGCTTGCGGGGCGGACGGGAGCTGCCATTTCGGCCAGACACAGCCGGTGGGACGGGCGTTGAGGATTGGATGCTGGGCGGTGAGCTGCGCGAGACGGCGCATCAGCGCGTCGGACGAGACGACGGTGCGGAGCTTGAGAACGATCTGGCAGGTGTTCCCGGCGAAGCTGTGGCGGCGAAGCTCGCGGTCGAAGCCGAGCATGAGGTAATCCGGGCCGTTGAGCTGGAGATCACTGTGCATGCTTGAGGCGCACCACGGTGGCGGCAAGGCTGCGAATGCTCTTCAACGTTTCGGAGTTGATCTCGCCCTGCGGAATCCAGAAGCCGTGCGTGGTTTCAATGTGGAGCAGAACGCGCACGAGCGACATGGAGTCGAAGCCGGCGGCGATGAGGTCGGTCTCGGCGGTGAGTTCCATATCCGGCGCAAAGACTTCGCGGCGCATGAAGTCGAGCAGGCTGGATTCGATTGCGTGGGCGGCGTCCATGTCAGACCGGGGCGGGTGCGCGGCGAATCTTCCCGGTGACAGCGGTGCGGGGAAGCTGGCTGACGATGTGGAAGCGCGCAGGGATCTTGTAGGCGGCGAGGCGCTCGCGGCAATGGGCGAGGATGCCGCCGAGCAGATCCTCGGCGGTGTTGAGCACGAGCTCGGCTTCGAGGACTTCGCCAAGGTGCGGATGGGCGCGGGCGAACGCGCGGGATTCGATCACGGCAGGATGCTCGTTGAGAACCGCTTCGATCTCCTCGGGAAACACTTTGCGACCGGCGAGGTTGATGACGGCTGTCTTGCGTGAGAGGAGGAAGACGCGGCCCGATTCGTCCACGCGCCCGATGTCGCCGGTGACAAACCAGCCGTCGGGGGCGAATCCCGCGCGTGTCGTCCACGGCGCGACATAGGCGTCGCAGATGCCGGGGCCGCGCAGTGCGATATCGCCACAGCCGTCGGCATCCGGAGCCAGCACGCGAACGTCAAAGTCCGGCAGGGGCCGGCCGACGGAGTGTGCTTCGTGCGGATCCGGCTCGCGATTCAGACAGACGAGTCCGGCCTCGATGATGCCGAGCGCAGGGGAAAGGCGGCGTCCGAAGCGTTGGACGAACGCGGCGGCGACGTCCGGCGCAAGGGCGCAGGTGGTCGCGACGGCGAGGCGCACGGAGTCGATGCGTTCGTCGCCGCGATGCTGCGCGAGCATCGCGTAGTGAAACGGCGCGGCGTAGAGAACGGTTCCGCGCCAGCGTCGAATCGCCTGGAGGAAAGGCTCGGCCAGGACATGCCGGGCGAGCACCGTGGTCGCGCCGTTGGCGATGTAGAGGACGATGGTGACGAGAAAGTGATGGGCCATCGGCAGGCACCAAATGACGGTGTCCGCGTCGGTGATCTGGAGCCCCTTGTTCGCCGCCGCGATGCGGTCCCGGATGGTGCCGTGGGTCAGCACCACGCCCTTGCGCGCAGCCGTGGTGCCGGAGGTAAAGCGGATGAAGGCGATGTCCAGGCCGTGATTGTCCGCAGCTTCTGTCGTGGGCAACAGTTCGAGATGACAGTCGCTGGCGACTTCCATCGCACCGACACGCGGCGCGGAGCCGACGGTCGCGCAGAGTTCCAGACTCTCGATGATGTTCCGAATCTCCGCGTCGGCGCACTCGGTGGCGAGCGGCACTACGACGACGCGGAGCCGCCAGAGCGCGAAGGTCAGGACGACGCTGGCGGTGCTGTTCGGAAAGTAAACACCGACGCGGGAGCCGGGCTTGATGGAATGCGCGCCGAGCGCGTTTGCGACGACCTGCGCCCGGGCGGCCAGGGCGTGGTAGGTTGTGATTTCGTCTCCCTCGATGAACGCCGGTTTCTCCGGCCAGCGAGCGGCCGAGTTGTCCAGCAGTTCAGTCAAATTCATAGCGCCGTTTCAGGTGCGGCGACGATAGGCGGCGGCCCTTTGGAGGGTCAACAAGATGTTCGGAAACGGCGGGGCATTGATGCGCTTGAAGGCACTTTGCCCTTGGTGCGTCTGAGAGTCTTTGCTTAACCTGCGACATCATATGACATCACGATCCATTCAGGGCCTCCACGCACTTATCGGGTTCGCCAGCTTCGCCCCGCTGGCGTTTCTCCACGCCGCCCCCGCCCATCCGAACGGCCCCGACGCCGCCGCCGCCGACATGGCGAAGATGACCGCCGCCGCCGGCCTGCATGCCACGCTCTTCGCTTCCGAGCCGATGGTCGTGAACGCAGCCGACATGGACGTCGATGAACGCGGCCGCGTCTGGATCACCGAGGGCGCGAATTACCGCCTGCCCATGCACAAGGACTGGGGAATCATCCGCGAAGGCGGCGATCGCATTGTGATCCTCGATGACACGAACCGCGACGGCAAGGCCGACAAGCACACCGTCTTCTACCAAGACTGGACCGTGAACACGGCGCTCGGCGTCTGCGTGCTTGGGAACAAGGCCATCATTTCCGCGTCGCCCTACGTCTTCGTCCTCACCGACACCGACGGTGACAGCAAGGCCGACAAGCGCGAGGTGATGTTCATCGATAGCGTGAAGGGCGACCACGATCACTCCACGCACGCGTTCGTCTTCGGCCCGGACGGGAAGCTCTACTTCAACTTCGGCAATGAAGTGCGCGAACTCTTCCGGCCCAAGGGCGGCATGGCGTCTATCCCCTTGAACGGCCCCGTGCCGGCGCTGGAGAAGGAAACCGTGATGGACCTGGCGGGTAATCCGGTGAAGACCAACGGCAAGCCTTACCGCCAGGGCATGGCCTTCCGCTGCAATCTCGACGGCTCCGCGCTAGAGTCCATCGGCTGGAACTTCCGCAACAACTACGAGCTCGCCGTCGATTCCTTCGGCAGCGTCTGGCAGTCCGACAACGACGACGACGGCAACCGCGGCGTGCGCATCAACTTCGTCATGGAGTTCGGCAATTACGGTTACACCGACGAGATGACCGGTGCGAGTTGGGGCACCATCTGGAAGAAAGCCCAAGCCAAGGGCGCGACCGAGGAGGAACGCGGCCTCTATCACTTCCATCAATACGACCCCGGCGTCGTACCAAACCTGATCACGACCGGCAACGGTTCGCCCACTGGCATTGCGGTGTATGAAGGCCGGAACCTCCCGGAGATTTTTCGCAACCAGATGATCCATTGCGACGCCGGCCCGCGCGTGGTTCGCGCCTATCCAGTGAAGAACAGCGGCTCGGGTTATTCAGCGACGACCGAGAACGTCCTCACCAGCACCGACTCGTGGTATCGCCCCTCGGACGTTTGTGTCGGCCCCGACGGCGCGCTTTACGTCGCCGACTGGCATGACGCCGGCGTGGGCGGCCACAACATGGCCGACCGCAAGCTCGAATCCATGACTGGCCGCGTCTATCGCGTTGGAGCCAAGGGCAGCTTCCCGATTGCACCGAAGCTCAACCTCAAGTCCGCCAAGGGCTGCGTAGCCGCATTGCAGTCTCCGAACCAAGCGACGCGTTACCTCGCCTGGACTGCGTTGAACAAGATGCAGGGCAAGGCAGAGAAGGAGCTCGTGAAGCTCTGGAAAGGCGACGACGCCCGTATGCGCGCCCGAGCCCTGCAACTGCTCGCGCGCATCAAGGGCAAGGAAAAGAAATACGTCGAAGCCGCCCTCGCTGACAAAGACTCCGACATCCGCATCACTGGCCTGCGCATCGCTCGCTCGCTCCAGATGGACACCATCCCCTACGTGAAACAACTCGCCACCGATGCCTCCGCACAAGTCCGCCGCGAATGCGCCATCGCTCTGCGCCACAGCAAATCGCCCGACGCCACCGTGCTCTGGGTCACGCTCGCCAAGCAGCACGACGGCAAGGATCGCTGGTATGTCGAGGCGCTCGGCATCGCGATGGACAAGCAGGAGAACAAGTTCTTCGACGCGTGGCTCGCCTCCGTGGGCGACCAATGGAACACCCCAGCCGGCCGCGATATCGTCTGGCGCAGCCGCGCGAGCAAGGCCCCGGCGCTCCTCGCGAAGCTCGTCATCGACAAGGGCACCAGCGCGAAGGACAAGGATCGTTACATGCGCTCGCTCGACTTCATCACCGGCCCGGAGAAGGACGCCGCGCTTGTGGAGATCAGCACGGCGGCGCTGCAGTAATTCTGACTTGGGATTCCTCCGCCAGCGCTGAGTCTGGTTCGCACTGGCGGAGGACAACCCTGACGGTCCAGTCCGGCGACATTCACGGGAAGAATTTCATTGAGCCACAGCGTCGCAAACGGCTGGCGCACGGCTGCGGTCGAGTTGACGTTTCCGGGAGTGGCTGCCACGGGCCGATAGCTGACGGCAGCGAGGTTTCGGAATTCCGGGGAAACAGCGGACGAGGATGCCAGTGCCGTTGGTGCTGGGCTTCAACCAGAAGCTGAAACCATAGGTCAAGTTGGAGTTTCGCAGGGGAACGCGATGAGGATACACAGCCCGCTCACCAACACAGACATTGAGACTTCCGGGCGTTGTCACCATCGCGTCTTTTCGTCACGGCTGGAGGGGGCGCATCGTTCCGGCCTACGGCGTTGCCGGCGTCACGATGCGATAGAAGCGGCTTTCTCCACCGGCTCCCGCATCGTCCACCGTCACCGTCCGCACCGCGCCGGCCGGGATGTCCTGCAACTTCAGCCAGGCCGGAGATTCCAGTGAAGTCTTGTAGAGAACGCTGTAGCTCCGCCCCGCTGTCGCGTTGAACACCAGCCTCACCGCGCCGGGCGTGACGATGGACGCGGACACTTCGAGCAGGCTCGCGGCAGATTGCGGATCTGTCCCGGCGACGTATTCCTCCAGATTCGTCGCGCCGTCGTTGTCCAGATCACCGTCCGCATCCGCGAGCAACCGGTCGGTGCCGTTCGCCAGTTCCCACACATCCGACATGCCGTCGCCATCGTAGTCCGCCGTGGCCACATCGCTGCCGGGCGTCGGGCCGAAGGCGTTCCAGTTCGCCGGATCATCACCGTGACTGCCGGCCGCGAGGCGCTGCAGCGAGAAGCCGAGCCCATCCGCCGAGGCGGGCCACGGGGCTTTGTCGTTGTAACGCACTTCGTCCACCGTGATGTACGCCGGGCCGTTTGTGTCCGGCGGCGCGTGACGTTTCAGTTTCAAACGCTCGCCGCTGTCCTGCAACGCGCCGGGGAACGGCCCGAGGATCGCAACGGCTTCCGGCACGGAATACTTCGCACGGAACACCACCGGATTCGTCGCCACCACGAGCAGCAGGCCGTTCGCGGGAACGACCGTCCCAGGTGGGAACACGTAGTCCAGCCCGTCGATGCGCCAGGTGTTCGTGGCGATCAACGGATCGCTCAAGGCCAACGGGGCGTCCGTCACGTTCACCAACTCGACAAACTCATCGCCGCCCGGCGCGGGATGATAATGAACTTCATTGATCACGACCGGGCCGACACGCGGACCGGTGTTCGCCGCGCCAAAGCTCGTGCCGATCTGCGCCGGGAATTGTTCCTCGCCCACGCTGTTGACGTGGCGGCCGAAGGTCACGCCCGCCTCCGCCGCGTCGAACGCCGCGCCGTGGCTGTAGCCGGTGAGGTTCGTGTTCGCGCCGGCCGCAAAGAGGTAAACGGATTCCCCGCGCGAACTCAGCGAGAAGCTCAAGTTGGTGCCGGGCGTGGCGTTGAACTGTGTCTCGTCGAACACGACGAAACCGCCCGCCGGAATCATCGTGCCGTCCGGAATGCGGAACTTGCGCGGCACGTCGTGATCATCCGTCAGCAACCAGCCGCCGACGTTTACCGGCACGAGTGTCGGGTTGAACAACTCGATGCGATCCACTCCGGGCAGAACGCTCGCAGTCAGGACTTCGTTGATCACGATCCCGGGCGTCGTCGGCTCAGGATCATCCTGCCCCGGCGAGCCGCCGGCGAACGTGCTCGCACGCCAGGCGCTGCCGGAGTCCGGAGCCTGTGTGGCACCCGGATTCTTCGGGACAAGCGAGAAGCCGTGACCATCCGCCGTCGCAGGCCACGGGACATTGTCGCCATACGTCACGGCCAGGACGCCCTGCCCGAGCGCATGAGTAATGCGGATCTGCTCGCCGCCATTGCCGAGGCGGCCGGTGTAAAGCCCGTGCAGCGGTGCGCCCGGATACTTCGCGACGAACGCTCCGGGGTTCCGCACGAGCACGAAGAACGCGCCCGGCGCGAGCGTGGTTCCGTTGGTGAAGGCGAAGTTGATGCCGTCGAACTTCAGCCCGGTGAGGTTGAGCGTGTTCGTCCCGGAATTCTTCAACTCCACGAACTCATACTCGTCGCCGTCGATAAGGCCGTTGCCAGGGGGATTGTACATCAACTCCGTGAGCGTGAGGCCGCCGAGATCCTGCGGCGGATAGAACGTCGCATCGCACAGCGCGCTCCACACGCCGGCGGAGAGCACGCGAGTCCGAACCCGCGTTGGCGAATTCAGCAAAACCGGCTCCGAGTAAGCCTGGGCGGAACCCGCCACCGCGCCCGATCCGTATGTGCGCGGATCGGTTCCATCCGTGGTGAAGTAGATCACTCCGTTCGCATTGGTATGCGACAAGGCGAGCGAAAAACCCGCCGGCA
>SXGR01022825.1_pt1 | contig 18886 bp, 16 predicted proteins | sample 3174711 | NCBI WGS metagenome assembly SXGR01 (sample SAMN11356860, study PRJNA531348) | freshwater metagenome | isolation source: freshwater sample F1-60 | place: China: Fuxian Lake, Yuxi | collected 2017-12-25
AAGGCCGAGCGCGCAGGGACACGCGATGACCAGCACGGCGACGGCCGGTACCAGCGCGACGCCGAGGTCTCCCGCTATCCACCACCACACCGCAAAGGTGGACGCGGCAATCGCGAGCACCGTCGGCACGAATACCGCCGAGACACGATCGACGAGCTTCTGCACTGGTGGCTTTGAGGCCTGCGCCGATGCGACGAGCCGGATGATGCCGGAGAGCATGGTTTCGCGCCCGAGGCCCGTGGCACGGCAGACGAGCGCGCCGCCCGCGTTCACCGTGCCGGCGTAGACCCGGTCTCCCGTGCGCTTGGCTACCGGCAGGCTTTCCCCGGTGAGCATGGCTTCGTCGACGGTGGATTCGCCGCTCTCGACGCGGCCGTCGACCGGCACGTTGTCGCCCGGCCTCACCACGAAGGCGTCACCGCGCGCAAGCGTGTCCAAGGCCACTTCCTGCAGCCTGCCGTCGCGCTCGACCCAGGCCGTGCGCGGCTGCAGGCGCACCAGCGCCTCGAGCGCATTCGCCGCCTTCGCCTTCGCGCGCGCCTCGAGGTACTTGCCCAGCAGCACCAGCGCGATCACCGTTGCTCCGGCCTCGAAATACACATGCTCGGCGAGGCCGAGGAAAAATACCGCGGCGGAGAATCCGTAGGCCGCGCTGGTGCCGATCGCCACCAGCACGTCCATGTTCGCGGTGCCGCCGCGCAGCGCCTTCCAGCTTCCCACGTAGAAGCGCCTGCCGCTCCAGAACTGCACGGGCGTCGCCAGCAGCCACTGCAGCCACAGGGGCATGAAGTGGTGCGCCCCGGTGAACATCACGGCCATTTCGAGAAGGAACGGCGCCGCGAGCGCCGCGGCAAACGCGAAATCGGTCAGTGCCTTGCGGTGCTCGGCCGAGCGGTCGCGCAGTTCGCCCTCCACCGATACCTGCGCGTCGTAGCCGATGTCGCGTACCGCCTCGATGAGTCGCGCGGCATCGAGCGCGCGCGCATCAAAGCGCACAGCGGCCTTCTCAGTGGCGAAATTGACGCTCGCCTCGACTCCCTGCATGCGATTCAGCACCGTCTCGATGCGCGTGGCGCAGGCGGCGCAGGTCATGCCCTCGAGGTCGAGTTCCACCGACGCGGCCAGCATGGCATCGGGTCCGTTCATGCGCCGATTCTAGCTTCCGGGGAGTTGCGGGCTTGACCTGCATCAAAAGGAAACACGCGCACAAGACTAGTGTGACAGCAACCGCCACGCAAGGAGACCACCATTTCCGCCATCACCAGATCGCAACGCCAGCATCTGCGCGAACTGCTGCAGGCCCGCGCCGACCAGTTGCGTGCCGAAATCCGCCAGGGCCGCAGGCTCGACAACCACTACAGCGAAACCGACGACGCAGCAGTCGCAGACCTCGAGACCAGCGTAGACATTGCCGCCGTGGAGCGCGACACGCAGGAACTGCATGGGGTCGAAACGGCGCTTGCGTGCGTGGACACTGCCGACTACGGTTCCTGCGCCGACTGCGGCAGCGGCATCTCCTACGCGCGCCTGCTCGCCAATCCCGCTGCGACGCGGTGCACGGAGTGCCAGTCGCGCCGCGAGCGTGCGGGCGGCGGCACACCAAGCCTCTAGCCGATCAGACCACGCTGCGGCGCGCCAGCGCCTCGAGTTCCGCCGCCCCCAGTCCGAGGAAGCGCGCGAACACCTCGGCGGTATGCGCGCCCGGCACCGGCGCCAGTTTCTCCAGTGTCGCCTGCGTGCGGCTGAACTTGAACGGGAATCCTGCGGCCACCACGCCGGTAGCCTCGCCACCCGGTCGCAGCAGCGGCTGCACCAGGCCGCGCTCGCGCAGATGCGGCCACGCGATAGCCTGTTCCGGGGTGCGCACCGGGCTGCAAGCGATATCGGCGGCACCCAGTTGCGCGACGACGGTCGCAACGTCGTGGCGTGCCGTCCACTCGCCGACCAGGCGGTCCACCTCGTCATTGTTGGCGAGCCGCCATTCCAGCCGCCGCATGTCCGGGTGTTCCGCAAGCTCCTCCCGCCCCATGACTTTCAGAAGCCGCGGCCACTCCTCCGCCGCGGCGAGGCCGATCGCCACCCAGCCGTCGCGTGCTGCAAAGGCATTGAAGGGCGAGAAACGCATGATGCGATTGCCCTGGCGCTGTTGCAGTCCAAGCTGCGCATAGCAGTCCAGGGGTTCATCCATCATCATCGAAAAGAGGCAGTCCACCATCGACACGTCGATCGCCTGACCCTCGCCCGAGCGTTCGCGCTCGTAGAGCGCCGATACGATGCCCATCGCAGCGTAGCTGCCGGCGATCATGTCCGAGAGCGGCGCTCCGGTCTTCATCGGCGCGCCATCGGGCTCCCCGGTGATACCCATGAGGCCGGAGGCGGCCTGCGCCATCAGGTCGTAGGACTTGAGCTCGCGGTCCGGTCCTGTGGCGCCGTAACCCGTGAGCGCACAGTAGACGATACGCGGGTTGCGCGCCCTCAGCGCCGAGTAGTCGATGCCCAGGCGTGCTGCGACACCCGGACGGAAGTTCTCCATGACGACATCCGCGTGTTCGACAAGCCGCAGAAAGAGTTCGCGGCCTTCGGGCTTTTTCAGGTCGAGCGTCGCCGATTGCTTGCCGCGCGTGCGCTTAAGGTAGGCAATGCCGTAGTCATCAGGCGAGGCGCGCGAAAACGACACGCCGCCAGGACCGACCAGCGGCGGCGCGCCGGCCGTCGGGTCACCGCCGCGCGGATCGTCGATCTTGATGACTTCCGCACCCATGCCCGCCAGCATCAGCGTGCAGTGCGGTCCCGACAGGAAGCGCGTCAGGTCGAGGACGACAACGTCCTTGAGCGGACCGCTCAAGGACTTACACCCTGGCTGCGCGTTCGGCCTGCGTGCCCTGCCAGACCTTCACCACCTGCCCGAGGGCATCGGCCGCGCGGCCGCGGATCTCGTCCTCGGAAATAGAAGACAGCGGATGCTCGATCACTACCGGCACCAGGCCCTTCATGCCCAGCGCCGCGCGCTGTACCTTCGCCTCGTGCAGAAACGTCGTGGTGACGATCACCGCGGTCGGCACGCCCAGCAACTCGAGACTGTAGCCGTCATGCATACAGCACGACGTGCAGGAGCCTCAGTCGCCGATAGCCGTGAAGACGAGGTCGTTCTCGGCGCGGATCTGCGCGATCAGTTCGGGGGCGGCAAAGCGCGAGAAGCTTTCCTTGTGGTAGTAGTTCACCGCCGTCAGCTTCTGCCCATCCTGCAGCTGGTCGCGCACCGCGCGCAAGAGCTTGTTCGCGTTCCACTTCGTGTTGTCGAGTATCCCGACGCGCAGGCCGTCCAGCTTGCCGACGCGCGGCGCGATCGCACGCTCGTCGGCGCTGACCACGCCCCGGGGATCGTATGCATGCATCATGCGAGTGCTCCTTCTTCAGAGAAAACAGGTTCCGTCCACACAACGCGGGCCGCCGTCGCGCTTCGCGGAAACGACGCCCTCGCGCTCCACTTCACGCAGCACCGGCGAAGTCATGTGGCCCCAGCCCGGGATAAACGCCGAAAAGCGCCCGGCCTCGCCACCGATGACGAACAGGTGGATGTTCTCGGGGCCGGAAACGATGGGAATGTGCGAATCGAGGTCCCGCCGGTACCACACCGGCAGGCTGCGGTTGTAGACCTTGCCGTAGCGGTGTTCGAAGGCGAGTTCGCGGAACTTGTTGCCCGAATACATCCACAGGTACGACTTGATGTCGTTGCGCTTCCAGTTGTGCTTGGCGATGGTCGCGGCATGCTCCGGCCCGAGCACCACGGCGCAGTTGCCGCTGGAAACCGCGTTGTTGTGCGCGTAGGTGCTCATCGCCGAGCAGATCGAATCAAGGATGCCCTGCGGGTCGTTGGCGACGTGGTTGGTGACGCTGTGCGGCGCCTCGGCGGCCATCACGAACACCGTCGAATCCTCTGTCGCGAATCCCTTCTCCACGTGGTAGGGCGCGAAGGGGCTGAGTTCCTCGTTCTCGCACACTGCGTAGGTGTACTTGCTCGGGTTGCCCAGCGTACTCTTGTCGAGATCCCCCGGCCAGCCGCCGCCCACGTTCAGCAGCATCAGGCGGATGGCGCGGCCGATGGTGGCATTGGCGCGATTGCCCGAGCCGAAGGCGTTGCAGCCGCCGTTCATGCCGATTTCGCCCGCGATCGGGCCGTTCACCACCAGCAGCGGGCTCGCCATATGCGTGGTGGCCTGCACCCCATTCAGGTTGAACGCGGTCTCGCACAGGGCCAGCATCGCGGCGCGCACCACCGGCGCGTACTCCGGCTTGCAACCCGCCATCACCATGTTCACCGCGAGCACCTGGCGGGTCAGCCCGCCCCAGCGCGGCGGCACGCGACATTCCACGCGCTCAGGCTCGCCGCCCAGCGCAGCAAGCATCACCTCGACCTTCTCAGGTGTCGGTGGCACCACCGGCAGGCCATCCGAATAGCCCTGCGCGTAGTACCACTCGACGAGGTCGGTGCCTGCGGGAACCTCGGTCATGGACGACTGCGGGGCAAGCTGTGCGGACATGGCGGACTCGGGTTGCTGGTGAACGAGCTTCAAAGAATACCCCAGGGTCGGTACGATGCCGCAATGCGGTTCGCAGCCATCCCCTCGGTCGACCGGCTTTTGCAGGACACGCGCCTGCAGCCGGCAATCGCGCGCCATGGCCGGCCGCTGGTTGTCGACGAGCTGCGCGCATTGCTCGAAAACGAACGTGCAGCGCTCAGGTCCGGTGCGACCGCCCCCGCCCCTGACACCGCGCTTGTCGATGCGCTGCTGGCGCGACTGGAAGTGCTCGCGCAACCCGGCCTGGCGCGCGTGTTCAACCTCAGCGGGACGGTGCTGCACACCAACCTCGGCCGCGCGCTGCTGCCGCGCGAGGCCGCCGAAGCCAGCGCGCGAATCCTGCAACAGCCGGCGAACCTCGAATACGACCTCGTGCGCGGCGAACGCGGCGAGCGCGACGCACATCTTGAAGCCCTGCTCTGCCGGATCACCGGCGCCGAAGCGGCGACAGTGGTGAACAACAACGCCGGTGCGGTGCTGCTCGCGTTGAACGCGATTGCACAGGGCCGCGAGGTGCCGGTGTCGCGCGGCGAACTGGTTGAGATCGGCGGCTCATTCCGCATCCCCGAGATCATCGAGGCCGCCGGCTGCAGGCTGCGCGAAGTCGGCACCACCAACCGCACGCACTTGCGCGACTACGAACGCGCCATCGGTGCGCAGACGGCGGCGATTCTCAAGGTGCATGCGAGCAACTATGCCGTCGTCGGATTCACCGCCGCCCCCGCCGACGCGGAACTGGCGGCGCTCGCCCACAAGCACGGGCTGCCCTACATGTCGGACCTGGGCAGCGGCAGCCTGGTCGAGCTCGAGCGCTGGGGCCTGCCGGCGGAACCCACGCCGATGCAGGCGCTGCGCGCGGGCGCCGACATCGTCACCTTCAGCGGCGACAAGCTGCTCGGCGGTCCGCAGGCCGGCATCGCGGTCGGGAAGAAGATCCTCATCGACAAGCTGCGTCGCAACCCGATGAAACGCGCGCTGCGCCTGGACAAGGGACGCATCGCCGCACTCGAGGCGGTACTGCGCCTGTACCTCGACCCGGACCGCCTGGCCGAGCGCCTGCCGACGCTCAGGCTGCTGACGCGGCCCGCCACCGAAATCGCCGCGGTCGCCGAACGCCTGCGACCGGCACTCGCGGCCTGGTGTGGTGCGCAGGCCGAAGTCGCTGTCGCGCCCTGCGCGAGTCAGGTAGGCAGTGGCTCGCTGCCCGTGGACCGGCTGGCCAGCGCCGCACTGCGCATCGCATCGCCCGGCATCGGCGTGGCGCGCATTGCCGCGGCCCTGCGCGCGCTGCCGATTCCGGTAATCGCGCGCGTACATGGCGACGCCGTGTGGCTGGACATGCGCTGCCTGGACGGCGCAGACGACGAAGCCGCATTCGCTGCGCAACTACAGGGCCGACTGCCGGGCGCTGCGCGGTGATCGTCGCCACCGCAGGTCACGTGGACCACGGCAAGACCTCGCTCGTGCGCGTCCTCACCGGCGAAGACACCGACCGCCTGCCCGAGGAAAAGCGCCGCGGCATGTCCATAGACCTCGGCTTCGCCTATATGCCCATCGCCGGCCGCGACCCGCTGGCGTTTGTCGACGTGCCTGGCCACGAACGCTTCGTGCGCAACATGACCGCGGGCGTGCAGGGCATCGACCTTGCGCTGCTGGTGGTGGCCGCAGACGACGGCCCGATGCCGCAGACGCGAGAGCACCTGCAGATCCTCGACAGCCTGGGCGCGCCGCGCCTCGTCGCGGTACTCACGAAGATCGATCGCGTGGATGCAGGCCGCGTCGCCGAGGCCACCGCGGAAACGCTGGCGCTGCTCGCCGGCACACGCTTCGCCGGCGCCGACGTTCTGCCCGTATCCTCAAGCAGCGGCGTCGGGCTCGATGTACTGCGCACGCGCCTGATGGCCGAGGCCGCGAAAGTCGCGCCGCGCGCTGCTGGCGCACGCTTTCGCATGAACGTCGACCGCGCCTTCGTCATTGACGGACTTGGGGTGGTGGCCACAGGCACCGCGACTGCGGGCGCGATTGCCGTCGGTGACGAAGTGCAGCTTCTGCCGCGTGGCCTGCGCGCCCGCGTGCGCAGCCTGCGCGCGAACCACGGCGAGTCCGCGCGCGCCGGTGCCGGTCAGCGCTGCGCCCTCGCGCTGCAGGGCGTCTCGCGCGAAGACGTGGAACGCGGCGACACGATCGTCGACGCGGGCGAGGTGCCTCGCGCGCGCGCAATCGACGTCGCGATCGAACCGCTGCCCGATGCGGGCCGATTCTTTACGCGGCGCAGCCAGGCGAGCATCCACACGGGCACGGCGTTGCACACTGCAGTGCTGGTACCACTGTCGCGCGAAGGGCGGCTCCATGCGCGCCTGAGCTTTCCGCGCGAGATCTCCGCCTGGCATGGCGACCGCTTCCTCGTGCGCGATCCGGGCACGCGGCGCCTTGTCGGCGCGGGTACGGTGCTCGATCCAATGCCGCCGCTGCGCGGCGCGGCGCGGCCCGAACGTCTTGCCTTCCTCGAACGCATCGCCGGCTGCAATGCCGCGCAGGCGCTGGATGCCCTGCTCGATCTCGAACCCGGCATCGTCGACACGGACTGGCTTACGCGCTGCTGGCACTTGTCCGCCGCGGAGCTGCATGCAATCGAAGCCTCGCGTGCTCTGGCCGCGTTTACGCTGCACAAGCGCCGGCAGGTCATGCGCCGCGAGCGCTGGGACGCCCTGTGCGCTGCACTGGACCGCGCCGTCGCAGCCTGGCACGCGGCGCAACCCGAATCGGTCGGCCCGCGGCCTAAAGACCTGCCGCCGGCACTCCCGCCCGCCATCGATGCAATGTGCGAGATGGGACGCCTGGTGCGCGCGGGCCCGCAGCTGCGCCTGCCCGGCCACCGCCCGGTGCTCTCGGCACAGGACGAAATCCTGTGGCAGAAGCTGGAGCCGCTGCTGCACGGCGAAGCCGGCCGGCCGCCGCGCGTGCACGAACTCGCCGCGCTGCTGGCGATGGAACCGAAGCCGATGGCAGACTTCCTGCAACGGGCCGCGCGCGCTGGCCGCCTGCACGCGGTCGCGGCGAACCGCTACTTCCTCCCCGACATGCTCGCCAAGCTGGTGGAACTCGCCGCCGAACTCGACCGCGAATCCGCCGGCGCGGGCTTCGGCGCGGCACAGTTTCGCGACCGATCAGGACTCGGCCGCAACCTCACGATAGAGTTGCTGGAGTACCTTGACGGTGCCGGCCATACACGCCGCAAGGGCGAAACGCGGCACATGAGATAAAGCAACATGGAAGAGAATCGTCCCCGGTGGGGCGCCCGGACTTCAAATCCGTGGAGAGGCGTCTGACGTCTCTGGTGGGTTCGACTCCTGCCTCTTCCGCCATAGACGTTGACCTAGTATGGCGCAGAGCCTTTGACGGTAGCGCGATAAAGCAGCCTGCGATGTTCCGGGCCGTAGTTCCCGACACCCTTGTGAACCATGGAGCAGTTGTCCCACATCACCAGGTCCCCGACTTGCCACTTGTGGCAGTACATGAACTCCGGCCGGATGCAATGCGCGAATAGCTTGGCAAGGAGTGCATTGCCCTCGTCCTCCGGCATGCCGTCGATGCCAACGGTGAATCCCCGATTTACGTACAGGCACTTGCGGCCCGTGAAAGGGTGCGTACGGACAACAGGATGCAATACGTCCGGGGCTGCCTCCTTCATCTCCTTCTGCGTCATCTGATGCAGCCCTTGCGCAATCAGCGGTTCTCCTGCTGCGGCACGGCGGCCCTGCTCCCGGTTATATGCGTCGGCAAAGCGGTGAATGCCGTACAGCCCAGCTAACCGTTTCTTCATCGCGTCGGACAACGCGTCATATGCGGCTGCGGTACTTGCGAACAACGTGTCGCCGAGTGGAGACCCGTCCGCGGCAGTTGGCACTTCGACCGCATACAGCAGAGAACACCGTGGCGGAGTCGCCAGATAACTCATGTCGGTGTGCCAGAACTCCGCATTCGCACCGATGCGTTTGCCGTTTTCGAGGAGATTGGAAACTCGGAACAGTTCAGGGCAACCAGCGACCAGATATTGCGCAATTACATGGACATCAAGCTCGCCAAACCGTCTCGAAAACCGAACATGCTGGTCGTGCGAAATGGGCTGATTGCGGAACACGAGCAGGCCGCATTCATTGAACGCATGCTCGACTTGATGAAAGATGCCTTCATCAAGGTCCTCAGAGAGGTCGACCCCCTCCACAACCTCGCCGAGAAGCGCTCTGCTCTCCGGTAGATGCAATGCCACTGCGCCCATGTCCGGCCTCACGAATGATTTGAAAGCCAATCGAATCCGACGTTGATACTCCGTCGGAATCAGCTGCGGGGTCAAGGTCGAAACGCTTTGCGCGACCTTGTTCGCACGCGTCACGTCTTCTTCATGAAACATCGAATGCCGCAAAGCAACATTCCTTCGCATTGCATTGAAGTCTGTTCTCTGGTGGTATGCATCGATTGGCCAACAAGAGTCGACCCGTGGAGAGGACTGTGACCAGGATCCTGAGCGGTTTGGTAGCTGCCGGCCTGCTATGCGCCGCCACATTGTCCGCAGGGCAGACATGGCCTGCCAAACCAGTGCGTATTGTCACGCCGTATGCGGCTGGTGGCTCGAATGACCTGGCCGCACGAATCCTTGCCGAGCGCCTCACTCAGCGACTGGGTCAGCAGACCGTAGTCGAGAACAAGCCAGGCGCCAACAACCGGATCGGCACGGAACTGGTCGCAAAGAGCGCGCCGGATGGATACACATTGTTCTTCTGCGCAACACCACATGCCACCAATCCGGGGCTTTACAAGTTGCCTTATGACACCGTCAATGACTTCGCGCCGATTGTGCATGCGGTGACATTGCCACTGGTCATTCTGGTTCAGGCGACTTCGCCGGCGAAAAGCGTCGCCGAGCTGATGGACTTGGCAAGAAAAGACGCTGCCAACCGGAACATCGGCAGCCCCGGCAACGCAAGCGGCCCGCACTTTGTTATTGAGTTGCTCAGCTCAGTAACCGGCGTTCCACTTCAGCATATTCCCTATAAAGGGGATCCCCCGGTCGTCCAGGATCTGCTCGGCGGGCGTCTTTATGCCTCCGTAGGTTCAATTGGCCCGGCCATACCTCACATCAAGTCAGGAAAATTGCGCGCCCTTGCGGTAACGAGTCCTCAGCGCTCTTCACAACTTCCCGACGTGCCGACGATCGCCGAGCAGGGATTTCCCAACGCAGAGGCATTTGCGTGGTTTGCTTTGCTCGCTCCCGCCGGAACGCCGACGGACGTAGTCGCAAAGCTCAATTCCGAAGTGAATCTCATCTTGAAGGAACCCGATGTGGCCAATCGGCTTCTGGGCCTGGGAATGACACCCGTCGGCGGCTCCGCAGACCAGCTCGGTCTGTTCATTCGGACCGAAATTGATAGATGGACCAAACTTAGCCAGACGCGCACGATCAAGGTCGACTAGTCTCCGGCTTCTCCGAAAGAAGAACCGGAACAGGCGCAGGCTGAGCTAAGGGCACGAGCGGCGAGATGAATCTGAAATCCCAGGAAGCCGGTGCCATGTCAACGAGCGACGCTTCGCTCGCCAGTCCTCTTCCCGTTTTCCGTAATGCGCAAGCGTGGTACGGACCGGAAATGTCGCGGCAAAACGACTGGATCCACGTGTTTAGTTCCGCAGAAATCGAAGAGATCAGTGCTGCCGTGAGCGTTGCAGATCGTTCCGGCCTGGATTTTATCGATCTGGGTCGCGAGCATTTCCCGCTTCCAGCGCTTTCGGCAAAACTCCATGCGCTTCGCGGCGAAGCCCTGCAGGGACGGGGCTTCGCACTGCTGCGCGGCTTGCCTGTGGAGCGTATGACCCTGCGCAGCGCCGCACTGGCATATTGGGGTCTCGGGCTTTATCTGGGCGACGCCGTCTCGCAGAACGGCAAGGGTCATGTCCTCGGGCATGTAAAGAACCTCGGTCTGGACCTGGCAGATCCGGAGGTTCGTGGCTATCAGACCACTGCGCGCCTCAACTTCCACTGCGATTTTGCGGATCTTGTCTGCCTGCTCTGCCTGAAGACATCCAAAGCTGGTGGCTTGTCGACCATCGTCAGTTCGACAACTCTCTGGAACGAGATGGTTCGTAGCCGTCCCGACTTCGCGCATGCCCTGATGTTGCCTGTTTACTACACCCGTTGGGGGGAGATTCCCGACGGCAAGAAGCACTATGCCGAGATGCGGGTATTCACGCCGACAAGGGACCGGATGATTGCCGTCTATGGCCGGAACGCGATCAACAAATCGCAGGCACTACCGGACGTGCCGCGCCTTGGCGAAATGCAGATAGAGGCAATGGACTACCTCGAATCGCTGGCATCCGATCCACGCTTTTATTTTGACATGGAGTTTCGTCCCGGCGATGTGCAGATTCTCTGCAATCACTTCATCTTTCACTCACGCACCGCGTACGAGGACTGGCCTGAACTTGCGAGGCGCCGACACTTGATGCGGCTGTGGCTCGCTTGCGATGACGGTCCTGAACTCCCGCCGTTCCTGACCGAATACTCCGGCATCACTGCCGGTGGCCGGCCGGACGGCATCTGGATGACGGGCATCCCCCTTAACGCACCACTGGAGGCGTAACGTGTTCAAAGCGACTGCCAATACCGGGGCTGTTTGGACGGCCGCGATTTTCACGCTGGTGGCGTCAGCTGCGGTCACTTCCACTTGCGCGATCGCGCAGTCGTGGCCCACGAAAGCCGTTCGCGTTGTCGTTCCGTGGCCGCCGGGTGGTGTGGTCGATGTGATGACGCGAATCATGACCACCAGCATGAGTCTGGACCTCGGGCAGCCCATCCTGATCGAGCACCGCCCTGGCGCAATCAGCAACATCGGCACCGAAGTTGTGGCAAAGGCGGAGTCCGACGGCTACACGTTGCTGGCAAGCAACGCGGCGATAATCCTGAATCCCATGGTAGACACGGACCTGCGCTGGAAGTCGAGTGACTTTGTCCCGGTCGCGCGGTTTTCCACATCGCCAAGCGTGCTTGTCGTGCCGGCCAGCCTGCCGGTGAATTCACTAAAGGAGTTCATCGCGCTTGCAAAGGCGAAGCCCGGGTTGCCCGTGGGCGACCCCGGGACGGGTACGCCACAATCCATGTCGGTCAGCATGCTTCAGAAGGTTGCGGGAATCGAACTGGTGCACATCGTCTACAAAGGAGGCGCTCCTGTCGTACCCGACATCATCAATGGCACGCTGAGCATGACAATTTCGGCGGGCAGCATTGTGCTGTCTTCATTGCGCTCGGGACGAATGAAGGCGCTGGCCACGATAGGCGACAAGCGTTCCACTTTTTTCCCGGACGTACCGACCATGGCAGAGGAAGGCTACCCCGCGGTGACTGCAGTGGGCTGGCAGGGCTTTCATGCGCCGGTCGGAACGCCGCGTGAAATCATCCAGAGGTTGTCAGCGGTCGCAGGAGCTGCCGTCAGAAGCGAAGACGTCAGAACGCGAATCACGAGTGCCGGTGGCGAAACTTCATACCTCGACGCCAACGCCTTCGAAGGATTTCTGTCAGAAGATGTCGTGCGTTGGCGGGCGTTCGTTCAGGCCACCCGGAAGAAGTAGCCGCTAGCTCACCCGCTTCCGGAACGCTCTGGAAGCGCAGTCCCGCAAGCGCCCGAGAGGCCTCGCGCCCGCCCCCGTGTCCCTGACCACGTTGCTCCACTGCGCAGATTCGGCGCACCGAAAGGAATGCGGGTGCAAGTAACGCCGGTTCGCTGACGGAATTTAACCCGGCCATTACTCGATGCCGGGCCGGCTTGCCCATGCCCACCGCTATACTTCCGGCCGGTCCCCGGATGCGCTTCCTCAAACCCGCCGGTTATGCGTTCATGGCCCTGGTGCTCTTAGGCGGCTGGGGCTTCCTCTATTGGCTGGGCAGTGCGGCTGATGTCGGTGCCATTGAACGTACGCGCACCGCGGTCGCCGAACTACGCGCAATCGATACGCGCTGGAATACGCGCCTGCTGGACACCTCAGCGCCCGCCGCAGCCGCACCCGCGCAGCACGGCAGCGCATATTCGAACGTGGAAGTGCGCGCGCTGGGCCTGGGCAGCGCCGCGGTCGGCCGTGCCCTGCTCGGTCTGAAGGCCGCGCTGGACGAGAAGGCTACGCTGGTCGAGCGCCACGCCGCCGCCCGCGCAGCGGCAGCGGCCGCCGCGCGCACCGATCCCGTCGACGAAGCAAAACTTGCCGAGCTGCGTGCTGCGGCCACGGCGCTGCAGGAATCCGCCTGGCAGGTGTCCACCGGCTCGCGCCTCAGCCTGGTGGCTCGCGAACTCGACCGCGCGCTAGACGATGCGCTCACGCAGGCCGAGCTGTTCCGCATGCTTCTGCTCTACTACTCGGGCATCCTGCTCGCGGTGCTCGCCTATGTGGTCTGGCGGCTGGCGCAGAGCCGGCGCGAGATCGACCTTGCCAATGCCCGGCTGCGCGAGGCGAATGAAACGCTGGAAACGCGCGTGGAGGAACGCACGCGCGAAGTGCACGAAGCGCTAAGGCGCCTCAAGGAATCCGAGGCAATGCTGGTTCAGAGCGAAAAGATGTCGTCCCTGGGACAGATGGTCGCCGGACTCGTGCACGAGGTGAACACGCCGCTTGCCTACGTGAAGGCAAGCATGGAAGGCCTCAACCGCCGCGTCCCGGAACTCGCGCAACTGGCGTCCGAAACCGATGCGCTGCTCGCGCTGCTGCAGGCCGACAACGCCGACGAGACGCAGCTGGCCGAGAAATTCGCTGCCGTGCGTGCGCTGCTCGACGGCCTGCTCGAGGGCGGCGCGGTCGAGGACATCGCGCGACAGGCGCAGGATGGCGTGTTCGGCATCGGCCAGATCTCGGAGCTCGTCGGCAACCTCAAGGACTTCAGCCGTCTCGACCGCAGCCAGGTCGCGCGGGTTGACCTGCACGAGGGGCTGGAGAGCGCGCTGCGCATCGCGCGCCACCAGCTGAAGACACGCAGCGTACAGCGCGTGTTCGGCACTATCGCGCCTGTGTCCTGCTCACCCTCGCAGATCAACCAGGTGTTCCTCAACCTGATCACCAATGCCGCGCAGGCCACGCCGGAGGACGGCGGGCGCATCACCGTGCGTACCACCATGCCGGACGCGGAACACGTTGCCATCGAGATTGCCGATAACGGCCAGGGCATTCCCGCCGACGTGCTGCCGAAGATTTTTGATCCCTTCTTCACCACCAGGCCGGCAGGCAAGGGAACCGGCCTCGGGCTCGCGATCAGCTACCGCATCGTCGAGAGCCACGGAGGCAAGCGGGAGGTGAAATCGGTGCCGGGATCCGGCACGCGTTTCACCGTGTTGCTGCCGCTCACGCCACCTGCGGCCGCGGCCGCCGCCTGAGCCCGCCGTGAGCAGCGCGCGCATCGGCCGCTACGAGGTGACCGGCGAGCTCGGCCGTGGCGGCATGGCGGTGGTCTATCGCGGCATCGACCCGGTGATCCAGCGCCCCGCGGCGATCAAGGTGGTGCGCAAAGCCGACATCCCGGCCCAGGAAATCGCCCTGGTGTCGGAACGATTCAAGCGCGAGGCACAGGCGGCCGGCAGCCTGCACCACCCGAATATCGTCGCCATCTACGAGTACGGCGAGGACGAGGAGCAGGCCTGGATTGCGATGGAACTCGTCGACGGCAAGTCGCTGCGCGACCATCTGCTCGAGGGCTGGCGGCCGGAAATCACCAGCCTGCCCTTGGTAATTGAGGACCTGCTCGAGGCACTCGACTACTCGCATGCGCGCGGCGTGGTGCACCGGGACGTCAAGCCAGGCAATGTGCTGGTGAGCAACATGGGCGACGCCAAAATCAGCGACTTCGGCATCGCGCGCATCGAGCGCTCGGAAATGACCCAGACCGGCGAAGTCCTCGGCACGCCTTACTACATGGCGCCGGAACAGTTCGACGGACAGCCTGCCGACGAGCGCACCGACATCTACGCCGCCGGCGTGATCATCTACGAGGTGCTCTGCGGCCGGCGGCCATTCAACGGCCAGGGCGGCAATCTGATGCGCCAGATCCTCGACACGCCGCCGGAGCCCGCCTCGACTTTCGAGCCCAAGCTCCCGGTGTCGATCGACATGGTGCTAGGCCGCGCGATGGCGAAGAAGCCCGCGAACCGCTACCGCAGCGCGCGCGAATTCCTCGAAGCCCTGCGCAAGGCATTTCCAGGCGCCTCCGCCCCCGTGCCCACACCCACTCCGACAATCACACCAACACCTGCCATCACGCCGGCAAGCACGCAATCGGTGAAACTGCCTGGCAACGTCGGCGCGCTGAGGAAGGCGCTGGGCACCGCACCTGCGGGCGCGGCCCGTGCGGGAACGGCACCCGCGGCGGCAGACACCACGGCCAGCGTGTCGCGACCCGCGGCGGCCCTGAAACGCCCGCGCGTGCTGTTCGTAGACGACGAGGAGCGTGTGGTCAATGCGCTGAAGTCCCTCTTTCGCGAGGTCTTCGAGATCGAGACCGCCACGAGCGGAGCGCAGGCACTGGAGATCCTGCGGCTGCGCAGCTTCCACGTGCTGGTAAGCGACCAGCGCATGCCCGAAATGCTCGGGGTGGAATTGCTGCGCGAGGCAAAGGCAATCGCCCCCGGGATGGTGCGCATCCTGCTCACCGGCTATTCGGATCTCGCAGCCATCGTCGCCTCGGTGAACGACAGCGAGGTGTTCCGCTTCGTTTCCAAACCGTGGCAGGAGGAAGACCTGCGTTCAACGCTCGCAGAGGCAGCCGATGTCGCGATCGCGCTGGAAGCGGCGGCGGCGCGCGCCGGCGGGCCACCGAAGCTGCGCGGCGCGGCGCTGATGATGGCCGACGTCGCCACGGTACGCGGGGCGCGGGAGCTTGCCCAGGGCGCGTTCATGCTGCATGAAGCCGCGGACATCGAGCAGGCGCTGGAGATCCTCTCACGCGAGGAGATCGGCGCGCTGGTCTGCGATCTCGACACCGCCGTCGGCGACCCGTCCGCGCTGCTGCGCGCGCTGAAGCGCCATTCTCCGCAGACGCAGCTCATCGCCGTCTCCGTCGCGTCGGATTCCGAGACCATCATCGGCCTGATCAACGAGGCGCGCATCTACCGCTTCCTGAAGAAGCCGCTGAACCTTTCGCTGCTGCAGGCGGCGATCACCGCGGCGCTGGCACGTTACTCGCGCGTGGCCGACCTGCCCGCGCTGCTGCGCGCCGAGTCGGCGAAAAAACGCAAATCGCAGAGCGATGCCGACACCACCATCGTCGGGCGCATCCGCTCGCTGGGCGGGCGCTTCGCCTCGTTGCTGGGCAGGAACTAGCCGGCGGCGATCGCCGCGAGCACCTTGTCGAAAGCCGCGTCCGCCATCGCGTGCAGTTCCGCGGTGGTGCGGTTCTGCACCGGGTGCGGCACGACCACGAGCGCGGGATCAAAGCCCAGCGCATCGCTCTGCGCCGCCGCCGCGTCAGTGAACTGCGTGGTGATGATGTTGACGCCTGAGATGCCGCGTCCGTCGAGGTCCGTCAGGTCATGCAAACTGCACGACGTGCACGAACCTCAGTCGGAGAGCGCGATCACCGCAACCTGGGTTTCCGTGGCCACCTGCTGGAGCAGCTCAACCGGCGCGACGCGCGTATTGGTCGGCTTCTTGTAGCGGCGCGTGGCGATGCCGCGCTCGGCGAAGCGCGCTTCCAGCCGGTCGATGAATTCGTTACCGCGTGTCTTGCCGATGTCGAGCAGCGCGACGATCTTGCCATCCAGACTCGCCGGCGGCTCGCGGCGGGCGCGGCGGGTAGCCGAGGCCTCGGCGGTGGGATCGCGCAGCGCGACCCCGCTTGCAGCTGTGCTCATCGCGGTATCTCCTTGGTAATGGGTTTGGTTTCGTGCCGGAAGCGCCCGCCGGTCCAGCCTGCGAGGATCGCCGAGAAGAAACCCGCCTCGCCGCCCGCGCGCAATACGAGCAGGCCCTCTGGCCAGAACTTGTCGACCATCTCGTTTGCACGCGAGGCGGGGATGCCTTCGCCGACGCCGTGCGCGCCAAAGACAAGGTCGGCACCCGGCCTCTTCAACGCGTTACGCAGTTCCGCTTCCAGCTTTGCGCGGTTCCAACCGCCGGACTTGAAAATGTTGTAGTGCTCCGGACCCAGCACCAGCATGGCATTGGTGTACTCGCACAGCTTGGGGTGGGCCACCGCGGCGAGCGCCATGGCGAGCGAGCGCACCAGTTCCTCTGGCGTGCGCGAGCGCTGGTCGACGAAGCCCTGCAGCGCATCGCCCTGGAACAGGGTCACCGCACTGCGCCCGCGCGGCACGCCGCGTGCGACCGACAGTGGTTCCCAGTCCGAATCGGTCTCGTCCTCGGCGAAACACAGGCCGATCTTGTGGGGTCCGCCGATGGTGGCGCGATCGATGCCGCCGGGGATGGCCCCGCCGACATTGCGCACGATGAGGTTGAGCGCGCGACCGATGGTGGCGTTGGCGCGGTTACCCTGCCCAAGCGCGTTAACCCCCCAGTTCATGCCGATCGCGCGCGCAATCGGCCCGTTCACCACCATGATCGTCCCCGAAAAGCAGGTCGAGCACGTCATGCCGTGCAGAGTGAACAGCGGATCCAGCGCGGCTTCCACCGCAGTGAGCAACACCGGCATGTATTCGGGCTTGCAACCAGCCATCACCGCGTTGATCGCCACTTTCTCCACCGTGCATGGAACGAGGTTGGGCGGCATCCGCCCGATTACCTCCGCGCGATCCCGCCGCGTGCCCGCGAGCATGCGCAGTATCCGTTCGTCAGTGGGTGGAATCACCGGCAGGCCGTCGGTCCAGCCGCGATCGAAGCACACCTCCTCGGGGTCGTCCCATACGCCGGTTTCGATGCGCCGCGCGCTGATGCCGGTATTGCCGTACCTCGCGGTCAGTGCTTCGCTCACCCCCGGGCCCACGCTGAGCGAGCCGCAGCCCGGGCGCAGCGGAGGCAGGTCGGCGCCAATGTCGGCACGGCCGGTGATGCGCGCCCATTCGGCGCGATCCCATCCAAAGGTGCGCGCGACCTCCGTACCGTTCCGGACGCGGATCAGTGTCGGCACGATCTCAACCTGATGGCGGAACGACAGTTCGAGTGGGGTGTCGTCCACCACGGTGCGCACGTTCGCGGGGAACGCAGCATCGTCCTGCGTACACACCGTCAACGCTTCGCCCGCGCGATCCAGCGCCTGGAGCACCGGCTCGACCAGTTCACAGGTCGGGCATTCGCGCTTGACGAAGACGAGCAATCCGTCGGTCACTGCGGGCGGCGTGGCGTTCTGCATCGGCATGGATCCGGATCGGCTCGGTTTGATTATGCACTGCGCGGCAGGCTTGCCCTCGGCGCCACTGGATGAACGTTCCAGCCATAATACCTTTGTGATACTGCAGCCCGGCGCGTGATTTTTCGCGTTGCCGCGTTCATGCATCGACCCCGCACCCATGACGTCGATTCCCTACCCGGCCGGCATACGGCCTTCGTTACCCGCGCGGTGCAGTTCGCCCGATCGGGTGCAGCGTGCTTTGCGCCGTTGCTTGCTGATTCACGGATTGCGTAACTTCGGTACGTCCGAGGTCAGGGCACCAGCCAGCGTCATCAGATCAATCGCCTCCGGCGGATAGCCGAGCTCCAGCAGCACTTCGCGATTGTGTTCGCCGCGGAACGCCGGGACACCCGGGTGTTCGAGCGCATCGCCGGAAAAGTGCCACGGGCGGCCCGGAATGCGCAGTGAGCCGCCATTGCGGTCGTCCACTTCGTCGATCGCCCCCCACCATTGCGCCCACTCCGACTCGGCGAACTCCTTCACCGAGCGGACCACGCCGAAGGCGAGCTTCGCCTCGTCGAGCTGCGCGTCCAGCGATTCAAGCGTGGGGAAGGTCAGAATCCACTTCTGCACCATGTCATGAAGAATCGCGAGATTCGTCGCGCGTGCTTCCGGCGTGGCGAAGCGCGGGTCGGTCAACAATTCCGCGCGCCGCATTGCCGCGACATAGAACGAGAACGTCAGGCTGCTGACCAGGCTGGTCGCGATGGTGATGATTTCCCCGGTGGACGTCCTGAAGAAGGGCGACAGCGCGGGCCCCAGCGCCGGCGGCTCGTCGCCAAGGTCGATGCCGGAAAGGTCGTAATGGACGCGCTCGTTCTCCGCCAGCATCAGGCCGCCGCAGACCTTCATCTCGAGGTCCTGGCCGGTGTCGCGCTGGATGTCGGCCCACAACGCCACCGATGCCGGGCCCAGGGGCAGCGTGTCGGCGGCACGA
>SXGR01342903.1_pt1 | contig 18884 bp, 16 predicted proteins | sample 3174711 | NCBI WGS metagenome assembly SXGR01 (sample SAMN11356860, study PRJNA531348) | freshwater metagenome | isolation source: freshwater sample F1-60 | place: China: Fuxian Lake, Yuxi | collected 2017-12-25
GGCGGTGACGGATATTTTTGAGGCGGAGCTTCAGGATGTTGCGAATTTTTGGGGGTATTTAAATACTGCTGAATATAATAGTTCAAAAACCTATGGTTTAACCCATAGGGAGCGTTATGAGACTTATCTGGTTGAAAAAGACCGGATTTGGAGTTTTATTAATATTCAGGAAGATATTTTGGGTGAAGATTCCGGTTCGGAAACGACGGCGGAAGATATTCGAAAAGAAGTTTTTGAGGCATTTACTTCGGAAATGGGCTTTTCAGAGGTTAGAGTTGGAGATGTAGAGGTTTCTGATCAGCGTTATGTTGATGTTGCGGCGGTTGTCGAAGGGTATGCTTTTAAGGCGTCATATGATCGTGATACTGATAGTGTTAAGGATATTTATGTTTATGATCAGCTGATTTCCGATCGGGCGGTGAAGCTTGAGGATTTGTTGTCTTTGGTGAAGGTGAAATTTGCGGATTTTGTGGATGAGGAGTTGGCGGGTGAGGACGTTTCTGAAGAGGGTTTTGCTCAAAGAACGGCGCGCGCATTTGTAGCGAAAAAAATTAGTGAAGCGGGGTTTGCGGTTGAAGCGGAAGATGTGTCGATTGTGGATGAGGCGGCGGCTTTGTATCGGATTGATAAGGTGTCATTTGGCGGCGGGGATGTGCTGGTGACTTTTGATTTTGTAATGAGTACAGAGACGGCGAAAAATGTGATGTTGACGGTTAAGGGTCAGCCCATTGTGATGGAAGATGAGTATACTTTGGAAGAGCTTGTCTCGGTGGTGGCGGCAGAAGGGGATTTTAGCGGGGGCGTGCGAAGATAGGGGCTTGGTGCTTTTTTCATCAGCAGTTTTAACGTCGCGAATTTTATTGCGGGTCGGGGAGGTTTGTGATAAATTCTTTCCGACTTAAATTTAAACAAATTATGGCTGACGATAAAAAAGATCCATCAGAGAATTATGGTGCCCAGCAGATTCAGGTTTTGGAAGGGCTTTCAGCGGTGCGAAAGAGACCGGGAATGTACATTGGATCAACAGATGTAACAGGTTTACATCACTTGGTTTGGGAAATTGTGGACAACTCGATCGACGAGGCGATGGCAGGTTTTTGTAATACTGTCGATGTAGTTCTTCAAAAAGATGGCGGAGTAAGTGTAGAAGATAATGGACGTGGTATTCCAGTAGATAAAATGGCGAAAACCGGGAAATCGGCTTTGGAAACTGTACTGACGGTTCTTCATGCCGGTGGTAAATTCGGTGATGGCGGATATAAGGTTTCCGGAGGTTTGCATGGTGTGGGTGTATCGGTGGTCAATGCCCTTTCAGAAACAACAATTGCGGAGGTTTATCGTGATGGGAAAATTCACAGACAGGAGTATAAAATTGGTAAGCCTCAGGGTGATGTAGAGGTGATTGGCAAAACTGATAAGCGTGGTACGAAAATTACTTTTTATCCGGATGCGACAATTTTTGATACTGTGGTTTTTGACTTTAATACAATTTTAAATCGTATCCGTCAGCAGGCTTATCTTACCAAGGGGGTTCAGCTTTCTTTGGTTGATGAGCGCGAGGAGGAACCCAAAAAATATCGCTTCTATTTTGAGGGAGGTGTGAAGTCTTATGTTCAGCATTTAAATAAAAGTAAAGAAGTTTTGGGCGGGATTTTTTACGCTGAAAAACAGACTGATGAAGGATTGGTGGAAGTTGCTCTTCAGTATAACAATTCTTTCCAGGAGACGATTTATACTTTTGCAAACAACATTAATACAGTTGATGGTGGTAGTCATTTGACCGGTTTTAAGACCGCTTTGACCAGAACGGTGAATGCTTATGCGCGGTCGTTTGAGATTTTGAAAGAGAAAGATGATAATTTGACTTCTGAAGATGTGCGCGAAGGTCTTACGGCAATTATTTCGGTGAAACTTGGTGATCCGCAGTTTGAAGGTCAGACAAAGGCAAAACTTGGAAATGCGGAGATGCGAACGGCGGTTGAATCGGTTTTCAGTGAGGCGTTTAATCAATATTTGGAGGAAAACCCGGGAGATGCGAGAGCGATGGTTGGAAAATGTTTGTTGGCTGCGCGAGCGCGCATGGCGGCGCGAGCGGCGAGAGATACGGTAATCAGAAAAGGAGCGCTTGAAGGGATGACCCTTCCGGGAAAACTTGCGGATTGTTCGAGTAAAGATCCGGCTGTTTCTGAATTGTTCATTGTAGAGGGAGACTCTGCGGGTGGTTCGGCAAAACAGGGGCGTGATCGTGAAACTCAGGCGATTTTGCCTTTAAGAGGTAAGATTTTGAATGTGGAACAGGCGCGACTTGATAAAATTTTGGCGAATCAGGAGGTGAAAAACGTGGTGATTGCTCTTGGTGTGGGTATTGGTGAAACTTTTGATATGGCGCGTTTACGTTATCACAAGATTGTGATTATGACGGATGCGGATGTGGATGGTGCGCATATCAGAACATTGATTTTGACTTTATTCTATCGTTATTTTAAACAGTTGATTGAGGATGGCTATATCTATATTGCTCAGCCGCCGCTTTTCAAAGTTACGGCAGGAAAAAGTTCGAAATATGCTTATTCAGAAAAGGAGAGAGATGCGATTATTGCAGAATTTCCGAAGGATGCGAAGATTGGAATTCAGCGATATAAAGGTTTGGGTGAGATGAATGCGGATCAACTTTGGGATACGACAATGGATCCGGCAAAACGTTCGATGCTGAGGGTTTCTATTGAAGATGCGGAAAAAGCCGATGAGGTTTTTGACACTTTGATGGGGCCGGAGGTGCCGCCACGCAAGAAGTTTATTCAGGCTTACGCGAAGAGCGTAAAGAATTTGGATATCTAGTTGCAATTTAAAGTTATTTATATATAATCCGATTTGCTTTTTATTAATTAATGCCGAAGGGGGTGAGAAAATATGAGAGTAGTTGTATTTAAAAACGATAAGGAATCAAACGAAAGGTTAATTACGAGATTTAATAAAAAGGTTCAGGGAAGCCGAAAAATCGTATTGGTGCGCAATGAGAGATACTATGAAAAGCCACTGACGAAAAGACTTGAGCGAACTAAAGCGATTATGCGTGAAAATTACCGCGCTAAACGTGAAAAGAATAAATTTTATGGTAATTAAGAATTTGATTTCTCAAGCAACTAAAGAGCTTTCGGGGGTAACTCCGACGGCTCTTTTAGATTGTGAACTTTTGTTGGCGTTTATTTTAGGGGAGAAACGTGAGTATCTGATGGCGCATGATGATGAGGAAGTTTCGCCTGAAGATGAGAAGTTGTTTTGGAGCTATGTGGAGCGCGTTCGAAATGGCGAGCCGATCGCTTATGTTATCGGTGAGAAAGAGTTTTTTGAATTGGACTTTTTTGTGGACCGCCGGGTTTTGATTCCGCGGCCGGAGACGGAGCTTTTGGTGGAGAAGGTTTTGGAGTTTTTGGATTTGAAAGGCGGGCGGAAGATTATTGATGTGGGAACTGGGAGTGGCTGTATTGGCGTGGCAATTGCGCGAAATTTGCCCGGAAATGAGGAGATTCATATGGTGGATATTTCAGAGGAGGCTTTGGCGGTGGCGCGAATGAATGCCGAGCGGCATGGGGTAGAGGATCGGGTGCAGTTATATCAAAGTGATCTTCTGGAAGAGGCGGATGATTATTATGATGTGATTGCGGCTAATCTGCCATATATTGGCGAAACGAAGCATCGATTTGTGGCGGAGAATACAGAGAAATTTGAGCCGGCGCTGGCGCTTTTTGGCGGGGAGGATGGATTGCGATTATATGAAAAAATGTTTCAGCAGATAGAGGAAAGAGAAATTGGATTTAAATTTTTAATCGGGGAGTTTGGATTTGAACAATCAGAAGATCTTGAGAAGCTTTTGACGAAATACTTTGATGGGCGATTTGAGATTCATAGTGATCTGGCTGGAATTCCGCGGTTTTTTACTGTAAATTAGCTGTCGTATGCTTGAAAAATTGGAAAAATTAGAACGCGAATATTATGAGATTCAGGAAAAACTGAGTCAGCCTGATGTTACCTCGAATCAGGATCTGTATAAGACTTTGTCCCGCAGGTATAAAACTTTGGAGACGGCGGCGAGGTTGTCGGAAAAATATCGGGAAGCAGTGAATCTGAAAAAAGAGGCCGAAGAGATTTTGGCGACAGAGAAGGATCCGGAAATGAAGGAGACGGCGCAGGCGCAGCTTGAAGAGGCAAAAGAAAAATTGGTGATTTTAGATGAGGAAGCGAAGGTTGAGCTTTTGCCGAAAGATCCGAATGATGCGAAAGATTGTATTATGGAGATCCGGGCCGGTGCGGGCGGCGATGAGGCGGCGATTTTTGCGGCGGAGCTTGTGCGGATGTATATGCGCTATGCGGAGGATCATGGACTGAAAATTGAACTAATGAGTAAAAGTGAGGGGGCGCCTGGATGTATTAAGGAAATTATTTTTGCGGTGCGTGGAGAAAATGCTTATGGCCGGATGAAATATGAGAGCGGGGTGCATCGTGTTCAGCGTATTCCGGTGACGGAAAGTCAGGGGCGAATTCATACTTCGGCCGTTTCTGTTGCGGTTTTGCCGGAGGCGGAGGAGGTTGATGTGGTTGTTCGCGACGAGGATTTGAGAATCGACGTTTTTCGGTCCGGCGGCAGCGGCGGGCAGTCTGTAAATACGACGGATTCGGCAATTCGCATTACGCATATTCCTACGGGACTTGTGGTGAGTTGTCAGGATGAGCGTTCGCAGTTGAAAAATAAGCTGAAGGCGATGAACGTTTTGCGAACGCGTCTATATGACATCGAACTTGAGCGTTTGCGCAAAGAGCGCGGCGATGAACGTGCAAGTCAGATTGGTACTGGTGATCGCAGTGAAAAAATTCGGACATATAATTTTCCGCAGGATCGCGTGACCGACCATCGGATTCACCAGAACTGGAGCAATCTTCCGGGAATTATGGACGGGCAGATCGAGGATATTGTGGAGTCTTTAAAGATGGCGGATCAGGAGCAGATGCTGTCGAAGGTGGGTTAAGCTTTTATTTTATTGACGGTTTAAGGGAATTGTTCTAAAGTTTGGTCTTATTTATTATGTTATGGACTCATTAGTTACTTTTCCGGAAATTGACAATTTGCCTTTTTGTCTGACGCCAAATCTTGATGCGCAAATAGTTATTGAGGAGTTTTGGCGTTTAAATAAGCAGGCTCTTGCGGAGAAGATTCAGCAGATGCAGGGAAAGGAGAAGCTTGTTGAGTTTTATCGAGAACGTTATAAATTGCCGGATTTGACGGTGGAAGATTTTGAAAGGCTCCTGTTTGAGCATGAAAAGGCTTTTGTGGAAAATGTTTTGCGGCGTTTGACGGAGATTTTGAATCGGGCAAATGATGGTGGAGTGTTAGATCCTGAAGGCAAAATCTTCAACATTCAGGCTACGATGCTTTTTGATATTGATGAGACGATTGGTGGGAGACTTAATGGTTCTGATTTTGCGATTCGGCCTGTGGCGAATCTTTTATTTTCTTTTGTTCGAGAGGAGTTAAGAAAAATTCATATTGGAATTATTTCAATTCGTGCACAGAAAGCATTAGATGAGCAAAAAACAGATCCGAAAGATCGATATTCGATTAATGGAATAATGGAACATGTGGATGCGGGTGTTACGGGGGTAAATGGTTTGAATGGAAGTTTTGCTGGTTTGCAGGAAGTGAATGTAGGAGCTTTTGATTCATCTTTGTATCCTAATTGGCAGCCGGAAAATGATTTGGGATATGTTTTGAGAGAAAAATTGGGTTTTTCAACTGAAGACGCAGAAGTTTTTGTGCGAGAACAGTTGCCGGTGTTTTTGAAAGCAAATATGCAATATCGCATTAATGAGCAGCAACAGCTTCATTTTCAGATGGAGGTTGCGGGTATGGTTCGACATATTGTAAGGGAAAATGAGAAAAGTTTTCCTGGTAATGGTATGGATTATTATGACACTCTTTCTTTTCCATTGGTTGAGGAGATATGTCTTTGTACTCAGAAAATGGCTGAGGAGTTAGATAGAGATTCGGAAGGTGATGGTGTGGTTTTTCGAGAGGGCTTAGTTGATGAGATAATGCGGGTAGTGTTGCCGGAGTTGGCTGGTTCCAGTAGGGAGCTGCTTCGGCCGGCGGTAGATTTAGGATTGAAATTGTCTTGGGATTTTTTGAAGAAGAATAGAGGTGGGTATTTTTATCCGGCACCTCCAGAAATGGTGAAAAAAATGGATATTTTAGAAAATTCTTCAAGAAGGGAGCATGAGGAGTTGATTAAGGCGGGGGGCTTTTCCGCCTTTGTATCACGTTGTTGTTATGATGAAAATTGGGAGCAGTTGGCTTGTGGTCTTCAGAGAAGAATGATGATAGATGAATCTGGTCCGTTAATTATGCATAAAGATTTTCAATTAGAATTCGGAGCGGCGGTGGCAGGAGTTTTGAAGGAAAATAATGAATATAAAGCGCAATTCCATCGAGAGGTTGCAGGAATTCTGGGAATGCATGGAGAATTAGATGATGTCAGGGTGTGGATTGTGATTCAGCGTTTAGCGGCTTGCAAAAGACAAATTGATAGTGGGCAGGCGCAAGTGGCGATGGCGATTGATGATTCTGAGGCTGCAAAAAAGATGGATTTGTTGTTGAATGGGGGAATTATGGGTGCAGATGGATTGCCGGTTGATGGATATGCTTTGTTTGGGTTGGATGATTTTTATCGGGGGCGGATTCAGGTGGTGCATGTAGGGGAGATGGCTGAATATAAGGATAAGGTGTTTGCGGAAAGAATTCGGGCGACATTGGAAGCTTAGGTGTCTAGGTAGTGGCAGCCGAGGGATTTTTTGCGGTTGGCGGCGGCTTTTAAGATTTGGTGGGCGACGGTGGCCATGTTCTGGAATTCTGCGATTTCATGATTCGTTCCCGGGAACGGTTTTTTGAGAATTTCTTTTATCGCTGGGAGGGCGATTTTTTTGATGTCTTTGCGGCTACGGATGATGCCTGCGTATTCCCACATGAGATTTTGGATTTCTTTTTTGAGGGCGATTGCTTCTTTGGTTTCAGGAGTAGTGAGCGGGTGGTATTTTGGCTTTTCGATTTCGAGATTTTTCGGGATTTTTTGAGGTTTGCCGAGTTTTTCGAGAATTTGGTTTGAGAAAACCAGCGCTTCGAGGAGAGAGTTTGAGGCGAGGCGATTGGCGCCGTGGACGCCGGTGGCGGCGACTTCGCCGAAGGCGAAGAGGTTTTTGATTTTTGTGCGACCGTGGAGATCCGTTTTTAGTCCGCCACAGATGTAGTGGACGGCGGGGATGACGGGAATTTTGTCTTTCGCCAGATCGTAGCCGTATTTTTTGAGAGTCTGGTAAATCTGGGGAAATCTTTTTTCGAGGTAGGCTTTGGGTTTGTTTATTTTGAGGTAGACAGGGCCGTTTTTAAGTTCTTTATAAATTGCGCGAGAGACGATATCGCGGGAGGTGAGTTCTTTGACGAATTGTTTGCCTTCGTGGTTTAGGAGTTTTGCGCCCTCGCCGCGGAGAGTTTCTGAGATTAAAAATCTCGGAAAGGTGTTTTTGGCGAGGGCGGTCGGGTGGAATTGGATAAATTCGAGATCCTGAGTTTTGCAGCCCGCCTGGATTCCCATTGCGAGGCCGTCACCGGTGGCGATTTTTGGATTTGTGGTGTATTTGAAGAGCTGGCCGATGCCGCCGGTTGCGAGGACTACGTGGTCGGCGAAGATATTTTTGATTTCGTTTTTGCTTATGACCTGAGCGCCGTAGCAGGTTTTTCTTTTGGTGATTAGTTTTAAGGCGAAGGTGTCTTCGAAGATTGTGATATTGGGATGTTCTTTGACACGTTTCACGAGGATGCGCTCTATTTCTTTGCCGGTGTAGTCGCCGACGTAGGCGATTCTTCTTTTTCCGTGTCCGCCTTCCTGGGTTAGTAGCAGTTTCCCGTTTTCTTTTTCAAATTCCACGCCGAGATCGATGAGGCGATAGATGGCTTCAGTGGAATGTTCGACCATGAATTTAACGGCTTTTTTATCGTTATGATGGGCGCCGGCTTCGAGAGTATCTTTGATGTGTGATTCGATGTCGTCTGTTTGGCTTAAAACAGCGGCAATTCCGCCCTGCGCATAGTTTGTGCTGGAGTCGACGATTTTCTTTTTTGTGACAATGGTGACGGTGCCTTTTTTTGCGGCGTTCAGGGCAAAATTAAGGCCGGAGATTCCGGAGCCAATGACGAGAAAGTTGGTGTGCATCTTCTTCTAAATTATCGCTTCTTTCGAAGGTGAAATCAGCGCAATCACTATATAGGGGGTGGCGTTTTTCGTAAAGCTCCTGCATAGTTTTGCCTAATGATGGACGATTTTCATCTTCTTTGATTCTTTCCGCGCAAATTTCCGGAGAGCAGTGGAGATAAATTATTTTGCCGAGAGATTTTAGTTTGGTTATGTTTTCGGGATCGAGGATGGCACCGCCGCCGGTTGCGATGATCGTGTTTTGGGAAGTTAGATTGGCGATTAGAGATTTTTCTAGGGCGCGAAAATGATCCCAGCCATTTTCTTCGACGATTTCTTTGATTTTTTTGCCGGCGGTGATTTCGATTTCTTCATCGAGATCGAGGAAGTTTTTTTCGAGTTTTTCGGCGAGGAGTTTGCCTAGTTTTGTTTTGCCGGAGCCGCGCAGGCCGATGAGGATGATATTATTCATGGTGAATTAAGTGCGTGAAGGGGACTACTAGCGCGCAGGCGAGAAGAGTGGTGGCGCCACCGAGGATTAAAGAGATGTTGTAGCCGTAGGTTTCGCCGATGGGGGAGCAGAAGAAAGCGCCGATGGTGGCGCCGATGGAAATTATTAAAAGGAAAATTCCGTTGTTGCCGCCGATGCGATTTAGGTCGAACATTTTAGAGACGCCATAATAGAGAAAGAAAAATACGGCGCTGTCGCCAATTTCGTGGATGATGCGGAATAGAAGTGAGAGATGGGGATTTTGGAAATTCATCAGAATGAGTCCGAGGCCGCTTGTGAAGAGGCCGACGAGGAGGACGTTTTTTGCTTTGAGGTGCTCGAGTTTTTTTCCGAGGAGGCTGACGGATAGAGCCATAAATAAAATGGCGATGCCCATGTAGAGGCCTTGGTTGAGAGGGGTTAACTGGAGGTTTTCTTTAAGAAAAAGTCCGTAGCTGGTAATTTCCGCGCCGATGTGAAGAGAGAAAAGGAAAACGATTACCATGAAAAAAAGAATCGCCGGTTTTAAGAGATCTTGTTTGTAGTGGATGATGTTGAATTCTGCGGTTTCATTTGTAGGGAGGATAAATTGGCCTGTGATCGCGGCGGCGAGGAAGAGGCCGCTGATTATTAGAAAGAGATTTTCAAAAGTGTAATTAATATTTAAGAGATAGCCGGCAATTATTACGGCAAAGCCAATGGCAATGTAGTGCAGGCTTTGGAAAACACTGATTTTCTTTTTGAGGTTTTCGTTTTGGCTAGATTTGTAAAAAAGGCTTTGGGATGCGGCGGTGTAGAGGTTTTTGCCGATTGAGCCGGTGAGAAAAAGGGCGATTATTGCGTAAAAATTTTGGGTGAAGGCGAGTCCGAGGTAGAAAATTGCGAAAAGTATGAGGGAAAAAGTGATGAGATGTTTCGAGTTGAAGCGGTCGCTGGAAAATCCGGATGGGAGAATTGTGAGAATTGAGGTGAGGCTGCCGAGTGCGAAGATGGTGCCGATTTGGGCGCCTGAGAGGTCGATATTTGTAAAATGGATCGCGAGAAAGAAAACGAGCATCATGTCGAGGCCTTTGATGAGGCTGTTGAAGAGGGAGAGGCGGATTAATTCTTTTTCTTTGATCATGGTTTAAAGTGTTCTTTGGGTAATTGGTAAAATAGTCAAAAAATTTTACTATTTTACTTTTTGCAACTTGGACATATGCTTCCAGAAGTCGGGATAACTTTTGCGGACGCACTCCGGATTTTTGATTTTCAGATTCGGGAATTTGTTTAATAGAATGCCAAAACACATCGCAATCCTGTGGTCGTCGTAAGTTTCGACAGCGATTTTTTTGTTGAAGTCTAGTGGACCGCCGGTGACTGCGATGAAATCTTTTCCGGCGCGGACTTTGATGCCGAATTTTTTAATTTCATTTTCGAGAGCGGCGAGTCGGTCGGTTTCTTTGATGCGGAGATTTGCGATATTGGTGATGCGGGTTTCGCCTTCGGTGAACATGGCGAGGACGGCAAAGGTCATTACTAGGTCAGGAGTTTCGTTCATGTCGATTGTTCCAAGAGATTTTAGCTGACGTGGGCCCTGAATTTTTATTTTTTTTCCGGAGTGGGGGATAGTACAGCCCATTTTTTTTAGATACTGCAAAAATTTTATGTCACCTTGGAGGGAATTTTCGGAAATATTTTCTAAGGTGACAGGGGATTTTGGGTTCAATGCGGCGAAGGCTCCTAAGTAAGAAGCTGATGAGCAGTCCCCTTCTATGTGATAAGTTTTTGGCGGTTTGGCATTTTGGGGCTTGATTGTGAATTCTTTGAAATTTTTGTTTGCGACTTTGAGGCCGAAGTCTTTCATCATTTTGATCGTCATTTCGACGTATGGTTTGGATGCGAGTTGGCCGGTGATTTTAATCGTAGTCGGTTCTTCGAGAAATGGGGCGATCATTAATAGGGCAGTAATGTATTGGCTGGAGATGTCGCCGGGAATTTTGATTTCGCCGCCAATGGGTGGCTGGTCGTAGATCATTACCGGGGGACAGCCGGTCGGACATTTGATTTTTGCGCCGAGTTTGTTGAGTGCATCGACTAAAGGTTTGATTGGGCGAGTTGCCATGTGTTTGTCGCCAGCGATGATTGTTTTTTTGTCGGTGATGCTGGCGATTGCAGTGAGAAATCTCGTCGCGGTGCCGGCGTTTCCGGTGAAAATCTTGATTGGTTCTTTTTCCTGGAAACCGATTTTCATTAGGCCTTTGAGCATGTATTTGCTGTCGTCACAGACTGCGGCATTTTGGAGCGTTACTTCGCTGCCGCTAAGGGCGGCGAGGGCGAGCGCGCGGTTGGTGATGGATTTTGAGCCGGGAACTTTTATGAGCATTTTACGGGTACGATTATTGCTTTGCCGATTTTTTTCGGCAGAATGAAATTAATATGGTTGCCGTGTTTCTTTTTGTCCTTGCTAAGGTCTTTCATTGTCGGTTTGAACATTGTGGTCACGGGCAGTTCGGCCGCTTTGAATAAGGCCTTGATGCGGTCTGCGTCTTTTTGACTGAGCAGTTTTTTATCAACGGCCATTTTATTTGCCATCACCATGCCGATAGAGATCGCGTAGCCGTGCAAAAGCTTGTAGCCGGACATCTGCTCAATGGCGTGACCAAAAGTGTGGCCGTAATTTAACAGCATCCTCTCCCCTTTTTCGTGGACATCTTTTTCAACGACTTTTGCTTTGATGTTTACGGATTTTTCAATGATGTGCTTGAGCGCTTTTTCGTCTTTTTGAATTATTAGAGCGAGATTTTTTTCGATGTACTTAAAAAGTCCTTTGTCTTTGATTACGCCATATTTGATAATTTCCGCGAGACCGTTTCTGATTTGGTTTTCGGGCAGAGTTTTGAGAAAATTGATGTCGATAAAAATAGCTTTAGGTTGGTGGGTTGTACCAATGAGGTTTTTGCCTGACGGCAGGTCGACGCCGGTTTTCCCGCCGATCGCGGAGTCTACCATGGCGAGGAGGTTTGTGGGGATCTGGATGTAGGGAATTCCGCGCATGTACAGCGAGGCGAGAAAACCGGCGAGGTCGCCGACGACGCCGCCGCCGAGACTTAAGATTGCGTCTTTGCGGTCGAAGCCTTTTTTGAGGAGTGCTTCGGCGAGGGTTTCGATTGTTTGTAGTTTTTTGGAAGTCTCGCCGGCGGCGACACTAAAAATTTCTGCTTTGATTTTGTGCTTTTTCAGGAGCGCCATTATGCGGGTTCCGTGAATTTTTTCGATTTTTTTGTCGGTGATAATTGCATATTTATTTCCGAGTTTTTCTTTTGCGAGAAACTTTGGCAGAGTTTCGATAACTCCTTGCTCGATGAAAAATTCGCATTTAGTTGGTACGGATTTTACTTTAAGTATCATAGGGTTTTGTTAACAGCGGCTAGAATTGGCTTGAGGTTTTCCAGCATCTCTTCGAATTGTGCGGGAGTAATTTGCTGCTGGGCATCCGAAAGTGCCTCTTCAGGCTTCGGATGTACTTCCACTATAAAGCCATCTGCGCCACAGGCAATAGCAGCTTTAGTCATCGGTTCGATCAACGATTTTTTGCCAGTTCCGTGACTTGGGTCGACGATGATCGGCAAGTGGCTTAGTTCCTTCACAAGCGGCACTGTTGCGAGTGCTAAAGTATTGCGTGTTTCTTTTTCAAAAGTACGAATTCCGCGTTCGCACAAAATTACGTTTGGATTTCCGTGAGCGAGAATGTATTCCGCGGCCAAGAGAAATTCTTCAATCGTGGCATTTAGTCCGCGTTTTAGGAGAACCGGTTTTTTGATTGTGCCGAGTTCTTTTAAGAGTTCGAAATTTTGCATGTTGCGCGCGCCGACCTGGAGAATGTCGGTCATTTGAGCCACCATGTCGAGGTCGCGGATGTCGAGAATTTCGGTGACTGTCGCGAGATCATAGCGGTCTGCGGATTCTTTTAATATTTCCAGTCCGCGTTTTCCGAGTCCCTGGAAGGCGTATGGGCCGGTGCGGGGTTTGAAGGCGCCCGCGCGAAGGATTTTTATTCCCATTCGCGAAAGTTCGCGGGCGCTTATGTCCATCTGTTCCTCCGATTCCACCGAACATGGTCCGGCGATTGCCGCCACTTGCCCGCTGCCGATGCGGATGCCGTTTACTTCGATAATTGTCGGTTCAGATTTTGTTTCTTTGCTGACAAGTTTGTATGGTTGAAGGACGGCCATCACTTTTTCGACGCCGGGCAGGGCTTCGAAATGTCCGACGGAAAGTTTTCGTTCGTCGCCGATGACGGCAATGACGGTTCGTTCAACGCCGTATAGTGGCACTGGCTGTAGTCCCTGGTTTTCCAGTTCCTGGACAATGTTTGCGGCCATTCCTTGGGGTGTGCCGGCTTTCATTACGATGATCATGTTTGCGTTTGTTAAAAGTGAATTAAAATTATTTGCTTCGATAAAGCCAAAGACAGTTCGTTAGATTTTTGCTAAATGATTTTGTGCTCTGCATGGTGGTGCGGTTTAGGTTATAAAAAAGAAGCCCTCTGCGAGTCGCATGGGTCTTAGAATTTTTGTGAATTTAAGATCTCATGCGGCTACGCGAAATAAGCGTAAAAGAAAGCCCAACCAAAAAAGTTGTTTTTTGCAAGAGTCTTGTTTTGCGGGCTTTTAAGCATGTAGGTCTTAAATTGTGCATTTATCTTAGTTTAGGTAGAATCCCTTTGTCAATTAATTTCTTTTATGGTGATAGATACTCACGCACATTTAATGTTCACAGAAGATTTTCCGGCTTCGGAATTGCCAGAAATTTTAAAACGCGCTCGGGAGGTTGGTGTTTCGAAGATTATAAATGTTGGAATCAGTGTTGGTTCGTGTGTGGATAGTTTGCGAATGGCGCAGGAGTATGAGGGCTTTTTGTATGCGACAGTGGGAATGCATCCGTATGATTCGCATTTGGTGAATGATGAGATTATGGCGGAGTGGGAGAAGATGGCGCGGGAGAATCCGGGAAAAATTGTGGCAGTGGGCGAGTGCGGGATTGATTATTTTCGCAGTGAGGCGCCGAAGGAAGCGCAAAAAGAGGCTTTTAGTAAACATTTGCAGTTAGCAGAAAAAGTGAATTTGCCGGTGATCATTCATAATCGGGAGGCGGATGAAGATTGCTTGAAGATTTTGGAAACATTCCCGGGAACGCGCGCGGTTTTTCACTGTTTCGGGAGCAGTTTAGATTTTGCGCGCGAGGTGTGGAAGCGTGGTTTTTATACTTCTTTCACAGGAATCGTAACTTATCCAAAAGCCGAGGAGCTGCGCGAAGTGGTTAGAGAAATGCCTCTCGATCTTTTTATGGTAGAGACGGATTGTCCCTATCTGGCGCCGCAGGAGTATCGTGGGAAACGAAATGAGACGAGTTTTGTGGTAGAGGTGGTGAAAGAAATTGCAAAGGTGAGAGGAATGAGCTTTGAAGAGGTGGCGCGGATTTCGAGTGAGAATGCGCAGCGGCTATTTGGGTTAATTTAGCATTCGCAAAACCTCCTGAATCTCTTTGAATTTTTCTGGGTTGAAGATTTGTTCGAAGCCGAGTTTTTCGGCTTCTTTTTTGCGTTTGTCGTTGTGGCTGACACGGCGGAGTTCGCCGGAGAGACCGATTTCGCCGAAGATGGCGGAGTTTTGGGGCAGAGGTTTTTTGAGAAGAGAAGAGGCGATTGCCATGAGGACGGCGAGGTCGGCTGAAGGTTCGTCGAGTTTGATGCCGCCGACGACGTTTACGAAAACATCCTGATTTTGCATATTTAGTTTTCCGTATTTTTCTAGGACAGCGATGAGGATTTGGAGGCGGTTTAGGTCGAAGCCGTTGGCGGTGCGCTTGGGATAGCCGAAAGAGCTTGTGGAAGCTAAGGCTTGGACTTCGATCAGAAATGGGCGGGTGCCTTCGACGGCGACGGTGATGGCGGAGCCGATGGCGTCTTTTTTGCGGCCGTCGAGAAACTGTTCCGAAGGATTTTTGACTTCGCGCATGCCGGATTCATCCATTTCGAAAATGCCGATTTCATTGCAAGAGCCGAAACGGTTTTTGGAAGATTTGAGAAATCTTAATTGCTGGAAGCGGTCGCCTTCCAGTTGTAAAACGGTGTCCACTAAGTGTTCGAGGACGCGGGGGCCGGCGAGATTGCCGTCTTTTGTGACGTGGCCGATAAGAAAAATGGAGGTTTTACTGCTTTTGGCGAGTTCCATGATGCGCTCGGTGCAGTAGCGCACTTGATTGATTGAGCCGGCAGAGGAGGGGAGTTCGACAGAAGAGATTACCTGGATTGAGTCAATGATCACAAAATTTGGTTTTTGACCGCGGATGGTTTCGAGGATGTTTTCGAGGCAGTATTCGTTGATAGCGCTGAGATTTTTTTCGTTTAATTTCAGCCGGATGGCGCGGGTGGCAATCTGTTCTATCGATTCTTCGCCGGAGATGAGGAGAACTTTGTGGTTTTTTGCGATGTTGTTGGCGATCTGGAGAGTTAGAGTGGATTTTCCGATTCCTGGTTCGCCGCTGAGAAGAGTAAGGCTTCCCGGGACAATGCCGTTGCCGATAACGTTGTCGAATTCGGGGATATTTGTGAGGATTTTTTCGGTGTGCGGTTTTTGCTCTGTGAGATTTACAGGTTTTTCGAGATTGCGCGGCGTTTTTGAGAGTGTGTCCGGTTTTCCAACATTAATCACATCTTCTGTGAAGCTATTCCAGCTGTTGCATTCGGGACATTTGCCGGTCCATTTTGGACTCTCGTACTGGCAGGTTTGGCAGAGATAAGTCGTTTTTAATTTCATGGCGCCATTATAGGTGAGTATATACTCACCGTCAAGAGGATTGATAGATTTTCTCATATTTCTCCGCCATTTTTCTGGCATCGAAATCCGAGAGGATGCGTTTTTTGCCGGCCGCGGCGAGTTTTTCGCGGAGTGGCGCTGAGGTGATCAGTTTTTTTAGCGCAGCGGCTAAAGCTTTGGAGTCTTCTGGCGGTATCAGGATGCCATTTTCTGTGACCACTTCAGGAATTCCGCCAACGGCAGTCGCGACGATCGGCAGGGGAGTGATCATTGCTTCGAGATTTACCAGGCCGAAGGCTTCGCGGCGGGATGGGAGGGCGAAAATGTTTGCGGCTTTCAAAAGTTTTGGGATTTCTTTGCGGCGGCCGAGTAAAATTACAAATTCTTCGAGTTCGAGTTTTTTGATCTGGCTTTCGAGTTCGCTGCGTTCCGGACCTTCGCCAATGATCACCAATTTGATATTTGGAAATTTTGGTTTTAGCGTCGAAATGGCTTCAATTAAGTATTTTAGGCCTTTGCGTTCGTGCAGTTCGGCGATTGAAATTATTATTAGAGAATCTTTGTTGGTTAAGAAGATTTCCTCTTTAATATCGATTAATTCCTGTTCTGTGAAGCGCAAAGTTTGGGATTGCCACCAGGTGATGTCGATGCCGTTGTGGATGACGGTGATTTTCTTTTTCTGTTGAGGGTAAAGCCGGTTGATAAGTTTTTTGTTTTCCTCGGAGACGGTGACGATTTTCGAGACTTTTTTCAGAGTCCATTTTTTGTAAATATTTTTTATCCGATCAAGTTCAAAAGGATCGTGCTCGGTGGTGATGACTGGGATTTTTCCCGCTGCAAGAAAGGCATAACGACAGCTGGCGGGATTCCAGATATGTAAATGAAGGAGGTCGATTTTTTCCCGGCGCAGAATTTTTCGTAGTTGAAAATAGTGCCGGGGATCGTGCTTGGATCGGACTTTTAAGCGAATTACTTTTATTCCTTCTTTTTCGAAATTTTCGCACCAGCGGTCGAGTTTTTCATAATTGCTGCAGGCTAAAATCGGCGTGAACTGCTCTTTATTTAGAAATTTTGCGAGCAAAAACATCTGGAGCTCGGCGCCGCCAACCTGCGGAGTGTCGGTGTAAAAGAGGATTTTTTTCATGTTGTTAATTTAGCATGCAAATTGTTAAAATTGCACCTTAACTTATAAGTATGTCATTTAATCCGGATTTGACGGAAGGATTGGCTTTAGAGTCTATTGGCGATGTGGTTACTGATTTGGATTGGAGGCTCGAAGGTGATTGTAGACTGGCTGAAATGCTTAAGGAGCAAAAAGCGTTGGCACGGGAGTTCGCTGAGGCTTGGGAATCTACGGAATTGCAATTTTTGAAAGTGCCAAGAGTAGATATTGATCATGTGTCTCTGGGTGGTATCACAAAATCTGTTTCTTTGCGTGAGGCGGCTTTGAATTCTTTAATGCATGGCGGATATAATTCTGTTCAGGTTCGGGTTAAGCTGGGAGTGAATGGTGTATTGGCGGTTTTTGAGAATTCCGGGGAAGGGTTTGATTATGAAAGATTGAAAAAAGAGGCTCCTCCTAAAAGAAGGCTTGTTTCGGGACCGCATGGCATGAGATCGAGAAATTGTGGCTTAAATATGATGAATGAAGAGAGTGTTGAAGTCTGGTTTCAAAAATCAAATGCCGGGTTTAAAACTCTTCTGCTTTTTAGGGCTAATATTGTTGTTTAATTTCGATATTTCCTTGCAACAAGTAAGCATAGATGTTAACTTTTGAGTCGCGAATTTCCCTCTACATGGGTCGGTAGCTCAGTCGGTAGAGCAGTTGGCTCTTAACCAATTGGTCCTGGGTTCGAATCCCAGCCGACCCACCATGATAAACTTCATTTATGTACAAATATCTCTTTTTTAACGACTATTCTGAAGGTGCGCATCCCAAAATTCTTGAGGCTTTGCAGAAAACGAATCTGGATCAGGAAACTGGCTATGGTCTCGATAGTATTTCTATGAAGGCGGCAGATTTGATTAAGGCGAAATGTATGGCAGATGCTGATGTGCATTTTGTTTCCGGCGGGACGCAGGCGAATCTGCTGATGTTGGCGATGATGATGCGCCCGCACGAGTCGGTGATTGCGGCCGATACTGGCCACATAAATGTTCACGAGGCGGGCGCAATTGAATCTACTGGCCATAAAATTAATACAGTTCCGAATGTGAATGGGAAGTTGACGGTTGAGGGCATTGAGGCGATTGTGAAGTCGCATCGCGATGAGCATATGGTGAAGCCGAAGGTGGTTTTTGTTTCGCAGTCGACGGAGCTGGGGACGATTTATTCGAAGCAGGAGCTGGAGGAGATTTCGGCGTATTGCAGAAATAATGGTATATATCTTTATCTGGACGGGGCGCGGCTTGGTTCGGCGCTTTGCAGTAAGGAGGCGGATTTGGATTTGGCGGATATTGCCGGCCTGGTTGATGCTTTTTATATTGGCGGGACAAAAAACGGCGCTTTGCTCGGCGAGGCGATTGTGATTGTGAATGATGATTTGAAGCGCGAATTTCGTTATCATTTAAAGCAAAGAGGTGCTTTGCTTGCGAAGGGACGAGTTTTGGGGGCGCAGTTTTTGGCGCTTTTTGAAGGTGATTTGTATTTTCAATTGGCCGCTCATGCAAATGCGATGGCGGATAAGCTTCGGGATGGGATTGCTGAGGCTGGTTTTGGCTTTTTGGTTCGGTCTAGCACGAATCAGGTTTTTTCAATTTTGCCGAACAAAGTGATTGAGGAGCTAAAGGAATTATATGGATTTTATGTTTGGGCGAAAGTAGATGAGGAGAATTCGGCAATAAGGCTGGTGACTTCGTGGGCAACTTCTGGTGAGAAAGTTGAAAAATTTCTACAGGACTTGCGGGCACGTGCATAAGCGTCATTGACTTATCTGGATTTTAAGGGTTTAATACGCCCTTGTTAAATATAAATGATGGCAAGTTCTTTAGATGTGCAAAATAAGGTGCCAAAGACTCCCACGATGGAGGCGTTTTGGGAATCTGTTTTGACTGGTGAAGTCCATGTTCCTGATAAAGCTGCCATTGAGGCTATATATAAGAAAGATCCGATGACCCCTTTGTCTGAAGCTGAGAATGAAGTTTTGGATCGTCATCTTGATCGTGTCGTTACAAATCGGTTTCGCGATTTATCGGAAAGGGCCATAGGTGATTTTGTTTATGTACCTAGAGATACAGATTTTTCTAGCGCTGATAATTTAACTAGAGGTAAATTTCACAGGAGTGGAGATCATTTTTTGGTAGATGCTTCGAGTTTCGAGGAAGATGGACTGGATTGTGTTTTAGATTTTTTAAAAA
>SXGR01243272.1_pt1 | contig 18840 bp, 16 predicted proteins | sample 3174711 | NCBI WGS metagenome assembly SXGR01 (sample SAMN11356860, study PRJNA531348) | freshwater metagenome | isolation source: freshwater sample F1-60 | place: China: Fuxian Lake, Yuxi | collected 2017-12-25
AATATGATGATACTGATACAGATAGTGTTGTATCAAAAAAAGAACTTATTAAACAGATGGCTGAAATGCAATTGCGAAGTGCAACAAATACATACAAGATTAATGATAAGAAAGATACAGAAAAAACATCAGTTGTTTATATTATTCCGCATGAAGATCATAAAACAAGATCAGTATTATCGAAATATGAATATGCGCAACTAAAAGTTAATCGAATTAAACTGTTGCAAGAAGATCCAACAGCATTTGTTGATATAACAGGAATAACTGATCCTGAAGAAATTGCTATAAAAGAATTACGTAATGGCAAATGTCCATTATTAATTGAGCGCAGAAATAAGAATATTGTTGAGATTATAAACCCTAATGAGATGTTAATACCGGATTCGTATTAATATTAAATATATTTTTTATCATATATAAGAGGATAAGAAATAAATAATATTACATATTATGGCATATCATATGATATGTTCTGCCAACGAGATTGATATGGTAATATAATGTTGAACACATTATATTATTGTTATTTATTTATCCTCTGACCTATAATAAATTCAGACAATGTATCTCCATTGTTGAATTAAACCTCATTATTTGGTATGTTAATAGCCTGTTGGTGCTTATTACTAATATTAATGAGGTGAAATATAAATTATATTATTTTTTTTCACTATAAAACATGATAAAAGGAATATCATATTCGCTTTATTTTCATACAATATATAGTGTTGATAATATTACGACGCAGATATTGATCGGATATTTAAATTCAAATATGAGCGCGGATAGTTATAAAAAAATAAAGTCATATAAAGTATTACAACAAATCATATCAAATATATCAAAATTTATCTGTACAAATAATGGATATATACCAAATGAACTAGGTATTATGAAATATAAAAATAAACGTAATATATTAAGCGAAATTATCCAAAATAATGATTTAGATTCTATGTGTTATATAATACATAATAATAAACTAAAAAATATTAACGCTGATATAGTTGAGTTTAATAGATTATATATTAATGAATTATATCGTAAATATTATTTAAGTTATCGCATCAAGGATAATATAAAAAATAAAGCAACTAATTGCTGTATTAAATTATATTATGCCACTAAATAATGAACCTATACTTGTATTAATCATATTTCTATCAGCACATAAGTTATATTCGCTAAATAACGATAATATATTATCCGCATATTCGAATTTATTATGCGCAATTGCGGTTAATATAATAGATTCTAATATATTTTTTATTGATGCGTACTCATTCGTATTTGCTTGTTTATTTATTTTGCCATCAGTAAATAATATTCTCAATACACTCATAATTAATTCATAATAGCCCTTATCAGCAGCTATTAATATTGCTTTGCGTTTAAATATCACACCATTATTATATGTCATAACATCATTATTAACAACTAAATTAAGAGTATCATTCTTATCCACATTTGATGCGCGACTAACAACTAATTGTGGATAAGATGCAAGATATTCATTGTTATCAAGCGAATAAAATAAATCATACGCAATTATATCTTGATCAAATTGATATTTATCTAACAAATATAATAATACATCTGTGCAATTGTTCACAAACGTATAAATAATCATTTTTTGACGTGTTATTATGGAATCGTCAATTGAGAAATGCTCAATAATATTTGCTAACATATCTAGATCATTATTTAGACATAGTATATTAAATAAATAACAGTGATTTAAACAGATTAAATCTGCCTTAATATCTGTGAATGTGCATAAAATAAAATCAAGTATATCGTCTTTAGAATATTTAATAACATGCTCTAATAATTGCGATCCTAATGAAAATAATAACTTTGTTGATTTCTCATTATATGGCACATATGATTGTGAAGTTTCATCAAATCTAATATATTCGGCGATACATAATAATTTCGTTAATATCATTAAATTGCCATTCTTAATATATATTGTTATTAATCGACCACCAGACGAATGTGTTAATAATTGTTTTGTGATATATTTTTTTTCTATAAGAATTTCAATAATCTCATCACGCGCTAAATAAAATATCCATAATAATATAATCATGTTTTTCTGTTGAATTTCGCTTAGTGTATAATTAATACATTCGAATAATCGCTTAACAATAGATATATTATTTCGTTTACATGCGTATAATAACAGATAATTATCTCGACATAATAAATCATTCTTATCGCGAAGTATATCTGTTAATATATTAAATGTTCTACATGCGTCATATTTACAACATAAACATAATAGATTATTATCATTATCGCGCAATAATTCTTCTGTTAATAATTTATTCTCAAACAGATATGCGAATATATTTACCGAATCATATTTACAGCATTTTTCACATATGCTATATGTCATTTTATTTGTTAATGATAATTTCTTTATCTGTATTATCAGCTCAAATAATCCACGATTATTAAAGGTCGCTAAATACAATAAACTATTATACGCATTATCCATTGTGATGAAATTAGCAAATTCCGTAATTAAGTTCTGCATTAAAATATCCTCATTATTCTGATATGCGATTGTATAAATATCATTTGGTTTATCTAATACTTTAACATATAATATCATTCTCGCACTTGATTTGACTATCAAATCTTGCATTGATGATGATATATCCGATCGTCTCGATGATATTGAAGAATTTTTGCGAAACGAATCCATTAATAATCTAAAATATTTAATATAAATATTTTTACTTATAAAAAAAAATAAATGAACTTAGCGTTAACTAATTTTAACATATCTAAAAGTAATGGCGAAAATCCAGATATTGCATATGGCAAATATTTATTAGCATTAACAACAGAAGAGGATAAAAAAGATATCGCTAAATTATTATATAATGATACGCGCATATATAAGGTTGTAAATATTACGCTTAATACATATGAGAATATTATTACAAATATGCGGATAAATAAGTTGCAATTTAATATGGATAAATTATGCCCTGTTGGTAAGAATATTATTTCGAATATATCAATATTTGATGTTTATAAAATAGTTATTCCATTATCTGAAATAAATCTCTATACGAAAACAATAATAGATAAGGATGATTATATAACTATTTGCCTTGAAGAATTTGTTGGATGCGAGTATTTTCAATACGGCAATATGCCAAAGTTTCATTTTCACGGTATATGTAAATCATATAATGCGGAAACAAATATATGTGAAATTGCGCCATATTTAAGTAATAGTTTTGTTATCGAATTTACATTCCCTGTTAATATATCGCGGTTAGATAATTTAACATTTACATTTTATAACAATCATGAAAAGATTGAATTTGAGTCCGAATATATTGATGGGCAATTAAGTTATAATACAACAGGTACAGTATCATGTAATTTCACACATAATTTATCAACATCTGATAAAGTTGCGATTATAAATTTTAAGCCATATGTTGCTGAATTCACGAAATATAAATATTATACTGTGTCGAATTTAACATCAACAACATTTGATATTGGGGTTAATTTATCATCTATGCCAATATCAACTAATCCTAATCGTCCATGTGTGAATTTACAAACAAGAACATATGATTTAACATTAAATCGTATATCTTCGCGAGTATTCAGATCAAATAATGAGCACTTCTTAAATGTTGGTGATAAGATTGTGTTTAATAATTTACAAAATCGATTAGTTAATCATAGTCAAAATAATGATGGTATATTTACTGTTATTAGTGTTGATAGTGATTTTGTTTTTTCTATTGATATGTTACAGATAGTAATACCAAACATAAATAATTCTGGATTTATTGCAAATATAACCGCTTATCAAACAAGTAATAGTGAAAATAGAAAATCAAATTTATTAACATTCCATGTAAAAAAAAGAAGACACTTTATACCATTAAATATGTTTATATCAGCAAAAAAAACCATAACCCTCTTATAGGGTTTGCTGTCTATGCATCAATGCAAGACAATGGTTTGGCCTAACGTTGATATATCGTTAGTTGAAAGTTAGCTATAACTCTCATTTATTTTATATAAAAATTCATTTTTTTTATTTACATCAGCAAAAAAAGTGATCCATAGATACATCATATTCCCGTGATAGGAATAATGATACATCTATGAGGTCACCAAATCAGCATAAACTGATTTAGCTCCGGAGAGATATAACCAAGCAAGTTGATTATATCTCATATTATGTATATAAATATTCATTTTTTTTATGCACATATATATCTAATATGTGTTTAAACGCATTTTATGTTCTTGATTATTATTGAGATGTTCCATTTTTTCAAGATAATCTAAATCTAATGATGTGTGATGATTATTCGATTTACCGCCGCCATATAACTGAAATATATTATCATCATTATCATCTTCATTATATTCTTCAGAAATAAAATCACCAATACTATTTAATAATTTACTATTATCGTCCTTATCATTGATATATTCATTATAATATTTATCACCATCATCATCAATATCATACTCATTGTCTTTTTTATATAAACTATAATCAATATTATCATTATCAGTATTATCACTATTTTCATCATCTTCATAAATACCTCCTATCACATTTTTATCAGCTGATGAATCATATACCATTTCATCTGATTTATTGTATTTAATAAATTGATGTAACTTATCATACAGTACTGATTTTGAATTATTTACATTACCACCAACTAACGAAAACATTCTTAATTAATTTCACAAAAAATATTTTTTATTAGAAATGTAAAGAGCGGATATAAAATCAGCTCTTGAAGTTAATTTTCAGAAGTATTGGTTAATTTAAAATGTATGTTTAAATTAATTTCTGATCATATCCACAATACGTTTAAGATTAACTTAACAAGTTAATCAAAAAAAATATCATTCATACTATTTACCTTATTTTTTTTTCTCATAGTATGTTATCTTCTCAGGATGATGCCTTATTCCAATATGCGCACCTTCTAAATTTAATTGCATCAATCTACCAATCCACGACATAGGAACAGAAATAGGATCACAACTTGTACCGCATTTATTACATATTGTTATTGTTGTTGTTGCGTGTGTTGTCTTGCTTATTTCATTACAGCGTCTGCATATTGGTATAATAACTCCATCAGAGTGTGTGTGGAATTTTTCAAATAATGTAAAGCTCGCACCATGCGCCATAATAGCATCTTTCTCCATTTCACCAAATCTACTTCCACCTTGAGCTTTCTTACCTTTCATTGGTTGTTTAGTTATAATATCATATGGTACAGCTGATGCTGCATGTAAATCCGCATCAACAAATCTTTGTAATCTTTGATAAAACGTACTACAAATAAATATAAGTGAATCATATGCTTCGCCTGTTTCAGGATTAATCATTCTTTCTTTACCTTGGCATTTAATACCATATTTCTCACATTCACGATTAATTGCCGCATAATCTATTTTCGCAAACGTAGTTAAATCAATTGTAGCACCAGCTCGAGTACATATTTTTGATATAATTGCCTCAATTGATTGTCCAGCAATCATACGTTTAATAACACTATGTGGACTAACGATCACATCAGGAATCATGCCAGATGTTGTAAATGGCATTTTAGATGCTGGAATTAAAGTACTCACAATAGATTTATTCCCATGTCGTGATGATAATTTATCACCCTCATTAAGACTGCGATAAATAAATGTAACAAGTTTATAAAAGGTTCTATTATCGCTATCTTTACTATGTATTATACGAACTAATACTTGTTTTTCGCGAATATTCGATATAATTGGTGTTAATTTCTCTGTTTCTTCACCAAACGTATTTGATATTGTTATTGCTTTACACAAGATAACATCATTATAGTTAATAACTGTACCTAAAGGCATAATGCCATTAACTAATTTTGAATAATTGCCTGATGGTGCATTAGAATGTTTAGCATTATTATAATCAATAACTTTTTCATTATCGCGCAATTGAACTGTTTGTGTTGAGTATACAAATAAACCCATAGTTCCTCGTTCAAATGAATCGCGATTAGCTATTAATGCATCTTCTTGACCATATCCTTTAAATGCCATATAAGCAACAATAAGATTTGATCCATTAGGCGGTAAATAGTTATAAATGAATGTTGTAACTAAAGGCATTTCACAGTTATATTGTATATAAATGCGGCTATATAATGATTCTTCCCAATTCAACATAGGAATTCCGCATCCTTGTTTACCATGATTTGTCGAATATGTAATTCTTTGCGCAAATGTATGATTGCCTATTGGTGCAATAAGTGCAATAATTCCAAATATAGAAATTGGTATTTCGCAATGTGTGAAATTCATTGTAGGATTATTCTTTGCCTTATTAAGAATATCTCTATCTGCGGCAATTAAACAATTATCTGCTTCATCAGGCGTAATAAAATCAATCATGCCTTGTTCAACAAGATCATTAAAAGACATTTCATATACAGATAAACTTCGTATTATTTTATCAGTAATTAATATATCTTTTGTTTTCTCATCAACAACCAATAATGGGCGGATAATACGTCCACTATCAGTCCAAAAATATAATTCTTGCGTTGTTTGATCAACATATATTGTTGTTGTACGAATAATTTCATCTTTACGACGTTTAGCTCTAAATTCTTTCGCTAATATATTTGGCTTAATATTCGTTATGCCAATAGTTAATCCATTCACAATGACACTATAAAATTTATATTTGATAATATCTTGCGAAGAAATAAGATTAATGCTGATTATATTTTCGTGTTCAAGCAAATACTTAATGAGTATATCTGATGATGTTCCAATAGTTATATTCGCCAATATACCCATTTGTTTAACTTTACCAACATTATCACCTGTATCAGCTGATTGAGCTGCACAAGTATATCCACAATATGAAGGATTTAATTCTCGCGCTTCATTAGGCACTTTATTTTTTGATGATTTATTTATTGGTGATATTGTGCGCATAGTTGATATAATAAATGCCTTATTCTTTGGATCAATGATTTGTGATGGTATTCTATCAGCAACATGTTGATTTGCGATAATAACTTCTTGTGCGCCTGATTTAATTGCTGTAACTAAAGATTTAATAATATCAGCACTTGTAAATGCGGATCTAAATGTATTTTCTAATGATTGTGCTGTTGCAACTTTCTTAGACAATAAATCCTTAAACTTCTTCTTAACATGTGTGATACATGTATTATTTAATACACGCTTAATTGTGCTTGCGAATGTTGGAGGCATGATGCGCTTAGTTTGATATGAATATTTATCTGTATCTTTCTTAATGTGATTAACAACCAATAATAATTGACGAATCAATAATCCTGTTTCGCGCAATTTATTAATGCGATCACATGGTTTAGTTCCAATATGCGGCAAATAAACACGATCAAGTCTTTCTAAAAACATATTAATATTATAGCGATAATCATTATCTGTTGGCTTATCTTTTACACGTTTAGTAAACATATTCGCGAAGAATTTAGTGACTTCGAGTTGATTACGATTAAATCGCAAATGTTCGAAACGTTTATCTTTTATATCAGAGTCCAATAACGAGAATGATAATTGATTTAATAATTTCTTAGTTAATTCATCATCATGATCGACATCAAACAGTATTGTGTTAAATATATCCTTATCTGTTGTTAAGCCCAATATACGATAAATCAAGTAAAAAGGTATTTGAACTTTATTTGTATTATCGTTTGCAATTTCTATAGTTATTTCCATAGACTTGTGATAGCGAAATATAATCTGAAATGAGTTATCAAAATCAACACTTGTTTTGCTAATAATAATTCCACGCGCTAATTCATCCTTAAAATTATTCATAGTCACATGAAACATATTATATTGGATTGATTCTGTGCTCATAATACAATATTCTTTACCGTCCAAAATAAAATATCCGCCTATCATTTTAGGATCTTCATTTGCGTTTATTAATTCTTCATGACTGGCATTATATAAATTACAGAATTTACAACCAACCATCATAGGTATTTGCCCTATTTCATAATCTTGTATATTTTCTGTTTTGCTTCCTATAACTTCACCTTTAGAATTCAATAAACGAACACTAATCTGAATAGATACTTTTAATGCGGATTTATATGTTATTGAATTTTGTTTAGCATACGCAGGTAATAATTGTTGTACACGCGTACCTATAACAACTTGTGGTTTAGACAAGTTAACGTTGGTGAAGTTAATATTTAACTCTGTTTTAGATAATTCCTTATTCGAACTATCTGTTGGTTCATATAATATTGCCGTCTTAATCATAAACAGATTTGTAAAAATATGTTTAAGACCAAACTCACATAATGCGTTAAATGAGGATAAGTGATGATCAATAAATCCATATTCGCGAATATATGCATCGGCAATAACTTTTAAAACATCTTCATGTGAATTAAATATGTCCATTTTTATATTAATAAATATAAAAAATAAATTCAATTTTATGCGAAAAACATATGTTAATCAATATAAAAATGAATATTTAAATATAATATTATAAACACTAATGAATTTCTTAGATTTACCTGTTGATGTATTTGTCTCTATCACAAAACCAATAAATATTGGCAATATTTTTAAATCACTATTATTGATTGAATTATATGAGAAAAAGCACAATATTAAGATATGTTATGAATATTTCAAAACTAATATGGTTAGTGAAATTTCATTCTTTGATATAAATTCTGATAGAGAAAGATACGTATATTTTAAACAATGTGATTCTGTTATAAATAATGTTAATATTTGTGAACCTGAATTATTTATGCGAAGGAATATAATTAATAGAAATTTTTCGTATATGATTATGTTAAATAAAGCATCGGCTTATTTTTCATATAAAGGGATAATAGGTTTAGATGATAATTCATACCCTGATATTACATACTTAAAAGTGAATGGATTAAATAGAGTAAATAAATCACTAATAGATGAATTAGATATATTTCCTAATTTATCAAAGCTTAAGATTAAATTTATAGATATTTATAATAAAGATTTTTGCTTGAAAATAGCTAACAATAATAAAATAACAGATATTAAAATCTGTTATAATATTATGCATAATTTATATTATTCTGAAAATTTGGATATATTAAAGGCAAAGAATATTTATTTCAAAATATTTGTTAAAAATAACGAACTAAAATGGAATAATGTACAGAAAATATATAATCTATGTCGAGAATATAATAATATAAATCTTAGTATTAGATTTACTGATGAAGGTACAATATATGATATAATAAAGCCTTTTATAAACAAAATAACTTATAGATTACGATTCACAAATGAGCTTATAACAATAAACTCATATGTGAAATGTAAACAAATCAAATTTAAAACTTATGAACGATATTCTGTATGGCAACCAGAATATACATTAAGAATATCTAATTGTCCAGAATTAATAATGATTCATATAGAATTATTTTCAGATAATATTATCTTATATCTTGAAAATGTGCCAAATTTATCTGTTATCAATCATTACACTAATATCATTATTGTTTATGGTGATAATGTTAATCGCGATATTATTGTTAATAAGATAAATAAGATAAATATATTGAATTTCGAAGCATTAGATTAAGTATTTTTTTATAAATTTATGAAAAAAATGAATATCCTTTATTAAAATATATAACTGATGAATCTATTAGATTTACCTATTGATATATTTGTTTCTATCTTAAACTTATATAATATTGATGATATCTTCAAAATATCACTATTGATATCATTATATGAGAAAAAAAATAATCTTAAGATTTATCCAGAATATTTTAACATCAAAAGAATTGATAAAGTTACATTATATGATAATTCTACATATAGACTTATCGATAAATGCAATTCTATTTCTAATAAAATAGATATATGTGAAATTAAACAACAAAAAATTACGGTAGACTATAATTATCAATATAATATTATAGGAAAAAAAGCAACATTACATACACTATTTAGAGAACGTTTATATAATAGAGAATATAAAATATATTATGATGTAAAGTATTTAGATATTTCTATAGTACATATTATAGATAAAATAATGATAGATGAATTTTTTATATTCCCTAACTTAACAAAAATTAAGTTCACAATTCATAATAAAAATTATTTAGATCTATATACAAAAATAGCAAATAATAATAAAATAACAGATATTAAAATTAGCTATTACTTATTATTTAATAATGTTAATTATGATTATTTAGATTTATTAGCTATGAAAAATATTTATATTAAGTTTCGCACTGCAGTTACAGATTATACACGTCGTATTAATGAAGAAAAAAAAATATATGATCTGTGTAAAAAATATCGCAATATAAAACTTTCTATTATGTTTTACGATACAGATAATGTTACTGATGAATTAAAATTATTTGCGCATAAACTAACGTATAAATTGATATATGGAAATACTTATACAAATATAAAATCATTCACAAAATGTTCATTGATTAAATTTAAATATATCTTCCCTTGTAAATTAGAATTACCAGAACATTATATAGTTATATCTGATTGTTCTGAATTACTAATAATATATATTGAGTTATTTACAGATAATGTTTGTTTATATTTAGATAATGTGCCTAAATTATCTGTTATTATTGTTTACACTGATATTAATATTGTTTATGGCGAAAATGTTGATAGTAATAATATATTTATCCATAAGATAAATAGGATTAATGTTCTAAATTTCCAATAAGATAGTTTATTTTTTTTAAAATTATTATATATTTATTCGCTTAATATAAAAGTTAAAAAATGAGTGAGAGTTGTGTGAGTTATGTAAAATCTCATCCTGAAGCTGAAATACGCACACGTGAAGGAAGTCAGGGTTATGATTTAAAAGCTGTTAGATTTATAAGCGAAAATAATAATGTGTATATGTTTGGAACGGGCATTCATATTGAATTTCCACATGATTATTACGGACATATTTATGCAAGATCATCATTAACAAAGAAAGGAATTATAGTTACTAATTCTGTTGGAATAATTGATAATGATTATCGCGGTGAGATATTAGTCGCATTATCATCAATTAATAATAAGCCAATTAACGTTGATGAATTAATAGGCGCATTTATTGTTCAACTAATATTATTCAGATGTAATAGTGCGTTCACATTTAATGAAAAAAAAGAAATATCAGATACTAATCGTGGATCTGGTGGATTTGGAAGTACAGAGAAATTAATCTCTCAATAAATCATATGCGCGTTTTAGACGTTCGTATTTATCGCATAATTCTTCATTATCGCCAATAATTTTCATATTAGATTCGCACATAAAAATACATTTCTGTAATTCATTGTTAATAATGCGGATATTATTGATAATATTATTCTGTACTTTCTCTTTTTCTCTTTTTTTGTTCTTCTCTTCTATAAGTTTATCTATTAATTTTTGCGTACCAACATCAAGAGAATAATATGCATCCTTATATGAGTTTAAATCCTCACATTGTTCGCGAAGAATATTGTTCTCTATTTCTAAATCAACATTATCTGAACTTATCTTATTTAATGATGTATGCATTATCGATCCATACAAATTTGATAAACTTCTTTCACTTGTATTATAATCTGTTGTTGTTATTTCCATACTGAAGATTATTGGATTTTAAGTTCAATTGCCAAAGCTTTAATTCCTTTATCTAATTTTTCTTTATAAAAATTATTATATATTGCAACTCCTTGTAATGAATATCGCACTCCAGGTAATGTTTTCTTTAATGTTTCGCGCTTTAATAATTCATGAAAATTCTTATATGTGCGCAAACCAACTATCTCACATATACAAAAATTATCACCATTAATAAATTTGATCTTATCGCCAATATTAAAATCTTTAAATTTACCATCATATAATCTGCCCTCAATAGTCTTAGTGCCATTCTTAATTAATGTGAAATAAGGTTCGCGTACATTAAGTTCATGATACTGCATTATATTTTATATAATATAAAAAAATATTCATATGGAAAAAATGAATATAATAACTCTATAGATTATATAATTAATGAATCTATTAAATTTACCTGTTGATATATTTACATCTATTATAAGAAGTTATGAAAACATTAATGTTAATGATATCAGTAAATACTTAATGTTAATAGCGCTTTATGAATGGAAAAACAAAATTAAGATCTATCAAGATAATCTTAATGAAATAACACTTCATAAAAGTTATTTTTCAGATGAACTAGATGAATTTATTAACTTTTGTTCATCTAATCAAAACTTTGAAATATCTATTTCTCGCTTAAATTATGAAGATAGTTTTAGTGATAATAGAGATTATTATACAACATTATATTTAATGCCAAATATGATATATAATTTAAGTATGTTTCCAAATCTAATAAAAGCTAAAGTTAAATTTTATCAACCAATTAATAGAGAATTTTTTATAGAACTGGCCAATCATGATAAAATAACTGATGTTAAATTTTACTATAATACACGTTTCCGAGTATTTAATATTGACTATTTAAACATATTATATATGAAAAATATTTATCTTAAGATATATATTGATAATGATTCATTATATACAGATAATGAGATAGATGAAATTATCGCATTGTATGAACAAAACAGAAATATAAAAATTTGTATCAGATTTAAAGATTGTTATTTAATAAATAACAAACTAAAACCATTTGTGGATAAAATAACTTTTAAACTATCATATAAAATACCATATATTAACGCAATATCATATATAAAATGTGAAAATATTAAGGTTGTAAACTTTGATTTACATTTTTTAAGATCTCATTCTATATTTATATCAAATTGTCCAGAATTGCGAATATTATATCTTGAATTATATGCTGATAATATAAATATATATCTTGAAGATGTGCCAAAATTATTAGTTATTATTTACTATACTAATATTTCTATTATACGTAAAAAAAATGTTAACAACAATATTATACTACATAAGATAAAAAAAATTAATATAATAGAGTATATACATGATTAGCTCATTTCTCTAAATGGACTATCAACAGTATATCCGCTTATAAAATCTAACAGATCATAAATCAACCCATATTTCCAATCTGATACATCTGTTTTTAGATATATATCTCGAAATATATTAAAAATTTTTATTTGATCATTAATATAATGTTCGCATATTATTTTTTTTAACTTATTATAAATGTGTGAATAATCTGATACATCATTATTTGCTAATATTTTATTAATATCCTCAATCGAATTCATTTTATGAGTAAAAAAAAATCTATTTAATCAACATTTTTTGTATATCCATAATAATTAAGTTAAAATCATCATTATCTTTAATCATATCATATAATTTTTTATATTGCTCTTTATATTTATCGACATTATTATCATCAATACTATCTATTTGTTTAATCTCGTTTAGATAATTATTTATCTTATCTTTTTTTATTTGTTGCTTCTGCTTATGCACATATTCTAAATGTTTTAATGTTGTTTCATGCTTCTTAATCGCAGAATTGTTATTAACAATTTCTGAACCGCATATACACTTATATTTTTCCATGATTTTTTTAAATAAGGGAATGTGATATTCATTTTTTTTTAAGATTATAGTATTTCTTAATCCATTTATCTGTAAAACGGATAATCTTCTTTTCATAAATGTTTGGTGTTAACGGATTTCCATTTGATTCTTCATAACAATATTTCATAATAGTGTTAATAGCCGTTGATAGATTAACTAATAACTGATTAATATTATACATATGCACAGATAAGAAATCTTCATATATATCATAGTTATATATTTCGTCTTGATTCTTAAAATTATTACGCAATATACTATATAACAGATTTAATTCTAGTTCTGTATATTCTGTTTTCATATCTATTGCAATAATATAATATTCGAATGATGATGGATTTAATGATGGTTTAAAATATATGATTTCTGTAAAGTGAATGAATAACATCTGTATTATGATTAACGTTGGTTTTGATATTGTTGGTAAGAATGTTTTAAAAAAGAATGTACCACCAATTTTTAGAGAAGATATAGCTGTTATATATTGTCCATAAATAATTGGTATCATAATTTCTTCTTGTTTATCATATTCTTCATTTAACACACCACAATCAGATGTGATTATATCATATATGCGTTCTTTAGAATAAAACTTAATGTTCTCTATACTCGATATATCTCCAGTATCATCAACACCCCATGTCCATCGTGTTGGAAATTTCTTAATTAATCCATAAGTATCAGCTAATACGCCTGGATATTTTTGACGAACATAACTATTTTTATAATTCAATGATTGCGCTTTCCAATCATAATGGATATTCATTAAACGACAATAATGTGAAAACGCTAATACGAATTGACCAGGAGCTTCGCAAATATGAAATGTTTTTATATATTCTGTATCACCAATAATATTTGCGTCAGTAAGAATTTCTAAACATTTCATATATGCTTGTGATATATTTATTTTTTGATTATTGCGAACATAATTACGAATATTATCAGATATACGCAATTTCTTTGTTACATTATGAAATAACTTCTCATCAACAGAATCAATTTGATTAAGAATAACATTTAATTGCCATGATGTTGTATGTTCAATAAATTTTAAATCTGAATTTGATTTAATTTGATCAATATTTAAATTTAATTCACCAACTATTTTTTTTACTAAGACAAGATTTTGTGAAATAATTTTAAGTGATTTAAATTGTTTATCAATATGATATATTAAATAAATAGGAATTTTCATTTTACTAAATTGTTTAATCATTTGATTATATAATGATAACTTGTAATTTTGTAAAAATTCTTTATTCATTTTAAGTATTTTATCAAAATATATAACTTTGATAATATAGTTTATTCTATATTTAGAGTTAATGGTATTAACTTGTTTAGCAATATTTATTTGTTGTGATAAATCATTTTTTATAATTGAAACATAAACATCATCAATTATTTCTAAACCACATGAATTATGTTTTTTAACCCATTCATTATGAATTAAATATATTTCCGGTATAATTTTTATAAATCCAATACAAACAACATATACTATTTGCATATAATCGTTACCATTTTTAATAAATCTAACTTCTTTAAAACATTTTGTTAACATAGTAAAGAGTTGTAAATTAAGTTCATGATTTATATATGTATTATAATAAATAAAAATACCATTTTTTTCTAAAATATCATCTAATTTAGTAATAACTCCTAAATAACAATCCATATTACGCCACTCAGTATATTCGCGTTTTTCAAATACAAAAAAGAATACAGATGAATAAATATAATTATATTTACCTTGTATATTACATCTTGATACAATTTCTGATAAACTTTTACATATATTAATTTCTGTTGTTGTATATATATTAAATGGTTTTTTTTTTAAACGTTTAATAAAATGATATTTATTATTACATTTATTTCCATAAAAATCATATTTATATATATCACTATTGAATAAATATACATCATATAAATCATTATTTTTATTTCCTAATCTTAGATTTCTAAAAGATTTTAATGATAATACTGATGTCATTGACATATTTATTAATATATCTAAACCTTTCATATTTTGTATTAAAAAATTTTCAGAAAGGTAATTATATAATGTAAATAATGGTGAAAAAACATCATCATTACCTTCATTAATATCACATGGTTTTAGGAAATTTGAATCCAATGTTATAAATGAACCAGATATTGTTGTTATTTTTTTTATAGTTGTGAAAAATTCAAGGCTTCTATCTCTATATAAATCATTATATTTAATCTTATCCCAAAATAATAAATGTTTTTTATCATTTTCAGAAATAAAATAATTAGCAACAGTTAATGAAGATCCAGATTTAAACTCTATTTGTAATTCTTCCTTTAATTGTGGTAATACATAATCAAAATATATACCAAATAAATGTTTATTTGTTTCTTCTAATGAATAATTTTGTAAAGTTTTATTAACTATTTCATAATCCTCTTTATTGATTTTAAATTCGAAAGATTCTATCGGTTTATATGTTTCTTTTTGATGAAACATTTATTTTTGTTCTTATTTAGAATATATTTTTTTTGTTTTTTATTAAAAATATATGGAGCAAATTATTAAATCGTCTATAGCGGAACAATTCGGTTTATGTAAAGCGCCTAATGTGCAATCAAATACAATGGCATCATTAAATATAAATTGTAATCCACCATTATTGTGGAAAAAAGTTGTATATAATTCACCTCAATGTTTAGATGCGCGCATGAATCCTCATTTATATAGTGCTGAAGAACAATGTAATCTATGTTATGCATGTTGTGCAAATAATGTTAATCAAACAGTTATTAGTAACATACAATCAAGTTGTATTGCTGAGACTGAATTTGGTGATAATCTAATATTGCGAATAATATCAAAACTTAACACATTAAATATTGATGCGAATCAAACTAATGAACTTAAAGGTATAATAGGCTCATCTGTTCGCGATGGTATAAATTCAACAATTAATCAAGTTATAAATTTACAAACAATATCTGTTAATGGTGTTGGTGTTGTTTCTGGTATACGCCAAAATATTGTATCGAATATATTATTTAACTCAATAATCACTGATACATTTTTATCACGCGTGCATAATGTGTTATATCCTCCAATTAAAGAACCTGTTAAACAACCATCAATTGAACCAACTAAAGAACCTGTGAAAGAGCCTGTGAAAGAACCTGTGAAAGAACAAGTAAAAGAGCAAAATAAAAAAAATATAACAGTTGAGAATTATTCGATATTTATTTTTTTATTCTTTATAGCGATAATTATTGTTGTTTTTTATACGCTTCATAACAAGAATATGATTGGTGGTCAATATAATATATATAGATAAATATTACGCATTATAACGTAAGCATAATTTCTTTATCATATTATTTGTCGTATTATATATAAAGTATAATGAATTCTCATTCATATGTTCGCGTTCACATATATCACAAAATGAAGGTTTAGTTCTTGTGAAATTGATATAAATAACTTTATTCTGTTTAGTAAATCGCGGATTAACAAATGATTCTTTATCTAATTCACTCATATGCGCATTCATTATTTCAGTTAAAATATCCTTATATTCGTTATTAATATCTTGTTGAAATGTGTTTTCGTAATCATCATCGTAAATATTTAATAACTGTTTATTCTGCATAATTGGCATAGGTTCTATTTCTTTACCATGATGTAATGTATTATATCTATTCGTAACTATAGTTGTTTCTTCACCATAAAATCCATCCTGCCATATTTTTTTAACACGATTAGATTTACCTAATTTGCCTGAATTAACTATTCGCCAATTCTGTATTTTTTTTCCAATATTCTTATCAAAATAAATATAATCTTTATATCCTAAAGATTTTGGATTATTGCAATAAATATTCATGAAATTCTTAAATTCTGATTGATTTGGCGCCATATAATTTACAGATGTTATATGAAATCCAACTTTCATTATTGGGTTTTTTCTTTTATTATTATACGCTTTATAATGATAATCATTAAAATCATATACTCGTGTAACTGTCCATTCTATATCTTCACTAATTGATAATGATCCATAATAAATATAAAACGCATTTGTTAATCTCAATATACCATCAGCAACAACTTGTTGCATATTTGTATCGTTATCATATTCAATATCTATATCTGCGCGAAATCTTTGAGGCATGAAATCAAATATAACTTCATGATATGCTATATCTTTATTTAACTTTGATGATGCAAATGTAGCATAATTCGGATATACTTGGAACATATTCTTTTCTTTACTATATTCAGCGCGTACAATGAATAATCGTCTATTAAGAATTTCTTGTTCCGAATATCTACATAACACACAATTATTATTGCATGTATCATAATTCTTGCATTTTGCTTTATAATGTTCGCTAAGATATGACATTTTCTTTTTATATAAGATTTTATGTATGTAAAGAAAAATGGAAAAGGATTTAGCCCTTATATTATCTGATTCATTCGCTAGTTCTAATGCTTGTTCGCAAAATGTTGTAACTACACAACAAGTTAATATTGATTGTTCGCCAAGTAAAATTATTGAATATCGCACAAGTAAATTATGTATGGACGCTATAAAAAATAGAATGCCGAATATGACTCAATTATGTAATCCATGTTCTATAACGAATAGTACGCAAACATTACAAACAAATCTATCTCTGAATTGCGGTGCAGATATTCAAACTGTTGTACAAGATAAGGCGAAGACATATTTAGATAACTTTTTACCCAAATATTATTCTGGCGCAAATGTTAATATGATTGATATCAAAAATGAGATTATAACAAAGATAAGCGATAAATCATTTTTGGCCATGGTCAATCAATCTATTATTCAGAATCAAAATATATCTACGCATGATGGGCATTTAGATAATCAATCGCAAATACAACAAGTAGATCTAATTCTTAATGCTGTATCTAAACTTGGTCTTAATAAAACATTAGAAAGTCCTATATCAAATCAATTTACACCTGATGAATTAACAAAGAAAATGATTGATGCTAAGAATGATGTACCTTATATACCGTCATCATCAAATACAAATAAAAAACAATATCAAAATAACTATTCGATAATATTCTTTGTTATAATGATATTCATAATAATTATTGTTAAATATGCGAATATTAATAATGTGTTTAATAAAAAAAATATAACT
>SXGR01070779.1_pt1 | contig 18837 bp, 14 predicted proteins | sample 3174711 | NCBI WGS metagenome assembly SXGR01 (sample SAMN11356860, study PRJNA531348) | freshwater metagenome | isolation source: freshwater sample F1-60 | place: China: Fuxian Lake, Yuxi | collected 2017-12-25
CGCCGGGAAGACGATTTCGTTAAAGGTTGGCCGGTAGTAGGCATTGACGGTCTGCGGGGTCATGCCCCATTCCTGGCGGTCTGGCGCTTTGCCAAGTTCGCTGATGGCTCTTTGGTGCTCAAAGGCGAAGCCACGTCGAACGTTGCCGGCGGCGTCGGTTTTGGAAGTCGCCAGTTTCGAATAGTCACGCCACACATCGGGGTAACCGAGTTTCATCCCAAATGAGTCGAGCTTGGCGAGGGCTTCCTTGCGAGAGGGTTCACTCATCCAGTCATTGGTGCGGATGCTCTCACCAAACGCTGCACGTAGATTTTCGACCAACGTACGGACCTTGGCCTTGGATGATTCCGGGAAGTGTTTGGCCACGTAGAGTTTGCCGAGCGGCTCACCGGCGATCTGATTGAGCAGGCTCATCGCGCGTTTCCAGCGCTCTCGTTGTTCGGGCTGGCCGCGCAGCACCGTGCCTTCGATGGCAAAGTTCTCTTTATCGATTGCTTCAGGCAGATAGGGCGCATAAGCCTTCAGTACCTTGAAGCGCAGGTAACGTTTCCAGGTCTCGACATCGTGAGATAGCAGGATTTCGCGCAGGCCTGCGAAGTAGGTGTCCTGTGCCAACACGAATTCGCCTTGTTGTGCGTAGCCGAGGGCCGCGAACCAGCCGCGCCAATCGAGGCCGCCGGTGTGGTCCCAGGCTTTCAGCAGATCAAACTTGTTGCGGTAGATGCGCTGGCGATCCCGGTTCTGCACGCTCGTCCAATGGGCATTGGCGATGACGGTTTCGAGTGCAAAGATCCTGGTCGCGTCGTTTTCACCTTCCGACCAACCGGCCAGGGTGTACATTTTTTTGATGTGTTCGACGTAGGCGTCACGAACGCCTTTGAGTTTCGGGTTTTCGCTGAAGTAATAGTCGCGGTCAGGTAAACCAAGACCTGCTTGCCAAACGTAGGCGAGCACTCGATCCGGGTTGTCCGCATCGGTTTCGGTGAAAAAGTCGAGGGGTGTGGAGACGCCGGCGATGGAGAGCTCAGCGAAGCCATGCCACAACTCATCGTGCGTTTTGAATGCACTGATGCGGGAGAAGAGATCATCGACGGGCTTCAAACCCAGGGCATTGATCCCGGCTTGATCCATGAAGGCGGTGTAGATGTCAGTGATCTGTTTGGCTTCACCACCTTCTGCGCTGTGCTCCGCCGCGTCCAGCACAACGTCGTGGACTTGATTTTCCACCCGTTCCACCAGGACATCGAGGGTACCATAGCTGACACGATCGTCCGGGATTTCGGTCTGCTCGAGCCACTTTCCGTTCACATGGGTGAAGAGGTCGTTGGCCGGTGAAATGGTGGCGTCCAGATCAGCGGGATTGAAGCTGGCTCGACTGGCCTTTGCAGGCGCCGTACCACTCTGGGTACAGCCGGTGGTCAAGAGGGCCGAGAGCAGCGTTGATAACAGTACGATAAAGGGGCGCATGAGTTCTCCAGAACGGCGACAACCGCTGACAGCCTTAACCGGAGGAACCGGCTGCCTGCATCGGGTGGTGCATTGTAATGTACGGGATCGATGCGGTAACGGCGTGAATCAACCGAAACAGGCGCATTCGAGCGGGCGCGCTGCGTCTCCCGGGCGACTCTACGGCGGGCTGCTGATTTTGCTTCAGACGCTGTTTCTACCCGGACTCGTTCTGGGTGGCGCGTCGCATGATTACTCCGTGACCGTCCTTGAAGACCTTGATCACGTCGAGGTTGAGGCCCGTTTGGATGCCGAAGACATGAGGCTCAGTGCCCCGCGGGGGCGGCTGCGGAGGCTTGAGCATTTCGCGGCATGCGAGGCAGGTCGCGTAAGCGGCGTCGGCGACAGTTTGCGTGTGATCGGTGGTTGTGTTCGTTACCGCGCTTTCATTCGCCCGAGCAAACAGACGTTAAGTTCGTATCGGCGACCTCCGACCTTTGCCGGCCACGAATCCTGGTTGTGGCTACCGATGCTGCGCGGTGATGACGTCGTGCGTCTTCGGCTGACGGTGCCTTCAGGTACTCACGCGGTTGTACCCTGGCGTCTGGTCGGCGACGGGCGGTACGAACTGAGAGCTTCGCCCGGCAGCGGTGATGCTATTGCCTGGTTCGGTCCGGCGACGACCCGTCAGATTGTCGTCCTGGATGCCAAGCTGTCACTCACGCTGCTCCCAGGAGAAAAAGGCGGACCGCTGAATTTGTTTGTTGTAAAACCGTGGCTCGAAGAGGCTGCTGGTCTTGTCGGTTCGGTCGGTGGCCGGTTTCCAAACTCGCACGTGCAGGTATTGGTCGAGCCTGGCGAGTCAGCCTTCTTTGGCGACTCACCGGTGCCATTCGGACATGTGATTCGTAGCGGTGAGGAGGTCGTGCGATTCTTTGTTAAGCCGCAGGCGACCACCAAGGCGCTGCGGGAAGATTGGACGGCGGTACACGAATTCGCACACTTGCTTCTGCCTTATGTTCGGGATGACCAGAAGTGGATTTCGGAAGGGTTCGCGAGCTACTACCAGAACGTGTTGCTGGCGCGCGGTGGTATCTACAGCGAACGTGAAGCCTGGCAACGTCTGGTGCGATCCTTTGCGCAGGCGGATAAGTCCACCCGGCCGACTTCCCCCAATGATGCGCACATGCGTTCGTTCTGGGACGTTCGCATGCTGATCTACTGGAGTGGCGCAGCCATCGCTTTGATGGGCGATGTGGAACTTCGCCGTGTCAGCAATGGCGAAGAAAGTCTGGATACAGTCCTCAGCAAGCTTGCGAGCTGCTGCCTGCCCTCCGCGAGGGTTTGGGATGGACGTGAGCTCTTCACCAAGCTCGATGAACTCAGCGGTCACGGTGTGTTCATGCCGCTGTATGACAAGCATGCCAACGCACCGGGCATGCCGCCTTACCAAAGCCTGTTGGAGGCGTTAGGCGTCAAACCGAAAGACAAGAGCGTCAACCTCGACGGAACAGCACCGCTCAGCCAGATCCGCGAAGCCATCATGCGGGAGCGCAAAACCCCACCTGTCGCTCGCGGTGTGATCCGATGACCGATCACGAACAACACCGCACGCATCGTTCGGGTTGGCTTCGCGCAGCAGTCATGGGCGCGAATGACGGGATCGTCTCCACAGCGAGCCTGGTTATCGGGGTAGCTGCAGCGGGTGCATCACAGTCGATGATCATGTTGTCCGGTCTGGCGGGACTCGTGGCTGGTGCGATGTCGATGGCAGCGGGTGAATATGTGTCGGTCTGTTCCCAGGCGGATATCGAGACAGCGGATCTCGAACAAGAGCGGCATTCACTTCGCGATAACGAAGCGTTTGAGCGTGAAGAATTGGCGGCGCTCTACGAGCAGCGGGGCGTTGATGCACACCTCGCGAAACAAGTGGCCCAGCAACTGATGGCCCACGATGCGCTTTCCGCCCATGCTCGAGATGAACTCGGCATCAACACCATGAGCCCGGCTCGACCGTTACAAGCCGCGTTGTATTCAGCATTAACCTTTACCGTCGGCGCAGCTTTGCCGTTGCTCAGTGTGGCGTTCGTGCCGGATGCAGAGGTGATTCCCGTGGTGGCATGGATGAGTTTGGTGAGTCTCGCACTACTTGGCGCGATGGCAGCCTGCGCTGGTGGAGCGCCAGTTCTGCGTGGGGCTTTACGGGTGACCTTTTGGGGTGCCGCCGCCATGTTGGCGACGGCAATCGTGGGACGGTTCTTTGGGGTAATGACGGTTTAAGTGCGTTCCATCACGCTTCCGCGAGCAGCTTCGCAAACTTGTCACGGACCTCACGCTTCAAGAATTTACCGGAGGCGTTGCGTGGCAGGGGCTCCTGAACAAACCAGAAATATCGTGGCACTTTGTGTTTGGCCATGAACGCCGCGCAGTGGTTACGCAGTTCATCTTCCGTGGCGGATTCACCGGCCTTGAAGAACACTGCAGCGCCCACTTCTTCACCCAGCCGTTCATCAGGCACGCCAAAGACGGTAACTTCGGCGATGGCGGGGTGTTTGAAGAGTGCGGCTTCTACTTCCGCGCAATAAATGTTCTCGCCACCGCGAATCACCATGTCTTTGAGGCGATCCACGATATAGAGGAAGCCATCTTCATCCATGCGTGCACCGTCGCCAGTGTGCAGCCAGCCATCAGTAATGGTGCTGGCAGTCGCTTCAGGTCGATTGAGGTAACCCCGAATCACCTGGGCACCTTTCACCCACAGTTCGCCGGCAGATCCCTTTGGAACTACCTTGCCGTCGGAATCGACGATCTTCGTTTCATAGATCGGCATTGCGGGGCCGCAGCTGTCGGCCTTGTCGACAAAGTAGTCACCACCAATGGAGGTGATGATGCCGCAGGTTTCGGTCATGCCGTAACCCGTTCCCGGTCGTGCGGTGGGCACCGTGTTGTCGATCTTGTGGACAAGATCGGGTTGCAGCTGGGCACCACCACCGCTAAGGGCGACGAGGCTCGACGTATCGGTCTTTGCAAAATCCGGGTGGTTAATGAGCTCCCTCGCCATGGTCGGCACACCCGACATCGATGAGATCCGCTCCTTCTCGATGAGTCGTAGCGCTTCACCTGCTTCCCAGCGGTACATGTGCACCATCTTTCCGCCGGCAGCGGTAAGGGTGTATGCGGCGCAGTTGTTTGCCGTGACGTGGAACAACGGTGTTGTGATCAGCGCTGACGGGATGACCGGCGTCGCCCCAGGAACCACCAGACCTTTCTTCACATTGATGCCGGCTGTTAGCGCGCCTGCAAACATCAGGCTGAAAAGATTGCTCACGCAGCCACGATGGGTGAGCTGCGCCCCTTTGGGATAACCAGTCGTGCCTGAGGTGTAGAAGATGGTGGCGTCGCTGTCGGGATGAATGTCGACATGGGGCAGTGGCTCGCCACGACCGGCGGCGATGGCGGCTTCGAAATCGATGATGTTGTTGGCACCGGCGTTTTGTTGAGCGTTTAGGCGCACACCGAGCATGACCGTCGGCGGGATCTCACCTTTCACATCCTGTAAACGATCAAGACGCTCCTGGTCCAGCACGAGCACTTTTGGTTTGGCGTCGTTGAGGCCATAGGCCATCTCGTGGCTTACCCACCAGGCGTTCATGCCAACCACAACTCCACCGATGCGCAGCGCCGCCCAGTAGGCCTGCATCCATTCCGGGAAATTGCGCATGGCGATGGCGACGTGGTCGCCGGGCTGCACACCCTGATCGATCATCCAGGCTGCAAGGGCATCCACACGTTCGTGGGTTTGCGCATAGGTGAGTCGTTCATCACCGTAGACGATGTAGTCACGGTCAGCGAACTGAACGGAGGAGAGCCAAAGGTCCCGGACACTGGCCGGCGCGTTCTTGTATGCCCGGACCGTCTGGCCACGGACTTCTGTTGTGATGACCTCAAATTGCGCGCCTGGTGCGGTGAGTTCGCCCCAGACCTGTCGGTACAGGTCATACATCGCCTTGTCACCCATAACTCCCCCTCATTTCTCAATGCTGCATCTGGATCGGGCAGCGTCATCTGGTGGATCTGCCGCGCGAAAAGCCCAGCACTTTAACGGTGAGACCGTGGCCGAAACAATCTACGTCGAAGGCTTACACCGCTTGAGGGTTCCAGACGGCAATCGGTGTGATCTTCAGCGGCTACGAATCCCGAGGTGAGAGATGGATGCTCGGTGACCTGTCTCTGGTTTGTCGAGGAAAGATCACCATGAACCCATTTCACTTCCTGTCCTGGCGATGGCTGTCGGTGTCGACGCTGTTGCTCGCCGCAGTCCTTCTGCCACCTGCGGTACAGGCAGATGTCCGACTTCCCGCCATCGGCGCGGTGCAGCTGATCTTCAGCCAGTGTGGCTGTTTGTGTGTCGAGGGTGTCCCGAAGACCCTGTACACGACCGTTGAGGAGGCGCAAGCCGAGCCTGGTCTCTGTGGGCAACACCATTGTCCGGAGTACGTCGCGACGGAACAGGGATCCGACGCGGGGCAGCGTTATGTCACACCCCATACTTTCGCGGATAACTGCCGTGACGTTCGTATCTGGGATTCGTCAGCCGCGCGATACGCCGGCATCAAGGTGTGTGATGTGCTGGAGTTGTCAGCCGCGAGTGCCTCCCCCTAAGGTAACTCTGATAAATTCGCTCCTGCGAATTGATCAGGTCGGAATCCTCCGGATTCCTCGCATTTTCCCTGCGTTTACACGGGCTTTGCCCGTGAATGCGTGTGCGAAGCCCGCGCCAAACGCATGGAAAGTGGTGGTGCTTCCATGCGCCACACAGGAAGGTCTGAATAATCAGACCTTCCCTAACCGCATTCGCGGGCGATGCCCGCGGACGCCAAAGCCAGCACTTTTGTGCCGGGTTTGCGAGCTCGCCCTCCGTGGCGAGCCTGACAGGCTGCTTTTTTTAAGCAGCTAGCTAAGTGGTAGCCAGTGCACTGACTTGCGGAGATTGCCGATTCCCGAGAACAACGGCGCTCTGCTAATTTGTGCTCATGACTCTGGCGATCATTATTCCAGTACTCAATGATGCGCAGGCGCTGTCACAGCTGCTCGGTGACCTGCGACCGGCGTTGTCGTCGCCTTCGTCCCCAAATGTTGTGGCCAACACAGGGGTAGACGTTGTGGTCGTTGACGGAGGCAGCAGCGATGGTGTTGAGCAGGTGTGTGCAAACGCCGGTGTGCGGTGCATCCACAGTGCCCGTGGGCGCGGGGAACAACTTGCTGCTGGGGTTGAGGCCACGACAGGGGCGCTGATATGGATGTTGCACGCGGATTCACGCGTTGAGCCTGAAGGCTTAAGGGCATTGACGGCGTTAGTGCACGACAAGCCGGAACCCCGGGTGAACGAACCGCCACTGTGGGGACGTTGCCAGCTGCGGTTCGAACCACCCCTGAGTGGCATGCGCATGGTGGCTTTTTTCATGCACTGGCGAAGTCGTCTCACGGGGATTTGTACGGGAGACCAGGGGATTTTTGTGAGTCGTCGGTTGCTGGAAAGAGTTGGAGGGGTTCCGCGGCAACCGTTGATGGAGGACATTGAGCTCAGTCGGCGATTGAAGCGGCTGGGTGGTCCGCCACACGTGGTACCGGTGGTCGTCCGCAGCTCACCCCGTCGTTGGCAAATCCATGGTGTTTGGCGGACGATTTTTCTGATGTGGTCCATGCGGTTTCGTTATTGGCGAGGTGTATCACCGGAGGCGCTCGCGTCGGCCTACCGAACCGCCTCACCGAGTACAGAGGGCGGAGCGCGATGACACACAGGAGCTTGGGGTTGCTGCGAGTTGGGAGGTCAGTGTGTCCGTCACGTTAACCCCGATTGTCGCGGTCTTTGCGCGCGCACCGGTTTCGGGACGCGTGAAAAAAAGACTCGCCAAAGAAATTGGTGAGGCGGCAGCGTTTCAAGCGTACCTCGACCTCGTTCGTCACTTATTGCCGCGGCTCAAGCCGGTGACGACACGTGGCATGTTCGCGGAGCTTTGGATAGCGGGTGACCCGAGCATGATCAAGTGCCGGGAGTGGAGTAGTTTGTTGAACGGTCGGCTCCGCCAGCAGCTGGGCAGCGACCTTGGCAGTGTCATGTGGCATACGCTGTATACCCATCTCAACCTCGGCCGCCATGCCATTGTCGTTGGCAGCGATGTGGTTTCGTTGGATGCCGACTATGTCCTCGAAGCACGGGACTGGCTCATGGATGTAGACGTCGTCATCGGTCCTGCAGAAGACGGCGGTTATGGCCTGATCGGTCTGTCGCGTATGGCACCAGAACTGTTTAAAGAGATGCCTTGGGGTACAGACCGTGTGTTTGCAATCACCATGGAGCGAGCGACCGCACTTGGGTTCAGCATTCACGTCATGCCCACACTGTGGGACGTCGACTCCGCCGCAGATCTTGCTCGTTTCCGTGAAGTTTACCCGCCACCGCCGCGGCCGCCGCGGCCAAAGATGCGTTACCCCGGGGATCCTCCCGAGCCAGAAGACCTCAACAGTCCCTTCATCTGAGCAAAAGTACGCCTGATCCCTGCAGTGGTCTGCGCTCACCCGCATGGATGGCAGTGTTCCGCACGGATTGCGGGGATTAGACACGAACATCTATTCCCTGCGGCTATTCCCTGCGGCAGTTCAGGACTCTGCGGTAGGTGTCCTCGGATGAATCTTGCAAAGGCTTTGAACGAACTGTTCCAGCCGGCGTCGGTCGGTTACCGCCATCTCCGTCATTTCGATGCCACATTCGAAGATGCGTCGTTGCACGTCCATGCGGACGTGGCGGATGACGGCTTTACTGTTGAGCTGGAGGAGATTTGGGATCGTGACCCGGCAGTTTTCCACGGTTTCATCGCGGCGCGGTAGCGAGCCCTGAATGGCAAACTCCGCCCGCAGGCCACCGACAGAGATGTCGACGATCTTGCCGGTCATCGTTAGATCGCGTTGCAAAAGCACACTTGCTCCCCGGGCGGTGACCCGCATCGGTAGCCGGAAACGCGCATCTCGCCGACGCTGCAAGGACCAGCGCGATTGCAATGACAACGACGACGATCAAACCCATACGCGATGTGCTCATGAAAATTATTCAGCTGCCTGGTCATAGAGAACATGCGAAATCCGGCCGATCTTGTCACCCGACGAGACGCCGCCAAACCACCAGGCAGTCGCAGTCGTGCAGGCTTGACGGTAAAGTCCGACGCCTCCACGTGTTCTGAAGGACCTTCGTGTCAAGCGCCACAGGTATCTGGCAACCGTTTGCCTTCCGCGATTATCGTTTCCTGTGGGCGGCCACCATGGCGGCATCTCTGGTCACCTGGTTTCGTATCTTCGGCACCTCCCAATGGCTTCTTGAGGCTACGGGTTCTGCGGCGGTAGTCGGCACCATCGGCGTGATCCAGCTTGTTATGCAGATTCCGGCGCTCTTGTGGGGCGGTACCCTCGCTGATCGACTGGATCGCAAACGGCTCATGCTCTGGGCGAACGTAGGCACCTTTGTGGTCATGATCGTCTTTGGTGTTTTGAGCAACGCGGACGCACTGACTCAGAATCTCGTCTTCATTGGCATCGCGTTCACCGCGGTGTCGCAGATGTTTGCGAGTCCCGCACGATCGGCCATGGTGCCGCGGGTAGTTCCCGAGCAGTACTTGTTAGCTGCTGCGTCGTCGGACAACGCGTGGGCCAATGCGTCAGCGGTAGCCGCGCCATTGTTGTTCGCGTTAATCGCGGCGACGGCGGGACTGGAAGCTGTCTTTTTTGTAGCGGCGGGTCTCGGTCTCTTCGCCATGCTTCTGCCACAGCTCATTCGTGCTTCGGGGGTACCGGATGGAACTGGGGCGCCACCTGCCTCACAACTCACTGAAACCTGGGATGGACTGCGGTATGTCGGTAAACATCCGATCCTCCCCGGACTGTTTTTGTTAGACACGGGGATCACCGTGGCATCGTTCTATCGAGAGATCCTGCCGGTCCTCGCACTTGGGTTGTTTGCCGGAGGGGCTTCGGCAACCGGCATGTTGGGTGCCGCGAATTCTGCGGGCGCCATCGTCGGCTCCATCATTGCCGCTATGTTTGCCGCATGGCGTGCGAAAGGCATGTTGGTGCTCTATGCCTCCTTCGTTTATGGGTTCTGCATGTTTGGTCTTGGTTACGCGAATACCCTCTGGCTCGGCATGGTGATGATTGCGCTGCTGGGTGCTTCCGACGCCGTCACCGTCGCGGTGCGCCAAACGACGGTCATGTTGACGACACCCGATCATATGCGTGGTCGCGCGTTCTCCATCATGATCCTGGCGGCGCAGACCGCGAACAATGTCGGCACCATTTGGGTAGGGTTCTGGGCGGAAGCCATTGGCGCTGCGAACACGATCATCCTGGGTGGTTATATCTCTGTGATCGCAACCGCCTTGATCGGGTGGTGGTGGAAACCGATTCGAACCTTCAGATCAGGGTAGGTTGCCGCTCCCACCTGTCTGTCGCGTGCACTCAGGAACACCGTGTACTATCCGACCAGAAGTGCATTTCGTAGCTGCATTCTGGGGAGAAGGGCATGTTCAAGGTCTTTGCGTTTCTGAAACGCAATGTGCGGCTGACACACGATGAGTACCGTGCCGCGCATGTCGGGTATCACTGCGGCACGTCGCGACGGCTCAAGGGCATTCGCGGTTATATCGTCAACGTCTGGGCCAATGCGCCCCTGCGGCCCCAACTCGGCGATTTAGCCGATGAGATCATTCGCAATGAACCTCACGGCTTTCTCGACAGGTGGGATGGTTTCCCGAGCGTGATGTTCGACAGCTTTGAAGCATGGACGAAGGCGCGTGAGGCGGAACCGACACGTGCCATGGAAGGGGGTCTAAAGATCGATCCGGATTGGACCTACAGCCATGGAATACATGTGTTCGACGGCATTCCAGAACGACCTGGCGAGTTTCGTTCCTATCACCTGCGCATGATCGAGCACATCGTTGTGCCGGTCGAACGCCCCGAACGCAAGCTCACCAAGCTCGTGTTTTTCTTCAAACGACGCCCCGAAATCAATGAGTCCGGCTTCGAGCGTCGAGTACTCACCGATTACACACCAGTGCTCGCGCAGTTGCCGGGTCTGCACGGGTGCATCCTGAATTTTCGCGATTCTGACCGCGAGGCAGCGTTCAGGGGTTATTTCCCGGATGGCGGATGGTGGAACTCTCCGCAAGGGCATGCCATGCGCAACCAGTTCTGTGCGTTCTGGGACGGTACCATTGAAATGCACTTCGATTCCGTGAGCGCCTTTGTTGCGGCGCGTCGTACCGCGCAACTCCATCCACAACTCACCGCCCTCGAGCAGGAACTCTTTGCTGCGAACTGGTATGTGGAAGTGGATGAAAACATCATCGTGATGCCGAACCGCAATCCGGCGCCGGTTTTTTACTACCGCTAAACGGACGAGGGGAGACGTCATGCTGAAGGTCTTTGGATTCGTTCGTCGCCATCCCGATCTCACCCACGATGAATATCGTGCAGCGCACGTCGGTTATCACAACTCGTTTGGCCGCCGGCTCAACAATATTCGTGGTTATGTGCTGAACGTTCGCGCCAATGCATCCATCGAGTCCACGCTGGGGTCATTGGCGAAGGACGTAACGCACCATGAACCACCGGCTTTCGATAAACTCTGGGATGGCTGGGGTCAGCTGGTGTTTGATTCACTCGATCACTACCTCTCTGCCAAATCGCCCGGGCATGACAAACCGGGACCCCATGGTTTGGAAGACGATGCGCGAGTCGCTGCCGTGGGTGGTGATGGTCGTTTTCTCTATGGCGGCTCGCCGTTCCAATTTATGGTCGTTGAACACGTGGCCGTTCCCGTGCGACGCCCGGAGCGCAAGATCTTCAAGCTCACTCAGTTTGCGAAGCGCCGGAGTGACCTGCCAGAGGAGCTGTTTCGTTCCTACATCGTCGGTCGATATGCGGCAGTAATGTCGCAGCTACCCGGGCTACGCGGGCTCATCTTCAACTTCCGCACACCCATCGATGTGATGAGGAAGTTCTTCGAGCCGGAAGCTGAAGCGTTTACACCCCAGGGCGCGGTGGAACGCGAGAAGTTCTTTGGCGCTTGGGACTGCATCACTGAACTGTGGTTCGACCATGCGGGTCAGTTTGTTGGTGGACGCCCGATGCTCAATGCACTGGATGCACTGGAGCAAGAGCTGTTTGCGTCGGTTTGTTACCGCGAGGTGGATGAGACGGTGGCTGTCAATCCGAACCGTTCACCCTCGCCGTCCTTTTACTTTCGCTGAAAAAAGAAGTGCTACGAGGAGTAGTCGTATGAGTGCACACCCGGATCACCTTGATGTTACGGTTCCCGGCCTTGATGCCCAGTTCATTGGGGGCGTGTGGCGGGCTCGCACCGGCGGCGTGATCGATGTGATTTCTCCGACGACGGAGGAAGTTATCGCCCGCGTGGCGGATCCAACGGTTGCCGATGCGGATGCAGCAGTTGCCGCCGCACGTCGCGCCTTTGATGTCGGCGGCTGGCCAGACCTGCCCGTCGAAGAACGTATTCGTGTGTGCGCGCAGCTTTGTGATGCCCTTGAAAAACGTTTGGGTTCGCTGAATCGCGCTTGGGCCTTTGAGTCCGGTGCGACCATTGCCCATGGAGAGATGATCAATGATGGCGCCGGTGTTGCCGTGTGGCGCGGTGCTTTGGAGCATGCGCGAAACCTGCGTTGGGAGGAGGACCGGGGTGATGTGCGCTTGGTGCGAGAACCGATTGGTACCGTGCTCGGCATCCTTACCTATAACGGCCCCATCGTGCTGATGGGCATGAAGGTGATCCCGGCGCTGCTCGCCGGCAATACGATGATTATCAAACATGCGCCTGAGTCGCCGCTGACCTCTCGCCTTATCGCCGAAGCGATTCGTGAGTCCGGATTCCCTGAGGGTGTCGTGAGTGTTCTCGCCGCGGGGACTACAGTGACACAGCATCTTGTCAGTCATCGTGATGTCGATATGGTGGCACTGACGGGTGGAACAGCGATTGGCGTGGATGTGGTGAAACGCACCGCAGATCGGCTCGCACGAACGGCGCTTGAGCTCGGCGGCAAATCGCCTGCGATCATCGCCGAGGATGTGAACATGGACGAAGTTCTAGCGACGCTGAGTGTCGGTTCGACGGGTTTCATGGGACAGGTGTGTGTGAACTTGTCACGGGTCATCGCGCCGCGCACACGGTATGATGAAGTGGTGGACGCGTTAGCTTCGCATTTCAGTTCGCTGAAAATCGGTGATCCATTTGATTCGACAACCGAACGGGGGCCTCTGGCCGTCGAGCGTGCGCGGGATCGGGTGGAGTCCCACGTCGCGACCGCTAAGGCGCAAGGGGCCCGGGTTGTCACCGGGGGGCGCCGGCCAGCTCATCTCAATCGCGGTTGGTTTTATGAGCCCACACTACTGGCGAATGTTGATAACGGTATGCGGGTCGCGCAGGAGGAGATCTTTGGACCAGTGACGGCGGTCATTCCTTATGACGGCATGGATGAAGCGATTCGTATCGCGAACGACTCACCGTTTGGTCTTGCCTGTTCGGTGTATTCACGGGACGTTGAACTCGCTAATCGGGTCGCAAAGAGGATCCGCTCCGGCAGTGTGGCCATCAACATGGCTGGCGTGTCGTTGACACAACCCTTTGGTGGCTGGAAACAAAGTGGTTGGGGTAAAGAGTGTGGACCTGAGGGGCTGCTCGAGTTTCTGCAGCTGAAACAGGTCGTTACCGGCGGGGGTTATCTGAACGCGGGAGTTGAAGCATGAGTTATACGCCGGTGATTCCACAGACGGAGTTAAACGGGGAAATCTCGGTTCATCACGTTCGAGCGCGGCAGGAGATTGAATATCTGCGTCGTTGGTACTGTCGTGCCACAGATCTTTTTGGCATGACCGGTAACGTTAAAGCGAACGCGGAAGCACGCCGCATCTATCAGCGGATCTTTACGGCAGATGCACGCATCAAAGCGAGTGGTGCTTCGGCCAAACCACTGCAAGCCATTGGGCCAGAGGGGTGGGCGGCCGTGGTGATGAATGCACTTCAGGACTACACCGTAACGCAGCATTTGCTGGGTACTCAGATAGTTGACCTGCGTGAGCTCACCATCGGTCGCAAGTCGACGGGTCCCGACGAGGTCACTGCCGGTGAAGCGGGTATGACGAGTTATTTGCAAGCGTGGCATGTGTGGCCTGATAACCGTCTACGGGTGGTGATGGGTAACTATGTCGATCAGGTTCGGTTTAATCCTGGTATCGGCTGGCAGATCTACGACATGAATCTCGTTCATCTCGTGAGCGAGATCCGACCACTCGGCGAAAACTAAAACTGTGAATGCACCGCAGGCCGAACTGAAATCCGGTGGCGCCGTTGTTTATCCCTCACCGGTCTACGGATGGTATGTGACGCTGGTGTTGCTGCTTGGCTTCACCTTTTCGTTTGTAGATCGACAGGTTCTGAACTTGCTGGTTGAACCGATCCGCAAAGACCTTGGTATTTCCGACACGGAAATCAGTTTCCTCCAGGGGTTCGCATTCGCCCTCACTTACGTGCTGGCGAGTATTCCTATTGGCCGTATGGTTGATCGCTTCAATCGTGTGCGCATCATGATCTGGGGTGTGCTCGTATGGAGCGCTACAACCATCGCCTGTGGTTTATCGCGCAACTATTGGCAGTTGTTGGTGGCGCGGATGGGCGTGGGGGCGGGTGAAGCGACGTTGAGCCCTGCCGCCTGGTCGGTGCTTGCTGACTATTTTCATCCTGACAAGTTGGCTCGGCCGATCAGTGTCTATTTGATGGGGCCTTATATCGGCGCCGGGATTGCGATGATCGCGGGTGCCGAAGTACTCGACTTCACGCGAGAAGTGTCGTCGATCCACGTGCCGTTGCTCGGTAACCTAGCGCCGTGGCAGTTCACGTTTATTGCCGTGGGTTTACCGGGTGTGCTGATTGCGGCGCTGATCGCCACAGTGCATGAACCGGTCAGAACCGGGCGACGTGACCTGGCTATGGTGGTGCCGACGTGGAGTGAAGTCAGGGCCTATATGTGGCTTAACAAGCGGGTCTACGTTGCACTTCACCTGGGTGTACCGTTCATCGTGGTCATGCTCTATGGATTACAGAGCTGGACACCGACCATTCTAGTCAGGGTTTATGGTTGGGATCTGGCCGATGCGGGACGAACATATGGCGTGATCGCCCTGTTTGCAGGTTCTATCGGTGTGCTCAGTGGCCCGCTTGTGGCACGAGCCATAGAACGACTGGGCAAAGGGGATGCGGCACTCGTCGTCGCGATGATTGGCGCCGCAATGGCAACGGCGTTCCTCGTGACGATCCCGTTTCAAACCACTGCTACGGGTGCCTTGGTGTGTATTGCCGGTGCAAGTTTCAGCGTGACGCTGCCACTCGCGCTCATTACGTCGGCCATGCAGAAGGTCACACCCAATGAAATGCGGGGTGTGGTGAATGGTGCCTATGTAGTGACGACCAATGTGATTGGCCTGGCTCTTGGTCCGACGCTGGTCGCCGCGTGCACGGACTATGTGTTCGGCGACCCGGCGGCGGTCGCTCAGTCACTTGGGTTGGTGTCGCTGTTTATGGGGCCGATCGCGGTGTTGTTGTTGTACTCGGGTGCATCGGCGTTTGGGGAGAAGCGGAGCCTCGGTTGAGGCTCAGCGACTGATCTGACGGAACTACGTCCCCGCTCCGAGTGCGGGGTACATCGGATCCCGTGGACTGGCTTGTGAATGATGTTCGTGTAGCGGCGCTTCCAGCCCGATCACCTTTTGAATTTCCACTCGATCACGTCGGAGATTATCGGGTCCTGGTGATCGATTCGGTGGGTCGGTATGCGAGCGTAAACCTGTCCCGCTCGGGTTAAACCAGCTGCAAGCCCCACCGGACGCACCCGCCCCGAACCGTTATCATGCCAGCCGCCTCTGATTTTGGATGCTCGATTGACCAGCCCATGGCCGTTACCCCAATCCGCTTCGACACACACTTTTTTTGCGACGTGTGCTGCGGGGGTTGCAGACCTGTTGGCTGCGGAACTGAAAGCACTCGGTGCTGAGCGGCTACGGGAGCAACGCGCCGGCGTTGGGTTCGAAGGGGTGCTGGAGCTCGGCTATCGCGCCTGCCTCTGGTCACGCACTGCAAGCCGAATATTGCTGCAAGTTGCGGAAGTGGATGCGAAAGATGCGACGGAGCTCTATCGCAATATTCGGGATATCGACTGGTCGAGACACCTGGATACGAAACGAAGTTTTGCGGTCGACTTCAGCGGCTCCAACAGTCACATCACGCACACCCAATTCGGTGCGTTGAAAGTGAAAGACGCCATCGTCGATCAGTTCAGGGATCGTTTTGGTGAGCGCCCTTCGGTCCGACTCGATCAGCCTGATGTGCGCATCACGGTCCACCTCAACCGGGCACGCGCCAATGTCAGCATTGACCTTTCCGGTGACCCACTGCATCGACGTGGTTATCGACTGCGTCATGTTACTGCACCGCTGAAGGAGAGCCTGGCTGCCGCTGTGTTGTTGCGCTCGGGGTGGCCTGCGATTGCCGCAGACGGTGGCAGTCTGGTGGATCCGATGTGTGGGTCCGGAACATTTCTGATCGAAGCGGCGATGATCCTTGGCAACATCGCCCCGGGACTGCAAAGAACGTACTACGGGTTTTTGGGTTGGAAAGCCCATGAGCCCGAGGTGTGGCAGAAGCTTGTGCATGAAGCAAATCAACAGCAACAGCAACAGCTACATCAACAGAGAGGGGTGCTTAACGCCGGAAGAATCCTGGGTTTCGATCAGGATCCTGCGGCCGTGAGCGCCGCGCTGGCGAATGTTTCTGAGGCTGGGTTCGGTGCAGTGATTGAAGTCACCTGTTGTGGTGTCGAGGAATTCAAGTCAGCGCCGCCGGGAAGTGGATTGTTGGTGGTTAATCCGCCTTATGGCGAACGCCTCGGTGACGCACAGTCCCTTGAACCCCTCTACGCAGAACTTGGCAAGGTGCTGCGAACGCATTTTCTCGGCTGGCGTGCCGTGGTGCTCACGGGTAATCCACCCCTTGCACGGGCTGTTGGCATCCATGCGAAACGTAGTCATACGCTCTTTAATGGCGCCATCGAATGCCGCTTGTTGCGCTTTGAAGTAAAGGCAGAGGAGTTCGCGCCTGCCGACAAACGCGCTTCACGTGAAGAGAAAATGGCCGCCGTGCGTGAATCGCCGGGCGCGCAGATGTTTGCCAACCGGTTACGCAAAAACTTCAAGAAGATGCGGGACTGGGCGCGAAAAGAAGGCATCAGCTGTTATCGGGTGTATGACGCGGACATGCCGGAGTACGCCTTTGCCGTGGAGCTTTATCAGGGTGAACGGACGACGCTTTATGTACAGGAGTATCGTGCACCGGACATGGTTGATCGTCAGGCGGCAACACAACGGCGGCTCGAAGTGCTGGCGGTCGTGCCTTCGGTGTTCGATGTGACCCATTCACAGGTCGTGATGCGCGAAGAGCAGCGACGAAGAGATGAATCCAGGTACATAAGCCCGGTCGAAGCCCCACAACCGGTCGTGATTCAGGAAGGCGGGTGGCAGTTCCTGGTTGAGTTAGGCAGCGAGCTCGATCCCGGATTGCACCTGGTTCACCGCGGCGTCCGGGAGATGCTGGGTCGGATGGTGGTGGGAAGGTCCTTCCTGAATCTTTTCTCCGGAACCGGGGCTGCCACCGTATACGCCGCCGGTGGGGGTGCAGAGGTAACGATTTCCGTGGAGGTGTCCAATACTGCCCTTGGGCGGGCGGAACGAAACCTCGCACTCAACAGGCTCGCCAACCACAGACACACCTTTGTGAAAGTGGATCCGCTGGTGTGGCTGCGTGAACAAAGCCAGCAGGCGCGGCCGCAGCGGTTTGATTTGATCTATCTCGACGCACCTGCATTCCAACGCGGCAAGTGGAAGGGTGAGACGTTCGACGTGCAGCGAGATCACGTGCGCTTGTTAGTTGAGGCGTCGGCGTTGTTGGCGTCCGGCGGGACAATGATGTTCACCACGCGCTTGCCCAAGTTCAGGCTGGATAGGGCGTCGTTGTTTGAGTTTGAGGTAGAAGACGTCTCGAAGCAGACGCTACCAAGAGATTTTGAACGCAGCGCACGAGATCACAGTGCTTACGTTTTGAAACGGAATTGAAGTCATAGCAGCGAGGTAACGATGGCCGATCTGATTGCACTCTCAACCGCCGTCATCGACGAAGGCAAAGGCGTCGACGCCGTCGGTCCAATCAATCGAATTAACCATGAGTTGTCCGTCATTGCGGATGGACTCGCCGTGGTTGAAGCTTTTTCCCACTGTGTCTTGTTCGAAACCGATGATGGATTGGTAGCGTTTGATACGTCGAACAAATCAGGTGGAGTGAAGGTTGTTGATGCAGCACGCGGCTGGCGAACGTCTCGATTCAACACGCTGGTCTATACGCACGGTCACGCTGATCACGTCGGTGGAGCAGGTGCGTTTGTGGCCGATGCGGAGTGGCAACACCACTTAAGACCTCGGATTGTTGGACACGAAAATGTGCCGAAACGATTTGACCGTTACAACCTCACCAACGGTTACAACCACATCATCAATGAACGCCAGTTTGGTCAGTTCAGGCGTCGGGGCTATGACCTAGCTGCGGGCGGCAGCTTCTTACCAGAATCGTCCCCCAAACCTGAGGTTACCTACAGCGATACGCTGGATCTTTCGGTCGGCGGCGTTGAGTTTGAGTTGAAACATGCCAAGGGTGAAACCGACGATCACACCTGGGCCTACGTGCCGAAATATAAAGCGATCTGCGCCGGCGACTTTTTCATCTGGAACTTCCCGAATGCCGGCAATCCCCAGAAGGTGCAGCGGTATCCACGCGAGTGGGCGGCCGCGATGCATGATATGGCTTCACGGGGTGCGGAGCTCTTTCTCCCAGCACATGGACTACCTATCGCCGGTGTTGATCGAATTCGGAGCGTACTGACCGAAGTTGCCGACAGTCTCGACTTTCTGGTGAACGAAACTCTTCAGCGGATGAATGTGGGCATGCGGCTCACCGACATCATCCATGAGGTCAAACTGGATCCCGCAATCCTGGAGCGACCCTATCTTCGTCCGATGTACGATGAGCCAGAATTTGTTGTGCGTAATATCTGGCGGATGTATGGCGGCTGGTATGAAGGCAATCCAGCGAACCTCAAGCCTTCTCATGATCGAGTGCTGGCGACGGAACTCGCGCAGCTCGCCGGCGGCGCTTTTCGTCTTGCCGAACGGGCACGTGAGTTGATCGACTCTGATGCACGACTGGCGTGCCACCTGATCGAGATGGCA
>SXGR01517687.1_pt1 | contig 18833 bp, 20 predicted proteins | sample 3174711 | NCBI WGS metagenome assembly SXGR01 (sample SAMN11356860, study PRJNA531348) | freshwater metagenome | isolation source: freshwater sample F1-60 | place: China: Fuxian Lake, Yuxi | collected 2017-12-25
ACGAAGTCGGCGAGATGCCGCTGTCGCTGCAGGCCAAGTTGTTGCGCGTTCTGCAGGAGCGCGAGTTCACGCCGCTCGGCGCGACGCTACCGATCAAGACGCGGTTTCGTTTGTTGGCTGCGACCAATCGGAATCTCAAGGCCGACGTGCAGGCGGGCCGCTTTCGCGAAGATCTTTACTATAGACTCAATATATTCCCGCTACAGTTGCGCCCTTTGAATCAGCGTCGGGGGGACATCGTTCCGCTCGCGCGCGCCATGCTGAAGCGACATGCGTACATCGCCGGCGACTTGCAACTCGATCTCAGTGCGATCGAAGCGCTGTACGCCTACGACTGGCCGGGCAACGTCCGCGAACTCGAGAACGTAATCCAGCGTGCGATGGTCGTCGCTGATGGGCCGACGCTGTCGGCCGTTCATCTCGACCTCGACACCGCCTTACCCGCCGAGAGTCAATTCACGGCCATGCCTTGGACGAATCAGGCGGTCTCTGCCGATCTCGTCGAAGGGCCAGCAGCTGCGCCGGTAAGCGAAACGAGAGCTGCTCCGTCCTTGGCCGATCGTCGTGCGATGCAGGAAGCTGAACTCATCATGGAAACGCTCAAGGCCTCACCGACCAAAACGATGGCGGCCGAGCGTCTCGGAATTTCCGAGCGTACCTTGCGCTACAAACTTGCACGCCTGCGTGAGCACGGCCTGATGGCAGCGGGTCTATGAGCGTTCCCTCGGTAGCCATGCAGCAGGCCCTCGATCAACTGCGCGCCATGCGCGAAGCGGTACGACCTTCCGCGAGCCCCGAGATCGATTCGTTGCGGGGATCGATTAACCCCGGCACGCCATCGACAGGTGTTCAGGGGTCTTCATTTCTCGACACCATGCGTTCTGCCGTCGACTCGGTCAACGAGCAGCAGAAGATGTCGCGTGATCTACAAAACGCTTATATTCGTGGCGAGGATGTGCCGCTGACCGACGTGGCGATCGCCATGCAGAAATCCTCCGTCGCCTTCGAAGCGACTGTACAGGTGCGCAACAAGGTTCTCGAGGCGTACAAAGAAATCATGAACATGACGGTATAATGCTATGGCAGCTGTGGAAGCGGATGTTTTGAAAGGTCGTCTCGATGCCGAGAGCCCGGGCGGCGGAGTGATGGTGAGCACTATGCGCGCGGCATCGACCGCGGCGGAAGGCGCTGTGCCTGCACCGTCATTGCTTCCGGCGCCCGTCGGCGACTTGCTGCAGCGACCCGCCGTACGCTCGACGCTGCCGTACCTCGGCATCGGGCTCGTGTTGTTGCTCGCGGTGATAGCGTACATCACTATGTCGACTCCGCCGCCGCGAGCACTCTATCCGTCAATGGCGGATGCCGACAAGCAAGCCGCACAGCAGTTGCTGCAAAAGAACGGCATCGACGTCACGCTCGATCCGAGCAGCGGCTCTCTGGCCGTCTCTGCCGCTGAATTCCATGAAGCCCGCATCATGCTGGCAGCGGCAGGTCTACCGAAGGAGTCGGCCGGTAACTCATCCTCCATATTCGGTGAGGCGATGCCGCTCGGTACCAGTCAATTCATGGAGCAGGCGCGCTACAACGCGGCTATCGAAGAAGAACTTTCCCAAAGTATTCGTCGGATCAACACCATTCAGGATGCGCGGGTTCATCTCGCGTTGCCCCGTCAGAGTGCCTTCGTGCGCGACCGAGCGGATCCAAAGTCCTCTGTCATCGTCACGCCCTATGCGGGTCGCGCGGTCAGTGACGGTCAGGTCCAGGCCATCATTCATCTCGTTTCATCGAGCATCCCGTACATGATGCCCGGCAACGTGTCGGTGGTCGATCAGTTCGGACGTCTGCTCACTGAGGTGCCTGGTGCCAAGGATCTCAACGCGAAGCAACTCGAGTTACGGCAGAAAATGGAAGCCGACTACGTCGATCGTATCAATCAAATTCTGGCGCCCATCTTCGGTCCGGCCAACGTACGCGCGCAGGTCAATGCAGACCTCGATTTCTCGGTCATCGAGCAAACGGTCGAAAATTACGATCCGGAGAACGCGGGTACGCGAGTGCGATCCGAACAGCTCAAGCAGAGCCGTACCACCGAGCCGAGCTCCTCGGGTATTCCGGGGTCGCTCTCGAACGAGCCGCCGGCGCCCGTGGCGCCGACCGCCGCTGCCAACGCTCCGGCCGACCCGGCGGCGAACCCTGCGCAGCCAGGTGCCGCTCCCGAGCCCGTCATTCGCGGGCAAGAAAGCAGCGAGAGTCGTAATTTCGAGATGGATCGGACGGTGCGATACGTGGTTGACCCGGCTCCTCGCCTGCGTCGTCTGACGGTGGGCGTTGCGATCAACGATGCCATCGCCGCACCCGGTACCGCGACACTGCCCACTCGTCGACCGCTACCCGCCGCAGAAATCGCGCGTCTGACGAATCTCGTGCAAGGCGCCGTCGGCTTTAGCGGCCCGCGCGGTGACGTGGTGAACATCATCAGCACCAATTTCGAGCCGCCGCGTACCGAGACGCCGATACCCGTATGGGAGCAACCGCAGTATCTCGACCTCGCAAAGTACGTGAGCGTCGCGCTGGCGATCGCCTTGCTCGCGCTGCTCGTCGTACGACCAATCATCAATAGTCTGACTTATATTCCGCCGCCGCCCGAGATGTCGCGCGAGAAGTTGCTCGCAGCGCTGGCCGACACCGGCGTCAATGTGGGTTTGCTGACCACCGCGACGGCGGGTACCGCCGCAGGTGTCGGGGGCGTTGCGGTTGCCGGGGCTGCAGGCGCCGATGCGCAACTCGAGGGAGGCGCCGATGCCGACATGACGCTGCAAGAGGGAGAGTCGATCGAGGAATTCCGTGCACGCTTGAAGCCACGTAAGAAGAGCTCGGCGATTTCGGCGGAACTGCTCGATACGGCCAACAGTTACGACGACAAGGTGACGGTCGTACGCATGATGGTTTCGCAGGACGCCAAGCGTGTCGCGTTGGTGCTCAAGAACCTCGTCACAAAAGATATCCGCTGAGTGAAGGGTCACGTACATGGCTGAAGAGAACACGACTGCCTTGGCGACGTCCGCCGGACCCGATCCGGAGCAGGTGGCGGCAGAAGTCGCTGCGCTGTCGAACACGCAGCGCGCCGCAGTCATGCTGATGCTGCTCGGTGAGGAAGAGGCGGCGAGCGTCATTCGTCACCTTGCACCGAAAGAGGTGCAGCACCTTAGCGCAGCGATGATCTCGGTGGCCGATCTTTCCCAGGAAGCGGTCAGCATGGTGCTCGACGGCTTCATTGCCACCATTAAGAAGCAGACCAACATCGGTGGCGGCATCGATTACCTCGAGAGCATGTTGCGCACCGCCATCGGCGAAGACAAGGCGAGTAGCGTGCTCAGCCGCATCATGCCGGTGTCGGCGAATCGAGGTCTCGAAGTGCTGCAGTGGATGGATGCCCGATCCATTTCCGAGATGATCATTCACGAACATCCGCAGATCATCGCCATCGTGCTCTCGTTTCTCGATCACGACGTCGCGGCCGACGTGCTGCGTTTCTTACCCGAGGGGCTGCGCCCCGAGGTGCTTGCGCGCGTGGCCTCGCTCGAGACCATCCAGCCGACGGCGATGCAGGAACTCGAGGCCATCATGCGCAAGCAGTTCTCATCAAATTCGTCACTGAAGTCCTCGAGCGTCGGTGGTGTGAAGGCGGCAGCGAAAATCATGAACTACGTGAAGTCCGACATCGAGCAAGGCATGATGCGCAGCCTCTCCTCGCGCGATGCCGATCTTGCGCAGCGGATTCAGGACAATATGTTCGCCTTCGAAAATCTCGAGGGCTCCGACAACCGCAGTATCCAGACGCTCATGCGCAACGTGCCGACGGAATTGCTCATGGTGGCGCTTAAGGGCGCCGACGATATTCTCAAGGATAAGTTCTTGCTCAATATGTCGCAGCGCGCACGAGAAATGTTCGTCGAAGAAATGGAGGCGAAGGGACCGATGCGGCTTTCCGAAGTCGAGGAGGCGCGCAAGCAGATCCTGCGTACGGCGCGCAGGCTGTCGGACGCCGGCGAGCTCATGCTCGGCCGCGGTTCGGATTACGTCTGATCCCGGGCGGAACGGTAGTGACTGACCACAGCGGCCCGGGTAAGCGTGTGACCGGCGCTTTCAAGCCGGCGGGGAATATTCCTCGCGGGCAGAGCGGTGCGCAGGTCATCTTCGCTGCACGTCACTTCGCCGTGAGACGCGCTGGTTTTTTGCTGCGTGAGCTCGCGCGGCAACAAGAGACACCCGTCGATGCGGAGCTCCCTGAGTTTGTAACCATCACTTCGGCAGCAGAATTCACGGAGGGTATGGTGAGCGGCGATGCTGGAATACCCCTCGAGGTAGTTTCTTTGGCCGAGATGTCCGGTGGAATGTCCGCCGATGAACACGCGAGGCTCGTGGCAGAGGCGGAGGAGCGCGGGCGCATGACGGCCACGAACGAATTTGCCGCGGCACTCGACCAGGCGATCGCGGCGCTCGATACCGCCGGTCGGACGTTGTCGCAAATGCAGGCCGAATTCGAACGTAACATGGTGGTCCCGCTCGCACAGACGAGTCTGCGTATCGCGAGCGAGCTCGCCCGTCAGGTTCTTGCCGACGAGAAAGGCATGGCGCGGTATCTGGAATCGGTTTCCGCTACGCTTGATCAGTCACGCACTGACGATGCCGTTTCGCTGATTACGATCCGTATGAACCCCGAGGACGTGGCGCTTCTCGATCGCGCATCGCGCAAGCCGGAGCATCTGCGCCTCGTGGTTGATGCAGTCGTACCGCGCGGCGGGGTGATCGCCGCCAGTGGCGACAAGGTGATCGACGATCGTTTCGAGAATCGTTTCCACGAGATCCGTGAAGCCGTACTTGCGGCGATGGCGGAGTTGCGGCGTGAGGTTCACGCATGAGTTCTCGCCTACTCGAAGCCTGGCAGCATCGGCTCGCGAACGTTAAAATTTCAGAACCCGGAGTCTGCGGAGTGCTGACTCGTGTCACCGGCATGCTGCTCGCGGTGCGTGGGGTCCGCGCACCGCTCGGCGCCTGTTGCGAAATCATGGCCGAGCAGGGTACGGGCATCGTGTGCGAGGTCGTGGGCTTCGACGGCGAGGACACCATGCTGATGCCACTCGCCGCGGTGCAGGGTCTGTTGCCCGGCGCCGGGGTACGCGTGTTGACGCTTACCGCGAGGGTAGGTGTAGGGGAAGATTTGTTGGGGCGAGTGGTCGATGGGCTCGGCGAGCCCCTAGATGGTAAGCCCGCCATAGACCCCGAGGTTTTCGTTCCGCTGCGCAGCGAGCGACGTAACCCCCTCGAGCGTTCGCCGATTACCGATGTGCTCGATGTCGGCGTCCGGGCGATCAACTCGTTTTTGACCATCGGTCGCGGTCAACGCATCGGTCTCATTGCCGGCAGCGGCGTCGGCAAGAGCATGCTGCTCGGTATGATGACCAAATTCACCTCGGCAGACGTTGTCATCATCGGTATGATCGGCGAGCGCGGCCGAGAGGTACTCGATTTCGTCAACGAGACCCTGGGTGCAGAGGGGCGAGATCGCGCCGTGGTGATCGCGGCGCCCGGTGATTGTTCGCCAGTGATCCGCTTGCGGGCGACGTATTACACCTGCGCAGTTGCAGAATTTTTCCGAGATCAAGGAAAAAACGTCTTATTACTGATGGATTCGCTGACTCGAGTGGCGCACGCCCAGCGTGAGGTCGGACTCGCGGTCGGCGAGCCGCCGACCACTAAAGGCTATACGCCATCGGTATTTTCTTTGATAAATGAAATAGTCGAGCGGGCCGGCAGCGTTGCTGAGGGCGGCAGCATCACCGGGATCTACACCATCCTCGCCGAAGGTGACGATGCCAACGACCCGATCGTTGACGGTGCCCGCGCAATTCTCGATGGACACGTACTGCTGTCGCGCGATTTAGCTGCGCTCGGGCAGTATCCTGCGATCGACATCAATGTCTCGATCTCGCGTCTCGCTAATCGACTGATTTCAACGGAGCAGCGTACGCTGGTGCGCAAGTTCCGCCGCTTAATGGCAACTTGGGAAGAGAATCGCGACCTTGTTTCGGTCGGCGCCTATCGCGCGGGTACCAATCCCGATCTCGACGAGGCCTTACAGCGCAAGAACGCATTACGCGATTTTTTGATGCAGGAGGTCGACGAGCAAGTTGACTTCGCCAGCGGCTTCCAGCAGCTCGCTCGAGTCCTGACATGAGCAATCGTCAGCGTATCCGGGCCTCGCGTCTGCAGCGTATCGCCGGTGTCACCGATGTGCTCGCGAGGTCGGTCGAGACGGTCGCAACCGAACGTCGCCAAGCTTTGGCGACGGAGCAGGAGCGTCTCGAGACCATCGAGCGATACTGCGGGGACTACGGTGACATGATCGTCGAAGGGGAGAAAGCAGGGCGCACCGTGGGGAGCCTGCGACTTTATCGCGACTTCTCGGGATGGCTGTCGACGCTGTCCGTCGACCAGAGGAACAAGGTCGCTCAAGCAGAATATTTGTTCGAGGCGGCGTTGGAAGAAGCTCAGGGGAGTCGAAAGTTCGCAGACGCGATCGATCATGCAGCCGAGAAGTCGCAACAGGTGGCGGTCCGTGAGGCCGCGCTTCGCGCGCAGCAGATTCTCGATGAACTGTTCCAGGCACGACCCTCGAGTCGGCTGGCATCCAGTTTGCTACGTTAAGTGAGCGTCCCGATAAACCGGCAATAAAGTTCCTAGACCATGGCTGCTACAGAATCATCGATGACATTATCCCCGGCGTCCACCGAAACACCGAAAAATCCTGTTCTTATAGGAGATTCCTCGGCGAATACAGAGGACGCAGGTGCGCTCTTCGCTGCGCTGATGCGTGAGTCGGCGCTTCGCCCTGCAAACTCTGAAGGTTCCGAGGTGGATTCGGCGGACGCACAGACCGGCAAGGGCTTGCCGGGATTGCCGCCGCGTTTCGCGGTTCGTGGGTACTCTCCGGAGCCGATCGTTACGGACTCGAAACTGGAAGAATTCGCGGTCACGATGGGAATCGATCGCTCGCTCGCGCGTCTCTTGCTGAGCGAAACCACCAACGATAGCGTCGTGACGGAGCAGATCGTGGCTGAAACGTACGTCGCACCGGTCGACTCGATCAGCACCGACACCAAACTCGAGCGGCCGACGGTCGAGCCCACGGTCGTAGCGATTCCGCCATCGCTCCTGCCGCCGCCCGTACTGCCTCCGCCGGCGCCACCGATCTCGGTGGCTGGTGAAGCGGCTGCTCGCACGATGCAAGAGGGCGCTGCGTCTGGTGCCTCGATTACGCCGATCGCCGACGAGGATCTGTTGCGTTGGCGTGCGTTCGGATTTGGCGGCTTGACCGAGGCGGCGACGTCAGATGCGTTTTCGGTAACTACGATGCCAGCCACGAAAGTAACGGTCGCTGCGGACGAAGCGATACCGGGGATGCAGCAAAATTTACCCTCGCCATGGCTGCGAGCCTCTGAGCCGAGAACTGGCGCACCAATGGTCGAGGAGAGTGCCGCTGAAAGCTCGTCACCAGAGAGTCCCGCAGTCGAAACGGCAACGCTGTCGACGGGGGCACAGATCAAAAAAGATTTAGGGATCGGCCGGTTGCTGACTTTGACGACGCCAGCGCGCGGCGCCTCTATCCTTGTAGAGCCCGGCGATACCGCGGGTAGTTCGAGTGTACAAAATACGACGCCGCTTACCATGGCGTCCGTGCTGACTCTGATGTCTACCGACGAAAGTAGGACTCGAGAGAACCCAAGGGCTACTACGACCGTATCGGAGTTGCGATCCAGGGCTTTCAACGTCAGCGACATCGAGTCTGCCGATCGCGAGCCGGACGCATTCACCCAGGAAGGTGAAACGCCGAGTGACAGTGATCGTTGGGATATGCAGTCGTTCGTCTCGGCTCTTGCGCCGCGCAGTCTCGATGCACGGTTTGAGATGACATCGGCGACCGGCGGCCCCCTGGCTGGTCCCGCCGTAACGCCGCCGAGTGCTGAGCTTGCGGCATCACTTGTCGCTGCTGTCATCGGACCCGAGGCGATGACCGAGCTGCCGTCGGGATTTCGCGATCTCTCCACTGCCTCCACAACTCCATTACCGTTGCCAGATCCGAAGATGACAGCCGAGGATCGAAGCCGTACCTTTGCCGAGGCGGTGGCGCAGCGGGTCATCGGTCAGATTCGTAACGAGAACTGGAGTGTGAATTTGCAGTTGGAGCCTCTCAACATGGGATCAATGGACATCAATCTCTCGCTTCGTGGTACCGAGGTTACAGCCACCTTAGGCGTGGCGAACGCGGAAGTGCGAACGTTGCTCGAGGCGGGTTTGCCGCGCCTGCGAGAATCCCTGGAGTCTTCCGGGTTGCAGCTTGCGGGCTGGTCGTTCGGACACTCAGGGCAGCGCGCACGGAGTGACTCAAGCCCCATGCCGTACGTCGCCCAAGTTTATCGCGAGCGAGCGAGCGAGGCTGATATCGTGACGGATGCGGCAAGTGTAGCCGTTTACAGACGTGGCTCCGAGTCATCGCACGCCGTTGACCTTTTCGTTTAACCTTTCAACCTAATCCTCATTGACGGTACACCCCGATGGCAGATAAAAAAGACGACAAAAAGAAGGTCCCCGAAGCCGCTGCAGGCGGCGAGCAGGCCGAACCAAAAAAGAAATCGAAGCTGATTTTCTTCGTGATGATCACTGCGGGTGCACTCGTGCTCATCGGCGGTTCTGTTGGCGCCACGCTGTATTTCACCGGATTCTTTAGTCCGAAACCGGCCGTCGAAGGCAAGGAGGGCGAGCAGGTAAAAGGCGAGCATGCGGAAGGAGAGCATGGCGAAGGCGAGCAAGCTGAAGGAGAGCATGGCGAAGGCGAGCAAGCTGAAGGTAGCGATCCTAAAGCGCCGGGTGGCGGTGAAGAGAAATCGTCTGCCGAAGTTCCCGAGGCCGAGAAGTTCGCTGCAACCTATAAGGCTATCGAGCGTGACTTTACGATCAACGTGCCGAACTCCCGGAAGTTCGTGCAGTTCAAGGTCGCCTACAAGACTTTCTATGGGCCCACGATCGTCGAGCGTGTGACCGAGCATCAAATTGCGATCGAGGCGGCTATCCTTGCGGCTGCAGGGCAGTTCGGTGAAGAGGAGATGGTCGCCGTGGAGGGGCGGGCGCGTCTTGCGACGGCCCTGCGCGATGCGATGAACGACGTCTTGATCCGCAACGAAGATTTCGGCGGCATCGAAGAGGTGATGTTCACCGCCTTCGTGTTCCAGTAATTACTGCGATACGAGTCGACGGATTTTTTTATGTCAAATTCCGGCCAAGTATTGTCGCGCGAGGAAGTTGCTGCCCTCGTCGAAGCGATGCAAAGCGGCGAGATGGGGACCTCCGCGGAGACGCCCGCGTCGTCATCGGTGCAGCCGTACAGTCTAGTCGCCAACGATACGACCTCGCGATCACAGCTTGCTGCACTCGAAATGATCAACGATCGCTTTTCGCGTCAACTACGCGGGAGTTTGCTGACGCTGTTGCGTCAGGCGGTCAAGGTTTCATCGACGCCCTTCGACGTCATGACTTTCAATGCCTATTTGCAAAGTCTGCCGTCACCCTGCAACGTCAATATCGTCCGGTTTTTGCCCCTGCGCGGTTTCGGACTCGTCACGTTGGAACCCACCATCGTCTACGGTGCCGTCGACAGTTTTTTTGGTGGGCGCGGTGGCGCGTCGCTCGAGTTATCGCCGCAGCGCGGGTTTACGCCCACCGAGGAGCGAATCATCCAGCTGTTGCTCGAGTCGATATTCGAAAATCTTCGCGAAGCGTGGGTGCCCGTGTACCCCCTGAATCCCGAGTACGTCAGTCGCGAAATCAACCCGGCCTTCGCACAGGTGGGCGAGGATCGCGAAACGGTTGCGGTCAGTCGATTCGATCTCGAGATCGGTCCAGACGTGCGCGGGCAGTTGACGGTAATGTATCCGTTCTCAGCGCTCAAGCCGATTCGTCTGTTACTTCGCGGTCGCGTGCAGACCGGAGATCGCGATGAAAAGCTTGCGGCGCGATGGGCCGATCAACTATGTGACGCCGTCAGCGATACCGAGCTGCAGTTGGTCGTGCAGCTCGCAACCTTGCGGATCTCGGCGCTCGATCTAGCGACAATTAAGGCTGGCGACACACTGTGGTTCAAGCCGCCATCGAACGTCAAAGTATTAGTGCAGTCGGCGCATTTGTTTGACGCCGAGTACGGCACTGCAGACAACAGTGTCGCGGTACGTATCGATCGGATCATCGAGCCGCCGGCGGCCGCGCATGAGTCGGAAGAGGCGTCTCAGAGTACGAGCACTGAAGAGCGCGGCAGCGATGCCTCTGCGGTCGGCAACAAAGCACGACGAGGCAGCGCAAGCAGTAAACGTATGGCAGGAGTATCGGCAGCATGAATGAAGCAACAGCAAGTATCGCAAGGGACGGTTCCGCCGAATCGGGCGTGCAGCTTGACCTGATTCAAAACGTGGCGGTCAGCATCTCGGTCGAGGTGGGTCGTTCCTCGCTTCGGATTCGGGATCTTTTGCGTCTTGGTCAGGGCAGCGTAATCGAGCTCGATCGCGTGGCGGGCGAGCCGCTCGACGTCTGTGTCAACAATACGGTAATCGCTCGGGGCGAAGTCGTGCTGGTCAATGAGCGTTACGGTATTCGCCTTACTCAGGTGGTCGCTGCCGAAGATCGCGTAAAGCATCTCTGATTGTAGCCCCCTAAGAAATAACACTCATGGATCCGATTCGTTACTTCGGGGCGCTTTTGCTGGTCGGAGGCTTGCTGGCGCTTGCGATCTGGATGCTGAAGCGCTTGCGCTTGACGACGGGAGGCCGTGGCGACAAGACTCTCGAGATCATTTCACACGCTTCGCTCGGTACCCGCGAAAAGTTGGTGGTAGTCCGCTTCGCAGGCAAAAAAGTGTTGCTCGGCGTAACACCGGGAACCATTTCGCGACTGGCGGTGGCGCGTCTCGACGATGAGGATGCATTTGAAAAGCGATCGAGGTCGGACCCGTGAAAAGATTGCCGCTAGAGTTTCTGTTGCTGATCGGGCTGCTGCTTGGATCGGCCTCGGCGTTCGGTCAAGACCTTTCTTCGATCGAGGTGCTACGCACCCGACCCGTGAGCGGTGGCGGGCAGGCGTACAGCCTGACGCTGCAGGCCCTCGGGCTGATGACGCTACTGACCTTGTTGCCGGCGATTATTTTGTCGATGACGGCGTTCACCCGTATCATCATCGTGCTTGGCATGCTTCGGCAAGCAATTGGCGCCCCTCAAACACCCCCGAACCAAGTTCTTGTTGGTCTTGCGTTGTTTCTTACGCTGTTTGTGATGGCTCCTACCCTCAATGAGGTTCAGCGTGTGGCGCTGCAGCCCTATATAGAAGAGAAAATTCCTTTCGAGACGGCACTCGATCGCGCTGTCGATCCTATGAAAAAGTTCATGCTGGCACAGACGCGTGAATCGGATATCAAACTTTTCATGGAGATTGGCAAGGTATCGCAGGTCGTTAAGCCGATGGATACGCCATTGAATATTCTTTTGCCTGCATTCTTAACAAGTGAGTTACGGACGGCATTCACGATTGGGTTTCTAATTTATATTCCGTTTTTAGTTATCGATATCATTGTAGCGAGCGTGCTGATGGCAATGGGAATGATGATGGTTTCACCTGTAATGATTTCTCTGCCATTTAAGTTTTTGTTATTTGTGCTGGTTGATGGTTGGGCGTTGATTTTGGGATCAGTCGCAGCTAGTTTTGGAGAGCCGTTACCATGACAGAGACTAGTGTCGTAGAGATCATGCGTGAGGCGATGTGGGTTGGAGCTCTTGTAGCGGGTCCGATTCTCCTGCTCGTTTTGATTGTTGGAATCGTAGTCGGGATTTTTCAGGCGGCAACCTCAATTAATGAGATGACCTTAACTTTTGTTCCTAAACTTGTTGCTGTGATGCTTTTGATTTTGCTGATTGGCGGTTGGGAACTCCAGATGCTTGTTGATTTTACCCGCCGAATTTTTGAGCGGATTCCTGACGTGGGGTTCTGAGTCATGCTCGAATTAGGCGTCGTGACCTTGAATTGGCTGCAGGCGTTGCTGCTGCCCTTGACTCGCGTCACTGCATTTTTTTTAGCTGCGCCAGTCTTCAGTCAGTCGGCTGCGACTGGGCGAATACGTATCATTTACGCGGCAGCTATATGTCTGGTCATCATGCCGGCGCTGCCAAGTTCGATGTATAACCCGGAGCGGCTATTTGGCGAACCGACATTGTTATTGCTTCTCAGCGAAATTCTTATCGGGGTGTCAATGGGGCTAGCCTTGCAATTTGTGGCCGCCGCCGTAGTGATGGCCGGCGAACAAATCTCAATGGCAGTCGGGATCGGATTCGCGCAATCGTTCGACCCGACTATAGGTTCCACGCCAGTGCTATCGGGTTTTTTGAATATATTCGCTTTGTTGATTTTTCTGACGATGGGAGGCCATACCGTTGTAATTTCAATGATGGCGGAGAGTATCCGGGTGCTGCCTCCAGGGGAATTCCATTTTGACAACGTTCTCAAGATCGTAGAGTTTTCGAAAGTTATTTTTTCTGGAGCAGCTCTGTTAGCAGCGCCGATATTGTTCGCTTTAATGGCAGTAAATCTTGCTGTTGGCGCCCTGTCCAGAGCGACCCCCCAGTTGAATGTTTTTGCTGTTGGATTCGCAGTCAACATTTTGGTGGGTTTCGGCTTATTGTTTCTTGTGATGCCGGCCATTGGCGAGCGCATCACAGAGCTTTGGCAGCAGGCGCAGGTGTTTTTGCGCGGTCAGTTCCTCGAGGGGGTATAGGTCATGGCCGAGGAACCGAGCGGCGACAAAACTGAAGAGCCGACTTCGAGAAGGCTCTCGCAGGCTCGGGAAAGAGGTGAGCTTCCACGATCGCCAGATTTTGGTGGGGCGGTCGAAGTATTGGTCGTTTGTGGGCTACTCTTCGTCATTGGTAAGGATGTTGTTGACGGAATCGCGGAGATGCTGCGTCAGAGCCTCACTTTTTCGCCTATGCAGATTGAGAACACTGGTGATCTCGCAGCTTTGGCAGGAAAGCGCCTCGTGGAGGGGCTATGGACAGTAAAGTGGGTTTTCGTTTGCACTGTGGCGGTTGCGTTGATTGCATCCATTTTCAACGGCGGATTTAATTTTTCTTCGCAAGCGGCCGCACCTAGATTTGGTAAGTTAAATCCTCTTACGGGGTTGAGTCGAATCTTCGGAGCCCAGGCGTGGATTGGTTTGCTCCGAAACTTAATCAAGTTTGCGGTCATTGCGCTAGTAGTTTTCGGAGTTCTTTATGCGCGACGTTTCGAGTTAATCGCTCTATCTCGTGACGCGCTGGAGCCAATGATCGCCTCCGGAGCGACGCTTGCATTTACGGTGTTTACATTGGTAAGTGCTGCTGTCGCAGCGCTCGCTATCGTAGATGTGCCTTACCAGCGCTGGAACTACCTCCGACGATTGCGCATGTCCAAGCAGGAAGTGCGGGATGAGATGAAGGATATAGAAGGTCGTCCGGAGGTCAAACAGCAGATTCGACGTAAACAGCGCGAGCTGAGTCGAGGCAGAATGCTCGAAAAGGTCCGCGACGCCGACGTGGTCATCGTCAACCCTTCGGAGTTCGCGGTCGCCCTCGAGTACGACGAGTCGCGTAATCCGGTGCCGATCCTGCTCGCGAAGGGGCGAGGTGAAATCGCAGCGGCTATAAAAGAGCAAGCGAAGCGTGCCGGCGTCCCGCTTGTTTCATCGCCACCGCTCGCGCGCGCGATCTACTTCACTACGGAGCTTGATCGCGAGGTCCCCGAGGGGCTTTACCGTGCAGTCGCTGCGGTGCTCGCCTACGTGTTCCGGCTGAGTGCATTGACGCCGGGGCTGGAGATATCTGACGTGCCGCAGGCGAAATTGCCGCTTGAGTTCACGTTTGACGAAGACGGTAATTCGCCGACCGGGAGGGGTCCATGAGCGGTCCCATCGCGAGATTGCTGAGCGGTCCACAGTCGTTTCCCGAAGTTTGCGGTATCGTCAAACAAGGCGGCACACCGCTGCTGATCATTTCGGCGGCGTCTTCGGAGTTGTTATCGAATAATGCTCGCGAGTTGGTGCGGGAGTTGCGCGCTGCGGGGGCGCGAACGGAGTTTCATTCGCCCGGTGATCGCGATACGGTCGTGCAATCAACGAATCGATTGCTGGCCGATATTCCGATCGACGCTTTGATGTCGCGTACCGAGCAGGTTGCACCCCGATTGTTGGTTATCGACGATGGTGAGCGTATGAGCGAGGCGGAGGCCACTTCGCTCGGTCGTCTCATTAATGGCCTCTTCGGGAGCGCTCTGCGGGTGATTGCACTCGTCCGTCATGCACCCGAAAGTTTGGGCAATCTGCCGATCGGCAACCTCGACTGTCTTGCCGTAGTCTGGAACTTGGAGCCGACGGCGCCAGACGCTGCGGTTGTTCCACCTGCTATAGACGTACTCAAAGATATTGGTGTCTTGCCATGGGAACACTCATCAGAGAGGCGGAAGCCCACGGTGTCGCCGAGACGCGCGGACTCCGATGAATTTCGTGACGTGCTAATCGAGCTTTCAAAGGAGCGCGCCGAACGTCGCAACGCGGACGTGACCGTTCGCAGTCGTCGGCTACTGCCGATTCTGGCGTCGCTCGGCGCCGCCATCGCCGTACTGGCTGCCGTAGTCGCTACTAAGCCATGGCTCTCGGACGAAGACGCCGTCGCCCGGCAGTACGTGTACGACTGTGGTTTGCATTCCGATCGTGAGTCCGCCGACACCTTGCTGTCGCGCCTTGCTCGCACGGTTCCGACGCGCGCTCACGAGCAGGCTGGGGGCTACCGAGTGGAAGTCGGGCCGTTCGCCGGAAAAACTGCCGCCGAGGCTATGCGCCCGCAGATTTGGCGGCTCGGGGCATGTCGGGTCAACCCTACGGTAATGCGTGCAGGATCGGTTAAGCCAGTACGCCGCGGAGGATGAAAAATGTCTGAAATAAATAACGACGAGATACCAAACGTTGTCGGCCCTAAGTCGGCGGTGTTTAAGTCGGCTGAACACGGGCCGACGAAAATGAACTCGATGACCAATTCGGCCGTGTCGGACGTGGCCGTGGAACGCGTGGCGGAGGCCGTTGCGCCAGCCAAGCCCGGGTCACCGGAGATCGAGCGCGCAGCAGCGATCTCACCGGTGACCGAGCCTCCGGGACAGGCTGAGGCGGCTGCGCCTGCCAAAGTAGCTGAGGAAGTCGCAGCCTCGATGGCGAAAGTCGGTGCGGCGGTACAGTCGATCGAAGAGCGACAGGCCGAAATCAACGAATCTTTCCACAAGGCTGAGGAGCTTCTCGCCGAAGTCACCCGAGTTCGTGATGCGCTCACCTTCAACGACGATCTACGTGATCGTATTGAACGAACCATCAGCCGAACCCGTAACTTGCGTGGCAACGTGAGCAAATGAGTACTGCTCGTGGCACAGAGTGAGATGGAGAAGTCGAGATGAACGAACAAGCTAAAGCCGAACAGGCGCAGAATCCGCTGGAGCAGTTGACTTCGCTCGTACTTGATGCGGCCGATGCCGCCAACGACAGCGCCCAATCCACGCAGGATGCGATCAGTCGGTTGGCGCAGGTCGTCGAAACCAACGAAGAAACGACTCGAGCCGTGCGTAATGCACCAGCGATTTTCGGTGCCATCATGTTGAGCGTGGGCATCGTCATGGCCGTGGTCGTAGCCATCGTTTTTTCGAAGGTCAACGAAAAAGCCGCTAGTCTCGATATGGCTATCGCTTCCCAGAACGAGAGTATCGAGCGTGTTGATGCGACGCTGAAAGAACTCAAGTTGCTCGAAGCTAACCTCGCAAAGTTCCAAACCATAGCCGAGGACACTACGCAACGCGCGGTGGTGACCTTGCGCGAGCAGGTTAAAACTGACCGGGTGGCGTTGCAGCAGTTGGAGGTCAAGCGGCTCAATGAAATGTTGACGAGCTTGCGAGGTGCGGTTGCCGCGGCGCCGCGAGCCTTACCGGTGCGACCAGACGAAATCACCACCAAGGTCAATACCCTCGAAAAATCTATGGCTAGTCTCGACTCCCGACTGACTCCCGAGAGACTTGAGGCGCTGGAGACGGGAATCAAGCGCATCGATACGCGTCTGGCATCGATGGAAAAGGCTGGGTCACCGGCGGGCGCTGAAGCTTCGGCTGGCAACAAACGACCTGTGGCAGTGCTGAGCGATGCTCAAGCCAAAGATATGAAGGCGGCGGTCACTGAATTGGCCCAGCTCAAAAAGGAAATCTCCACTTTGCGCGACTTGATCGAGCGACGTAGTTCGGAACTGCAGTCAGGCGTGCCGAGCTTCCGCAAGCCTGGAGGCGGTTGACGACGGCTTAGAGCGGCAGCGCGCGGCAGCCGGCGAGGCAAGATTCCGCATCGCCGCGCAGGAGGTCGAGTTGGCGTGTGTCTCTCGCAGCGCCCGAGCCGCTTACCTTAACGATCGGCCAGAGTGCGGCAACCGAGGTTTCGACTGACGGAATCAGCAGCAGGGTTCGGCCCTCTGAGAGGCCCTCGTAGCCTGTGGCCTCGAGCCACAGTTTTCCGCTAGACATGGAGGCACGTAGCACGGGCGTAGAGCAGGCGAGGGGTTTAAGCATTTCGCGGGTTGCGTCGCCAATAACTGACAAAGCGGTGTCTCGCCAATCATCCGAGTATCCATCGATAGCGCCGGTACGCATGCGAGGTCGCACACGTGCGGTGATTGTCCGCAGCGCTACCAGACGTGACTCATTGCCCGAGGCGACCAAAGAAATATTAATATGAACGACTTTGGGCATTTGCAGCCACTCGTCGATATCGCGCTGTGACACCGCCGAGCCTCGATAATTGAGACGTACGCGCAGCGTCATCGCGCTGTCCGCTGGGGAGGCGTCGGAACCACTTTGCTGATGACCGTCGATGACGACGCCATCATCGAGAGCGCGTAGGGTTTGGACGATACCTTCTTCGAGTCGGGTACGTTCGTTCGCCGACCACGCTCGGTGCCGATCATCGACATTGAGCGAAAGCGACACGATGGGGCGCACGGTGTTTTGTGATGTGCACTGGTGGTCGCGGCCGAGCAACGAGGCGAGGCAGCGCGAACTCATGTTCGTCACGCGCACGCTCTCCTCGAGACGACCGTCTTTGCTGAGCGAGGACTCGATGCGTACCGGCTCGACATCCTGCTCGACACAACGCTGCACCGCGTCCGCCTGCCGTTGCATCTCGAATGAGGTGTAGGGGCGTGGCGGCGGAACGGCCCAGGCCGGGTGTGCCATCAGGGCGACGACGACGACGGCGAGCATACGAAAGGCTCGGTCTCGATGGTGCATCGGTGCCATGTCAATCAGGGGCGAGGGCGGCGCGCTTCGGCGATTCGCGCCGCCGGCAACCGAACCGTCGCTTGATACGAGTCGTTGCCGAGCGTGTCGAGGGCGACGACCTCCGCGCCTTGGATCATACCGCTCAATCGCGCGCGAACCCGATCTTCGCGAACCCGTCCGTCTTCGACCAGCGATTCGCCGGCGAAGTCGAAACCGTGTAGCTGCTCGGCGAGATTACGGTACGCGTCGAGTTTCGCGGCGCGTGCGGCCTGCAGGCGCCGCAGAGCGGGGTCAGCACCACTCTGCGCCGTGATTGATGCAAACCCATAGGCGAGCAAATCTCCTAGGGAGGGCGGCGCGATCTGCAATGGCGTCACGGTCTGGGGTGGAGGCGCGGATTTGTCTGCGTCGTCGAGCGGTCGGATCGTGACGTATTTCGAGACATCCCGCGAACTCTCGGCCGTAGCAGCACTCGGCTTCGGTCGCCACGGCTCGCCACGCGTTCGCGCTGAGTCGAAGGATTGAGTGGGTTTATTGCTCGCCAGCGGGTCCGAGACGGACACGGCTGCGCAAGCCGAGAGGCCTACGAGTGCGATCAATGACGTGATAGCGCGACGGATTTTCATGGACACGTGATTTGAAGTCGGCTGAATGATCCGCGCCTTTAGGGGCGCTGGCTGCCACTGGCGAGATTCCGTATGGCATGCCGGTTGCAACTCGAAAGGAGCGGAAGTCGCTTGCCGGGCCACGCCGACCGTGGGGAATTGTAACTTGATGATTATGTTGGAAAAAAAGTGGCCATAGCTCCCGTCGACCTGGTGTCGAGCGTTCGACAATTCGGCAAGAACTTGCCGCTTCAGGCGTTAGCGATTCCCCTCGGCTTCCTGGTGTTACTCGGGCTGTTGGTGCTTCCTGTCCCGCCGGTGTTGCTCGATCTCTTCTTCACGTTCAACATTGCGCTGTCGCTCATCATCTTGCTCTTGGCGATCGCCGCGGCGCGGCCGTTCTCGTTTTCGATCTTCCCGACGGTCCTGCTGTTTGCGACCCTGCTGCGCCTTGCCCTAAACGTCGCCTCGACCCGCGTGGTGTTGAGCGCGGGTCACGAGGGCACCGATGCTGCGGGGCACGTGATCGAGGCTTTCGGTTCCGTGCTCGTCGCTGGTGACTACATCGTCGGTCTCGTCGTGTTTGCGATTCTGGTGATCATCAACTTCGTTGTGGTGACGAAGGGTGCCGGACGCGTGTCGGAGGTGACGGCGCGATTCACCCTCGATGCGATGCCTGGCAAGCAGATGGCCGTCGATGCCGATCTCGCGGCGGGTCTTATTAATCAGGAGCAGGCGAGGACGCGGCGTCGCGAGATTACCTCTGAGGCAGATTTCTATGGTTCGATGGACGGTGCAAGCAAG
>SXGR01341745.1_pt1 | contig 18829 bp, 27 predicted proteins | sample 3174711 | NCBI WGS metagenome assembly SXGR01 (sample SAMN11356860, study PRJNA531348) | freshwater metagenome | isolation source: freshwater sample F1-60 | place: China: Fuxian Lake, Yuxi | collected 2017-12-25
CCGCGCCCGTACTCCTGCACACTCGACCCCATCTGAATGCGCGTCAGCCCCCCGGTGCTCGCCTGCCGCACCTGCGGCAACACCAGACTCGCCGCCCGATACCGCATCGCCGCCCACGCATCCTCGGGAATCGTCAGCCCATAGCCCCACCGGCCCGTGATCTTGAGCGAGCGTCGCAGGGACAGCGGCAGCGGACTGGACCAAAGCCGCGTACACCGCAGCATCGTCGCCGGCTGCACCGGATCATCGCTCGCGTGCAGCGCGTTCTCCGGGAGCAGCTCGAAATCGGTGTTCTGGGTCCACGTTTCCGCCGTGGCGCCCTCCGGCTGATAGACCACGCTGGTGAGGCTGGCCAGATCCCCGTTGCGTCCCCCATCCCCCAGCCAGACGACCCGCTCCCGATTCGTCGGCGGATCGAAGCGTCGCTCCGTCGCCGACGCGCCGGCCAGCATGACCCGGCCGGAGGCGCGCTCAAACGCAATCCGCGCGGCGGCCACGGCAGTGGCGAGGTCTAACCCCGCCACCACCCCTGTAGCCACCCCTGCCCCCGTGAGAAACGAGGACAGGTCCACCGCTGTGGGATACGCCGCCTGTCCCATCTTACGCCTGGTAGCCCACCCACTCGATCACCACCAGACCCCCCGGCAGATCCGCCGTCGCCCCCTGCGTCACCGCGAGCAGCACCACCTCATTGCCGGTGAGCACCGCGTGTGTGGACAGCGTCCCCAGCGAGCCGTAGACGCCGTCGGCCGGAGGCTGCGTGCCGGTATTGTACGTGACACTTGCGATGCTGTTGGCCGCCTTGTCGGTAATCGCGAGCACCGCCGGGTTGCTGTTGTCCACCCCGGCCGACGACCCCTGGGGCACCCAGCCGAGCTTGGTGATTTCCGCCCCCTCCGCCGGCGCGCAAAACACGGGCCGCGCTGCGATGTCGGCGCCCGCCGCGAGAGTCTCCATCTCGTAAATCGAGACGTTCTTGCGACTCTGCGCCCCTGGCGCCACCGTCCCCCCACTGATAATCGCCATGTCGTCCTCCATCGGGCCGGGGTGAGTTCACCCCGGCCCGCGCGTCATCAGATGCCGGTTACGGTGCAGAACGCTTTCGCCCGGTAGTGCATCGCCGCCGCGCGCATGTCACAGCGGATCGCCTGCTTGCCGTTGATGAAGAAGGTGTCGTGGGAGTTGGTGATCTGGAACTCGATCCCCCGGCGAATAGACAGCTCCGCGAAGTTCGCCCAGTCTCCCACCACGGCCGTGTTCTCTGTCTGGTACGTCGTTTCGACCACATCCAGGCCCCAGATGCGCGGCGGCTCCCGGTGGTTGGGTGAGCCCCAGATGTAGATCCCGTCCGCGGTCCGCAGCAGGCGAATGTCTTGCCAATCGTTCGGGTGCATCACCACCGCATTCGGACTCGTGAACCCGTTCACCCGGATCTTGACGATGCCCTTGTAGATCGCGTCCGGAGTGGGGTCGGCGCCCTTTGCCTGGGTGTTGATGGACGCAACGTTGTTCACGCCTCGCAGATTCGGGGCACTTCCGTTTCCCACCAGGAGCTGCAAGTCCAGCCGCTGCCGCAGCATGTTGCGCAGCCGGTTGTTGACGTAATCGCGCACCCGCTCCTCGTCTTCCAACTGCTCGTCCGTGATCGGCAGCCAGACCGCGATTTTGCGCACTTCGCTCGACTGCTCCGTGAGCGCGAATGCCGCCTCGCCGTACGTCCCACCTTCCGCCACCTCCGCCGCGTTGTTGGTGTAGGTCGTCTCCTCCATGTAGAGGACCGTGCTCATCTTCGTGGTGGTCTTCGGATAGAGATCCACCACCATCGGCGTTTCCTGCTCATCGTAGATCAGGCGCCCCGTGCGGATATCCTCGGGGTCCCACCCCGCGCTCGTCTGAAAGAGCGTCTTGGTCTCCAGGTCCGGCAGCGAGGCGATGGGACCGACGCCGCCCCGGAACTGTGTGAACGCCACACTCTTGACGAAGAGGTCGCCGAGACTCGCCAGCCGCGTCTCCGGTTTCCCATTTCCGCCGTTGTCGCCGCCACGGTCCCCACCGCCGCGACCCGCCGGAAACGGGAGCCGCGCCGGCCGCTCGTCGCGGGCCCGCTCCTCCGCGTTCTTGCGCTCGATCTCCTCCAGCACGCGCGCCTGCTCAACGCGCGCCACCAGGGCCGTCAACTCGTCATTGCGGCGGTTGACCTCCTCAACCACCTCGACGGGCATGTCGTACACGCCGTCCTTCTTGTGCTTCGCGAACCGCGCCGCGAGCTCCTCGCGGCGCGCCGTCAGTTGGGCTGCCAGTTCCATCTCTACCTCATCTCCACGCCTGCGAGGCGTGCGTTCAGTGCCTGAAATCGCAGAAACGCCTCCGTTGCGGCCGCCGGCGTCGGCGCCGGGGTCACGTCTGGAGGCGTCCCCATTCGCGTCAGCAGGGTCTCCATGCGGGCGCGCAGCGTGCGCAGCCCGGCGGCGTGATCCTGCGACATGCCCCGTCCGTCCGCAGCGCGCCGCTCGGCGACCGACTCGACGCGGGCGAGATACTCCTCCACGGCAGCCAGCACCGCTCCGGAGTGGTCCGCCAGTGGGAGTCCCGTTTGCGGGACCCCACTGGACCGTTTTACCGAGGTGATCTCCGCCAGCGGGTTAGCCGGCACCGCCACGGGAGACACCTCGTACAATTCGGTGCGCGTGATAAGGCGCGCTCCGTGCACGGCCTTCGCGCGGTCGTGCTCCGACGGCTGATAGCCCCACTTGGCCCAGTAGGCCATCACCTGGGACTCCGTTTCCAGGTATTCTCTGCCGAGCACCCGGAAGCCGATAGACAGTCGGGTCACCACGCCATCCTGGAGCAGCGTCCGCACTTCGCGCGCGTGCTCCGTGTCGGAGAGTTTCGCGGAGAGAAACAGGCCCTTCGCGTCTTCGCGGGCCTCCAGGCATCTCCCAATCGGCTGATCCCAATCGTGGTTCATCCCGCCGACGAATCCCGTCTGGAGAAAGCGAGTGAGGCAGTCCGCGAAACAACCCGGGACCATGACGTCGTTGTACCAGGAGTCGTCTACGTTGTGGAACACGGAGCCGTACCCGGAGAACCCGCCGGCGCCGTCCGTCTCCGCCTTCAGGTCCCACGCAAACCGCTTGCGGGTCAATCCGTTCATGTCGTTCCCCCTGAATCTGCGCCAGGGCCGAGGCCCGGTGCCGTTTGCCCCTCACGCGCATACACCGCATCCTCCGGATCCGACGGGTACCCCAGCGACTCCCGGGCCTCGCCCCGTTGCAGAATCCCCGCTCGGTAGCCCACCGCCGCCCGCCGCGTCAGCGACTCCTGATCTTGGGCCAGCGCCGCGATAGTGGAGTAGTCCCACGCCACCCGCTCCCGCTCCGGGTGGCCCAGATCCGGCAACAACTGCGCTTGCAGAGTCCGCGCGAAGCGCCGGCCGATGGGCAGAATGCAGTCCTGATAGGCCGCCCTTCGCGCCTGCTCGTAGTTGGCGAACGTCTGCCGCTTCCCTCCGGACGTGAGTCCCGTCACCTGCGGCGGCAGCCGCAGCGCCGCCGAGATGCGATCCTCGGCCACCGTGCGCAACTTATCCAGCGCCAGGGCCTCGGGGGAAAGACTCAGTTGCTGGATCGAAACGGGCGACGAGAACACGATCGGTTTGCCCCGGGAATCGCCCCCGCAGCGCGCCTGCCACTGCGACCGCAGCGACTCCTTCTGTGGCTCGTCGAACGTCCCCATCGGGTCCCCCGGCGCGATCACCACACCCGGCACCCCGAAATTCTTGAGCAAGGCCGCCTCATAGGCCGTCGCCTGATTGTCCGTGACCACCTCGCGCAGCAGCGAGGCGAGCCGCGACCGCCCCAGCCGCTCCTGCGCCGGGTCAATCCCGTCGCGAAAATGCACCACGTCCGACAGCGGAATGACCACCTCGGACCCGTTCACAGAGTAGACCCAGTGGGAGAGGAACGCGCTGCCGTCGCTTGGCCAGTCCGGCCGCATGCGCCAGTGAGGCACCCAGTAGAGCTCCACCACGCTGCCCATGCCGCCCGAGTTGCGTACTTTCAGCCAGAACGCGTTCCCATGCAGGCAGTAGCTCATCACCGTGCCCGCGAGTAGGGTATCCCGGTCGTAGTAGGGATTCGGGTTGTCCAGCAGCTCCGTGAGGGCGTGCCCCTCCGCCGGTTCCCAGGCCACGCCCCGGCTCCCATCCCGCAGCAACCGCCGCCGCTGCACCATCAGGTCCGGTTCAGGGAAGTTGTCCGTGATCCACCCGAGGCAGATCGAAACCGCGGAATTGGCTTCCAGCGGCCCGGCCTCGGCGGCATAGTCGTGCGTGCTTCCCGGCAGCGTCCCCAGCGGCTGCCACGGTTCCCACGACGGCCCGCCCCAGCCCCAGCCCCCGGCCGAAAACGCCATCCGAAACGCCCGGAGGGCGATCCCCACCCGCGCGCGCAGCCCCGGGCGGGCCACCGTCCCGCTGGGAGTCAGCCGCACGAGGCCCTCGCTCACAGCGACACCAACTCAATCGGCCGCGCCTGCGTGAGGTACGTGAAAGCCGCCGAGAGCGCGTCCACCTGGTCGTCGTGCGTCCCGCGGGGAAACGTGCGGAGCTCGTCGAGCAGCGGCCCGCACCACGAAGCCCGCAGCATCCGCACGTTGCCCGCGTTGAGCTGCGAGGCCACCGGCGAGGCGCGTACTTCCTTCGAGCCCGTGGCGCGGTCGGTGCGCACCGCAAACCCAGCGAGCAGGCGCACAAACGCCTGCGCGGCATCCACCCCCGCGCTCCCCGGGTCCTGTGGCCCCCAGACTCCGACCTGCGGTCCGTCCCTCTGCGCCGTGTGCCGAATCATCCGGTCCCGCTCCTCCGGCCCCCACCGCCCGCGCACCACGTCCAGCACCCAGTAGGCGCCGGCGCCATCCGTCCCCAACAGCAGCCCCACCGTCCAGTCCCCACCGCTCCGCGTCGCCGCCAGATCCCAGGCACGCACCCGCCGCAGTTTCGCCGGCGCCGCGTCCACGATCTCCACCTGCGCCGGCAGAAACAACTGCCCGTGTCGGGGTGACGGCCGCCCCTGGAACTGCGACAGCCACACCGCCCCCGACTCTTCCTGTTTCCGGTAAAACCCCTCACCGAATCGCGGCGAAAGGCGCTCCCCCACCGCACGCCCCAGCGGGTCCGGCCACTCCGGGTCCCCGTCCGCGCGGGCCGCATACCGGAGCATTTCCCACTCCCCGCTGGCCCACATCCGCCCCGCCAGATCGTCCTCGTGATACCGGTGGAACATGACCACCACGTTGCTCTGTTCGTGCAGCCGCACCCGGGCCGACTCGTCCCAGAAAGTCCACACCCGCTCTCGGATCGTCTCCGATAGAGCTTCCTGTGGTGATGCATAGGGATCGTCTATCACCAGTGTATCCGCACCCTGCCCCACGAATCCCGTCAGCAGTCCCAACGCCTTACATGACGGCTGCGCGTCACGCAATTTCCGCCGCCCAACCGTGCTCCACTCCTCGCCCGCGGGCCGCCCCGGCACCCGAGCTTCCGCATCAGGAAAGATATGGCTAAACAATGACTCCTGCATCAACTGGAGGACAATGCGAGAAAATCGGGTCGCGTGTGTGACGTTGTAGCACGCCAGCTTCACGCGATGTGCCGGCGCGGTCCCGAGCAGCCACGCCGGAAACCGCTGGCTGACGATCACCGATTTGCCGTGCTGCGGCGGCGCGTGGATGAGCAACCGCTGCCCGGTCTCGTACCGCAATCGCTCCAGCCGCGCGCACAGATGCTGCTGCCAGGGGTCGAGCGTCAGAGAAGTGGTGCGCTCCACAAACCGCGCCAATGTCGGCGGTCCGGAGGCGTGCCCGGCGGCGTCACGCTGGGCGATCAGCCGCGCCAGCAGCGCGGTCTTTTTCGGGGTGGGCCAGTCGCGCCAGTTCGTGTGCGATGTAGGTGTCGAGTTCAACAGCATCGAGTCCGTGCTCGTGTTTCTCCGTCCACTCCCCGAGCTCCACCGCCGCCTGCCGCTCCAGGTCCCGCAGCTCCCGCAGCGTCGCCACATCCACCCGCCAGGACTGCACCGTGACATAGCGCCGCGCCGACTTGACCACCGGTTCGCCCTCCGCCGTGGTCTCCGGCGGCGTTTCATCCTCGACCACCTTGACGAGCCGCGCGTCCGGCCACATCAGGCCCGTGCCGGTACCGGGAGCCGCCCCTGCGTACGCGGCCGCCCGTTCCGCGATCACCTGACCCAGCAGTGCATGGCGCTCCGCCAGACACTCCAGGCGCCGCGAGCGTACCAGGACCGCCCACTGCCCCACCGCCTGCTGCTGCTCTGCCAGGGCTCCGCGCAGTGCGTCCGCAAACTCCGGGTGCCGCTGCCACAGTACCAGCGAGCGCACCGAGCAGCCCACCTCCGCCGCCACCGTGCGCGCGGTTTCCCCCGACGCGAGCCCCTGAACGGCCAGACGTTGCTGCGGCGTCCACCGAAACGGCGCCTGCAAATACCGCTCCTGGCGCTCCGCGTACGGTACCCGCTCGTGCATCACGACTGCACCGCGCGCACCATGTCCCACGTCAGGAGATGGTACCAAAACCCGGTCTGGTTGGCCCCGTAGTCCGCCACGATGTTCCAGAAGTGCTCCCAGGAAGCATCGGACCACGTTCCGGCCAGCACCTGACAGCCGGCCGAGTAGCGGTTCACTGCCGGATGCGACCCGCCGGCGTGGATGTTGATGCCGTACCACCCCTTATCCAGCGGTTCCCCGGGCTCGGCCAGCCCGTCCCGATCCCGATCTCGCCGCACGGTCACCATGTCGTTCTGTACCAGCGCCGGGTAGCCCCGGTGTTTCCCGATGCCGTAGCGATACCGGCCCGGTTCCAGATGCGCCGCGCCGAGCGGATTCAGCGGCGACACCGTGAAAGTTTTTCCCGGGTCCGTCGTCCCCCGAAACAAATGAAATTCCGGGCCAAACACCCCGATGGCATCGTCATACCGATTCGTGCGCGGCGCCGTCGGCAGGACCACCCATTTCTGCTCGTGGAATACCGGAGTCGCGCCCCGAATCCCCACCAGATGCAGCACATCGTCATCCGGCCTATTCCACCCCTGGGCCACCACCGCCTCCCGGATTACCCGGTTATTGACCTCAATCGGTCGCGTCATCCTGTCTCCCGTTTGATCCACTGCGCCAGCAATAAAGCCTCGGCCCGGCCGTCATCCTTCACGCGCTTGAGCTCCGGCGCCGCCGCCGGGAAAAGCTGCTGCGCCAGCACCCGACTCGCGTTCTTATCCCCGGTCGGCAGCCCGGAACCCGCGAAGATGCGCCGTTTCCAGGACACCGCACACACGCGCTGATAGGGCAGTTCGAGCGTGCCCAAAATGCCTTCCCAGATCCCGCTTCCCCGTCCCGTCAGCAGCCCGCGCTGCACCGCTTCGCCGGGCCGGGCCTGCACCATTTCCAACGCTGCGGCGACCACGTCCACGCCGCCCTGGCGCCACTGTCGCAGCAGTTGCGCCATTTCCCCCACCGAGTACTCTCGGCGCGTGCCTTTGGGACCGCGCGCGAGAATCACGGTGGGCGTGTCATAGACCCAGATTTCCCCCGAGTCGCCGATCACTCCCACCGCACCCGACAATCCCGGATCAATACCGATCCAGACCCGCGAAGCCATCAGAACAGCCTGATCTCGCCCAGCCCCCGGGCCAGATCGCCCGCCGCCCCCTCTTCATCCGGATCGGCCCGGTCCAGTTTCTCACCCGCCATTTTGAACAGCCGGCCCCATTTCCTCTTCTGCTCCAGCGACGCCTGATTGATCGCCAGTACCAGGCCCGGTTTGGCCACTTTCGGAGTGACGTAATGGAGTACGGCATTGAACAATGCCGGCGCATCAAGCCCCCCCAGAATCCCCAGAATGTCCGGCAGTTTCATCGCGCTCTCCCTCCCTCCAGCCGGGCGACTCGCCCGGCAAGCTCATCGTGATGCCGCCGCACCTCGGCTAACTCCACGCGATGTTCGCCGAGATCGTCACGCAGTTGCCGCAGTTGCGTGACGATCTCGGCGAGTTTCCAAACGATCCCTGCACCCGATGCCAGCACCGACAGCAGGGTCGGCACATCCAAGTCCCACTGCATGAAGCGCACCCCCCGGGTATTATGCAACGACTTGCGGCGCATCTGCTGGCGTGCTGCACCGCGGGAGCGTCTGTGTGCGTAGCCAGCCCGGAGGGAATTCCCGCACGCGGAGTCGCGAGGGCCACTCATCCATGTCGCCGCCCTTCGCGTGCTGGAGCCGCTCCGGCGCCGGCGACTCCCCGGGCAGCGGCAGCCACCCGGTGAATCGCGCCCGCGTCCCCAACTGCTTGACAAAAACAGGCACCCCCACATCCTGGCATTCCCGTACCGCATTGGCGATCCACACCGCCTCACACGGCCGGGCCTGCGGACCGCTCTCCCCACCCAGGATCACCCAATCAATGTCCTCCAGCAGGTCGGGGTACAGCACCACGCGCTCCAGCAGTGGCTCGCAGGACAGAAACCGCAGCGCCGCTGGCGTTTCCAGCAATTGCGCAATGCGCCACTCGGCGCACCCCTCACTTTCCACCGACGTACCCAGCCAAACATTGGGCAATGGCCAGGGCAGCGGCGCTATCCGCTGCATCCACAGCGGCAGCTCGGATCGCGGATCGTCAACTCTCTTTCGCACCATCGCTTGAAACTGGGGATTCCCCAGATACCTCCGGGCCACCTGGGGCCGTTTCGTGAGCACCTGAAATGTGCCGCGACTCGACGCCATCGCCGCCCAGATTTCCGCCACCTGTGCCAGCGAAACATGCGCGTGAAAGAGGTCCGTCATGTCGCAAACAAACGTGAGGCTCCCGCCCGGAGCGCGTCGCATTTGCCGCAGCGCCTCCGGCGCCACCTCCAGGCGCACCGCGTCGGCGCCGGCAATCGTGAACTCCTGCTGTGTGCCCAACCGCAAATTGAGTCGTTCCGCGTAGCAATTGGCGCACCCGGGTGAAATTTTGACGCGCCCCCACCCCCGCTTCCCCGTCCCCCGATCGTACGCCGCCAGCGGATTGACTGAGTAGTCGGTCCACTCAATGCTCGTGCGTCTCACGATTCGTCCTCCTCTCCGCGGTGCAGGTCCACAATGACGCATTTCGGCCTGACGGCCCCCAAATGCCACTGGCGCCCCATTTGCGCCAGTCGCTCGCCGAGCAGATCGGCGAGCGACTGGTCGATTCGACCTGGCCAGGTGCACTCCCGGACCGCAGCGGGCCGCGCCGCCAACGCCCGGCGCAGACGCACGATCTCCTCGCAGAGCAGCGCGCGCTCCGCCTCGGACACGCGCAGGGCCTCGACTAGCTCCTGCCGCTCCTCCCAGGCCCGGCTGCGCTGCGCCTCGGTGTCCTGCAGCATGCGGTGCAGACCCTCGCACAGCGCCAGCTTCCCCGCGTCCGTCGCTGGGAGTATCACTGGTCACCCACCTGCGGCAGCGCTGCCAGGCGCAGGATCGTGTCCACCTCACGCAGGATCTCATTGACGCATCGGCCGGCCACACGCCCCGCCTCCACCCGGTCCTCGGCCATCCCGTGGTGACGACACCACTGCTCGCCGTCGGCCACGCGCCAGCGCAGGCGCAGTGCCGCCGTGCCGTCCGGCGCAAACCGGAGTTGCACCTCGTACGGCCGGACCTCCGCGTCTACTCCCTGCGGCTCCTCAACGTACCGCATCACCCGCCGCCTCATAGCAACTCCTGCCGCCATGAGTAGGAGCAGTGAGGCGGCGGACTGGTGATGGGCCGCCAGTGCGTCACCGTCACCCCAGACAGATCGAAAAAGGCGTTGAGAAACGCCCCGCACTTGTGGCACGCGGGGAACGACGTACCCCGCACCCACATCTCACCCTGCCGTTCCCGGCGCTCCTGCACCCACACCTCGACCAGGCACTCCCCCGGCGGCATCCGCTCCGACACCGATGTCCATGCGCCACTCATCACGCCTCCTTTTGCCGGGCCAACTCCCGGAGCATCCGGGCCAACTCCTCCGGATCGACCCGGAGCCAATGCATGTAGTGCTCCACCTCTTTGCTGATGTCTTCTACCGCTGTGTTCACGTCCGCAGCACACGTGTACTCTGCCCCACCTCGGCGGCTGACCGCCACCTCCATCCCTGGTCAGCAGCACAGAGCGGGATTTGACATTTTCTCCGCCAACACCCGCTGCGGGTGTTGGCGCGCAGTGCGGTTTAGTCGGGTCGCCGGCACACACCGCACAGTGGCGTCGCCAATGGGCCACTTTTCGGCCGCATCCGCCGCGACGAGGCAGTCCTTCCGACTCAGCACGACGCGATCTCCCCGAGCCCCAACTTGCACCGCTCGACCCCCACCAGCGTGCCCAACTGGTGCGTCAGCAACTCCGTGGGCAGATCCCACTCCGGCCTCCGGTCCACATGTGCGAGATAGGCCCGCCCGTCCTTCTCCGCCCGCAGAGCTCGGATCATCATCAAGTGCGTGGAGCATCCGGTGTCCGCCCCCAGAAACTTCCCCAAATGGCGGAGCAGCAAGCCGAACGCGGCGCGGCGCTGCGCCGGCGTGCCCGCACGTTGCGCCACAAACGCAAGCGCCTTCGCGGCCGCACATCCCGAAGATCCGGCATCACGCGGAAACGCATCCGCCCACGTCTCCATCGCCTGCCGCAGCACCAGCAGCACGCGATCCAGCACCAGCAGCTCCGCTTCCGTGGCCGGCGCCGCCGCCAGCACATTGCGGGCGTACTCCGGCAGCCCGGAGAGCATCCCCGCCGCGTGCGTCATTCCTCGGGCCGAGTCGGCCCAGCGCTCGGCGACCACCGCCGACTCCTCGGGCGTCAGGCCCGGCTCCAGCAACTCCGCAATGCTCATCAGTGCTCCCATCGGATTCCCTCCACGTCGTACCGCTCCCAGCGCGACCGGAACACACCGGCACACCGGGCCACCAGCGCCTCACCCTCGACTCGCAATGGCGTCACCCCTCCGAGGTCTTGCTCGGAGACTCCCGCCTCCAGGGCTCGGCAACGGAAATCCTGCCAGGCGGTCCGCACATCGTCCGGAAGCGCCGGCACTTTCCGTGGCGCCGACAGCACCGGCGCCACCAGGCGACGCTCCGCCCGTCGCTCCGCCTCCAGCGCGCGCTCCGACGGCCCCGCCAGAGCGAGATACTCCGCCGGCGGCCGCTGGCAAGTCGCGTCACCGGCACAGGCCCGCTTGACCACCTGCCGCAAGAACGCCCGCGGCTGCCGTGCCTGCCGAGCCAACAGCCACGACGAATTGGTTTCCGGTCGCAGTGCGGTCCACTCGATCACCCACCGCGCGGCGTCCTCGTGATGACCCAACAACCAACCGGCCCCCTCCGGGGTGAATCCCAATCTGCGCAGCTCGGCCAGGGCCCAGGCCAGGACCTGGTCCGGTCCAGCCTCGCACGCGCCGTCGTTCGGTACTCCCTCCTGCCCCTGCCCAGGGCTGGTACGCTTCGCGTGGGGGGGTGGGGGTTCGGGGGAGGGGGGGTACGTATCCGGCCCAGAATTGCGATGACTCCTATCAGCCGTGATAGGAGTCATCGCAATCACCGCAGAGTTATCACCAAGATCGTGATACCTCCTATCAGCCGTAATAGGAGTCATCGCAATCGTGGTATTTACCACTGCGTGTGTCAGGGGTGATTCAGGGGTAGTCAGGGGTGCGCCGCCCGGTAAGTGAAAGGTTTGCCCCTCAATGACAGGCAAATCGTCCGGATGGAGCACATCATCTGTGACCAGAGCCCAGAGATACGGCTGGCCTGGACGGCCCTCGAGGTGCAGGGCCGCGTCCCAGAACCGGTGCTCCGGCTCGTCAGACGGCCGCGCAAGCCACTGGAGGAGCCGCCTCTGGATCACCTGCGCCCCCAGGCCAGATGCTGCGCGGAGCTCCGCCAGCGTCACGGTGGCGTCGGGCACCTGCGCGACAATGCTCCGCAGCATGAGATACAGCTTGAGGCGCTGCGGGTCCATGAGCGGCATCCACCGCCGCAGCCAGTACTCCGACACGATCACCGGAGATCCGCTCGCCAGCGCCTGTCGATACACAGCCTCCCGCTGCGCCGAGGCAAACACGAGCCTGGCCCGGGCCACCGTGCCGTCGCGCGACACAGTAGCGATTTGCCACGTAGCCCCTATCAGTGCGAGGAGTCCGGACATGCTTACGCTTCCAGAAATCGCATCGGCAACCCGATACTCGAGGCGTAATCCATTTCATTGCGGGTACTCTCCCCGATGTACCCGCCCACGTTGAGGATCAGGGCGTGGCTGCCGGGACCACCGACTCGATTCGCGAGAGCCAACTTGTCAAAGTGGAGCCGGTCGAGATCCGCTTTGACCCGCGCGTACTCTCCCGGGTCCAAATGTGCGAACGTGGCCCCATCCGGCTCTTTTGCTGCCCCGATCGACAGCACAATGCTCCCCGCCACGGTGAGGCGCAGATTCTCCCGCTGGAATGTCTCATAGAACCGGGTGCTCCCACAAAGCACCACGATGGGTCGGGTCGTGCCGAGCGGCTGAGTCGTTCGTTCTTTCTGTTCGTCCATCACGCATTCATCTCCATAGTCAACTGCTCACAACGCAGCGGTTCTTGGGTCGCCCTGCGGGTGACTTTCATTTGTCTCTTGGGACGCGCAGGCGCCGGAGTCTCTGTTTGTAGCCGGTCCCACGCAAGATCCGCATAATCCGGCTTGAGCTCGATCCCCACAGCGCGCCGCCCCATCGCCAGCGCGACCCGCAGCGTCGTCCCGCTCCCGGAAAACGGGTCGAGTACGATCGCGGGCCGGCCCGGCGCGTTGCACCCGCACGTAGGCCGCCATCCCTGCCCGCTGCGCAACATCGCCCCCTCCAGCACATGCCGTTTGATCGCGCCCGGCTCCTGAGTCCACGAGGTGACGTTTGCATCCTCACTGCCAGCGCCCCGGTAGCCGCCGGCGGCGTTGCCGCCCCACCCGCGCTTGTCCTCGGGCGGCAGCGGGGTCAATTCCACCATCTGCGCGTGCGGCGCCCCGCACGCCGAGCAGACCGCGTCGGGCGTGCCGGCGCGAATACACCACGCGGGCAGCGAGGAGGCGAACGTCGCAGTGTGCCCCTTCTTCCCGCCGTCCGAGGCCCAGGTCTGGACGGCCCACGCATTGTGCCCGTGCCGCGAGTGGCCGAAGTCGCGCATTGCCTCGCCGTTGCAGTAGTAGCTGCCCGAACGGGCCAGCATCAGCACCACCTCATAGGTGTGCGTGGGCCGCCACTGTGCCTGCTGGAGCACCCAGCCGCCCTGGGGGTTGCACCGGTCACAACCGGGGCAACGCACTTTCGGCGCCCCGTTCCCCGACGCTTTCTGCGGGCCACTCCGGCCTGCGCTGGTGAACCCCCCGGTGTCATCCACACCGCAGCGGTCCGCCCGCCCGACCTGCCGCGTGCAGCGCACCCAGCGCCAGCCCACGCCCACGTTCTCTGGTTTCGGGCTCCGCTTCCGCCAGATCACGGTGGAGCGCACCACCCAACCGTCCTCCTGGAGCGCGATCTCCAGCCGCTGCCACTGGAGCGACTGACTCCCAGGCGGGAGGCCGCAGGTACGCCGCACGTCCGGCTTGTCCCGATGGACGCGCGAGTCGCGAAAGCGGCTGGAGCCGTCCCCACCGGCCGGGTTGCAGATGTATGACTCACCCAGATTGACGAACGCCACCCCGTCCCGCCGGAGCACGCGGCGCAACCGCGCCCAGATCGCCACCTCGTTCGCCACCCACTCCTGCACGGTAGGCTCCTGCCCGTGCTCCCCGCGCCAGGCCCCGCACCGGGAGCACCTCTGCGAGTACGTGGCCCGGTCATCGCTGGCCGTGATGTAGCTCGCACTCGATATTCCGTTCGTGCCGCCGCTGCCGTTTCCCCGCTTGGTCCGCACCGAATCCCATGCGTGCGCGCACGCCGGGTCCCCGCCCCACACCTGGTGCTCCGTGCCGTAATCCCGGAGCCCCCAGTACGGCGGGCTGGTGACGATGCACTGCACCGACTCCGGCTCGAGTCGTTCCAGACACGCGCGCACCTCACCGCACCACAGCGAGGCGAGGTGCGCGCCGTCCCGGTGCAGCTCCCGCACCGTAGCCACAGCTAGACCTTGCCAAACAGACAGGGCAGCTCCAGCGCCTTGCCGATGCCCTCCGCCACCTGCCGAAACACGGCGCGGTAAACCTCATCGTGGCGCTCCAGCATCACCGCGAGGGTAACCGCGTTTTTGTCCGGCACCCGGTAGCGCAGCCGCGCCGTAACCCGCACGGGCGGTGTGTCCTCGAACACGGGGATTCCGAGCACCAGCGACTCCGGCAGGTCCGCAGATTTGCCGGTGGAGCGGACCGATGCAGTCTGCGCGAACTCCAGGCGCGTGCCGCCGTTCGGCAGCCCGATCTGCGAGACTACCTCGCTCGACCGGTTAGATCGCAGACTCCGGATGCTGTCCAGGATGTCCCCGCCCGCCGGCTGCACGATCTCCGGCAGGCGCTGGTCGAGAAACTCCGCGAAGGCCGCCTGATCGATGTACTTGCCGGAGGCGTAATCCCACGCGGTCCAGGCCCGCGAGCAGTCCAGCACCAATGCTGCTGTGTGGTCCCGATTCCCCACCGGCAGCCCCGGCGCGTGGTGATCGAAAATCACTTTGACGCAGTGGCTCGTCAAATGCGCGATCAGCAGCACCCGCGCCCGGGCCTCGTCTGTCGTGAGAAACCGGCGCGCATAGCCCTGGAGCGACTCGGCGTCCGTGAAAACCGCGTGCTCCCGAATCCTCACGGGATTGGGGAGCAGTCGCTCCAGCGTTTCGACCTCAAAGTCCTTGTGCTTCAGCGTAAACGGCGCCGTGATGTGCTCCGCGTTCGGGCGGGCCATCACGGCCTGGCCCATCGCGTCCGCCTCGGCTCGCAGCGCCGCGTAATCAGTCCCAGTGGTCATCGCGTCTCCTTACCTCGCCGCCGCCCGATCCCGGGTCGTAACCAGTGCATCCACCGGCTCCAGTCGCTCCGGCAGCATTTCCCGCACATCATCCAGCGACAACTGCCCCGGCGCCCGGCGCGACAGCCGCCCCCCATCACCATCGAACAGCAGAATCGAGCCCCCGCCCGCGTCCGGGAGTTTGCTTGTGTGCCTGGCCGTCACCAGCACCTGTCCCTCGCTGGCCGGAGCCACCGTCAGGGTCAGGGTGACGGTCGCCGGTTTGCGGTAGGCCCGCGCCGCCCGGGCCGCCCGCTCCATCTCCGCCCCGAGTCGCTCGTCATACACGCCGTCCTGGATCTGCTCCAGCACGGCACTGAGTCCACCCGTCATCGATTTTTCCATGCGCGGTAATACACCCGCGCCAGTTGCACCACGTTTTCCAGATGGGTGCAGGCCAGCCCCAGGAACGCCACAGATAGCAGCCATACCGGCCACACCGGAAGCCGCCCCACCGCCCCCAGGGCATCGTGCTCGTCCCGCTCCGCCGCCGGCTCCGTCACTCGCTCCTCATCCATCACGCGGCTCCCCTGGGCGCTTCTGCCGCAGCGCCTCGATAGCGCCTCATGCGCCCGCCCGCACCCGATGCACCGCGACTCTGGCCAGAGGCGTGTGGACCGCATACCCCACTTTCTCGACGTGGCCGGCGGTGCGCGCAAACAGCGGCTGCACGCACGCCTGGGCCAGCCGTGCGACGGTCGCTTCGGCAGCGAGTTGACACTCCGCGAGACTCCCGTGGTGCTGTTCGACGGGCGGCTCGTCCGCCAGGGCGATCTTCGCTGGCACCACCGGCGGATCCGTCCGCAGCGGCGGCAGCACCTCGGCGTGGATCGCCACCAGGGCCGCCGTGGCGGCATCGCTCAAAGCGCGATGGCCGGTCGGCGTGACACCGAAACGCTGGCAGGCATCGGCCAACGACCAGCGCGCCCGCCCCAGATGCCGTTTCGCGGCCGCCGCCATCAGGCACGGCAGATACTGGAGCCCCGGCCCCTCGCGCAGGGTGTCTGCAAGCGGGAACGCGGACGACTCCAGAAAGCCCTTGTCGAACGGCAGGTTCCATGCCGTCAGGCGCACCTGATGTCCATCCAGCACCCCTCGCAGCCACTCCGCGACGCTGTAGGCCACCACCTCGGCCGGCGGCGCATCCCACAGCGCCAGCAGTTGGCGCGGACTCAGGTTCGACACGCGCGTCATCATGTCGCGCCGCTCCTGATTGAAGCAGTCCGCCCGGGGACGGACCGTCTGCTCAAAACGATCCGCGAGCGTCCACTTGCGCCGGTCGTCGCTGGGCCGCAGCACCACCGCCCCGACTTCCCAGACGCAATCAGCGACAGACGACAGCCCGGTCGTCTCCAGATCCAGCACCACCACGGCGTCTGCGCTCATCGTCGCCCCTCCCGGTCCCCAGGCTCGACCGCCAGCCGCAGCGGACTGCGCAGCGCGGGCCGCCGGTCCAACCGCGCCGTCTTCTCCACCGTGCGCCCGATCTCACCGACACACCACGCTGCCGTCACCAAGCAGCCCAGACTGAACAACACGAATCCCCAAAGCACGCCGTTGCGCGCCTCCGCCACCCGCTGCGCCCTTGCACAGCACTCACAGCGCGCCCCGCACGCGGCGCTCGCGACCCCCCAAGTCCTCTCGTCTGACATGCGATCCCCTCCTACCATAGTGTGAGTAGGGTTATATCCCGACGATGAGCCGCCGTCACGGGTATTTTCTCGCACAGAAACAAAAAGTGGCCGGGCATATGCCCGGCCACCCGCGTGGTCAGTTGCTCCTCATCTAGCCCCGTTTACGACACCGCTTCCTGTGCGTGCCGCTGTGCGCCGGTCAGGCGTGTGCGTCGCACCACGCGCGGCCGAGCCACCTCTTCGAGCAGGGACTGCGGGGTGGCATCCAGCAGCGCAGAAAGGAGCATAAGCCGAGGTGCGCTCAAATGGCTCCGGCATGTCTCAAAGTGCCCCACCTGCTCCTGGGTGATCCCCAGATGCGCGGCCACATCAGCCTGCCGGAGGCCGCGCTGAAGCCGAAATTCCTTCGCACGTCTCATGAGTCGTGGATTCCCTCCGCCCATAGTCTACCACCTCCATCTGCTCGTGCGTGTACCTACACGTCATCGCGCCCCGCACACCGGCAACGAATCCCGTTGCCGGACCAAACACACTCCTGTCGTTTGGTTCACTGTGAGAAGCGGGAGAAGGGACTCGAACCCTCGACATTCAGCTTGGGAAGCTGACGTTCCCCGGCCGGTCCCCGCCGAGAATCTGCGGGACCGCTCGTGATTGGAGGACCGATGATGTCATTTGAAAACTGGCTATCAACCAGACACTCCGCCGCAACTCGGCGCGCGTACTGCTACAAAGTGCGCGCCCTCTTGGCGCACCTGGATGGCGCCGCCGTCACCAACCCCGCCGTGCTCGCCTGGCTGGATACGCTCCAGCAGCGCGGCATCCGTCCCCGGACGCTCACCGTACATCTCGCCGCGATCCGCGCGTACGCGGAGTACCTCGAAGTCACCACCGGCTCTGGAATCCCAGGCCTCGAAGCGATTCGGAGACCGCGGCTGGACGCGGCCGTGCGCGCGGTCCCGGACACCGCGTCCGTCCACCACCTGCTCGCCTCTGTCGAGACCCTGCCGGTGGCGCGGCCGCCGGACACCTGCACCCGCTCCCGGGCGCGAATCGTGCTCTACCTGCTCGCCTACAGCGGCCTGCGGCGTGCGGAGCTCCTCGATCTCAACGTTGCAGATATCCAGCACGGCCCCGTCGGGCGACTCCACGTCCGGCAAGGCAAGGGGCGGATTAGCCGGTGGATACCCCTGGGAGACGCGCTCCGGGACGAGCTTGACCGCTGGCTCACCGTCCGCGACGAGTGGTGCCGGCACCGAAAACACCAGTCAGACGCGCTTTTCCCCGCCCGGAGCAACACCAGACTCACCGCAACCGGGTTCGAGGCTTTGTGGAAGCTGTGCATGGAGGCCGCCGGATTTGCCGATCGGGGCTGGACGCCCCACTGCCTCCGCCACTGGTTCGCGTCGCAGGTCGGAGCGTCGCACGGCGCGAAGGTCGCGCAGATCCTGCTCGGCCACGCCAGCGTCGCCACCACCCACGGTTACCTGCACGCCGACGATGCGGCGCTGCTCGACGCCGTCGCGCAACTGGGCCAGGCCCCGCCCCAGGCCCTGGCTTCAGAAGAGTCGCGCGAGGGAACCAAAAGCGCACGTCGACGCAAACGCCCCTCCACCGGCCACGGTCGCCGCCCTCGTCCGAACACGGTCTCCGTGCCCATGACGGCCGGCCGCCGCTTGAGAATCACCGTCGAAATCGTCTGACAACCGGCGTGTCGGGAGCCAATCCCGACACGCCGTCACTCTTGCTCCTCTCGCTCCAGGTACTCCCGCACTGCTCTCCGGATTACCGTCGCCACCGACTCGTGTTGACGGTCAGATACTACCGCCAGGCGGTCCCAGTCCGCCTGCTCCAGAAACACCGACTTCGCCGCCGGATTGGTCAGCGCCCCACTCCCCGCAGGCCGCCCCCGCGCCCGCTTCCCCCCGTCTACCGTCTGGCTCATACCTCACTGTAACACGAGGGAATATACCAGTGCAAATAAATGTGACCCTGGGAGCCCGCCCTGATAAAACTAATCTAGTGAAGGGTTATACCAGGAGCCTACCCCATGATCACCTTCGACCAGCAGCAGAACCTCCTCGCCCCGTTCCCCGCCGTGGATTTCCGCCCCGGCCACGTGTCCGGCCAACGCGCCCTCGCTCTGGCGTACATCGACGCCCGCGACGTGATGGCCC